>Ga0172372_10011896_pt1 | contig 11000 bp, 14 predicted proteins | sample LakKiv5m_2_FD_114544 | JGI IMG/M metagenome (GOLD analysis project Ga0172372, IMG submission 114544) | Freshwater microbial communities from Kabuno Bay, South-Kivu, Congo - kab_092012_9.5m | ecosystem: Environmental > Aquatic > Freshwater > Lake | place: Democratic Republic of the Congo... | reverse complement strand
TAGTGGTTAAAGCCCTGCCTGCGCCTATTTGCAAACCGTTATGCGTTATTAAATTAAAAGTGACATGAAAGAATTTGACAAATTAAAAATCAAGGGTTTATCTGATTATAGAAATCATCTGATTAACCAAAAACATAATGATTTTGAAAAACTACTTTCCAAAAATCAAATTGCTGCATACAGTGAATTCCAAAAATTAATAGCAATTAAAACAGATCCGGATATTTTACAGAAAATTTCAAATCCATTTTACATAGGAATGGGTAATCCTGAAAGTAAGATATTAATATTTGGACAAGAATTAGCAATTGAACTTAATAAAACAAAAATATCTTCACTCGAGGGTTTCTTTCAAGAACAACTTTACCATCATCAATTACTGCATAAACCAGAACCATCCTTTTTTAATCCTTATAGGGCGAATGATTTTCGAAAAATAAAACGTCATTCCCATACATGGGGTGTTTATTCTAAATGGGTTGCTGCATTTAGGGAAGGAGATGCAAAAAAATACAAAAAATACTTGTTTGACAATGTAAGAAAAGAGTATTTCGAAGATTTTTGTTTTTACACTGAATTATATGATGTGCCATCGCCAAAACACTTAACTTCTAAAACAACAACTGAAAGAGAAAGATTCTTTCAATCTAAGGAATTTAGAGATTTTTTTGCAACTTTTAATTATGTATTAATTGGTTGCGCTAGCTTCCACAAAGATTATATTAATCTTCTAGAAAAGTTTTTTGGTATTAAAAAAAATGAGGTATTGAAAACGGTTCAACATTTACATTTAAATAAGAATTCAACCCCTTATATTAAGGGTGAATTAATAAAGACAAAAAGCGAGCAAAAATTTGCAATATTTAATAATCAATTTTCAAGTGCCTGGAAATATGATTATATTAATAACATAGTGAACACATTAACTAAACTTTAATAAAATTAAATAAAATGATACAAATAGATTTAATGGAAGTGCTTTTAAAGCGCTTAAAAAACCAAGGATGGAAACAAAATGGAGGTTATGCAATTAGAGGTAATCCAAGAGTACTTGAACGCTCAGGGAAACGAATAGCGGTAGTAAAACCAATAAAGGTTGACCCATTCAAGGTCTTGCAAACCGAAATAGATAAATTTTTTCGTTCTCTGATTGATATAGTTAATAAAAATGGAATTAAAGATGTTTTCCTTCCTGGAGGCGGAACTATTCCGATACCTCAATTCTTTTTAGACTTTTGCAAAGAAAATAGTATAAATATTCATGTAGTTACAGCCGAAAATATTGACCAATTTGAAAATTTGGAAGGATAAACAACGCATAACAGGCGTTTGGCTCAATGGCGGGTGACGTGGTTAATTGAAAATTCTACCTCGCATCAACTTTTGTGGTGTATTGACAGTTTTTCGCTCCGAAATCCGCCACTGCGCCAAGCGCCAAAACGTTACCTGCTATGTTAGAACGACCGCACAGAACGACACGTTTTGACCGATTGACAACCGACATTTGCAGAACTAACGGGGAACGCTGAAAACCGAACAGAGTAAGCACAAATGAAAAACCAAAATATTATGGCAACCTTTTATTGCAAATGGTGCGGAAGCAAACATTCAAGTGTTTCTAATTTAACTATTAACTCTTGCTCAAAAAATCCAGAAGGAAAAAAACACGCTTTGTATGAAGGAAGTGAAAAATCTCAATATACTTGTAAATTTTGTGGAAGCAAACATTCAAGTCTTACAAATCTGTGTATAAATTCTTGCTCAAAAAGTCCGACAAAGAAACATCAACCAGCACTATAAAAAATCATTTATCAAAGGTGGCTTCGCCACCTTTGATATTTTTAATCCAATTTTTAAAAAATGGAAAGACAGACCACTATTAAAAAACTATTTCACGAAGACGGTATTCAATTTGCAATTCCAGCATATCAAAGAGCTTATTCTTGGGAACTTGACAAAGACAAGAAACAAATTGAACAATTTATCATAGACATAAAAGACCAAAACCCAAATAAAAAATATTTCTTAGGGCATTTTCTATTTGAAAAAGACGAAAACAGAGAAACAAAATTTTGGGTAATTGATGGACAACAAAGAATTACAACCGTCATTATCTTTTTCAGTTGCTTAATTACCGAACTTGAAAACAGAGAAAAGGAAAATGGAAAACTAATTGACAACGAAAATAATGAAATTGAAATTTGGAGAATAAAGGAAAACTACATCAAACTTGGTAAAAATTACAAATTTGAAACAGTTGCTTACGACAATCCATTTTTTGAAAGTTTTGTTTATGAAAATAACCAAAATGCAATTCAAGACACTTCATCTTCAAGACGAATAAGTGTAGCGAAAAGTGCTTTTCAAAAATTATTCAAAAAAGCTGAATTAAATGATATTCTGAATTGGAAAAAAATAATTGACGAAGCAGTAATAACAACTTTTGAAGTAACGGACAAAGTTCAAGCAACACAAATTTTTGCTTTCCAAAATGACAGAGGAAAAGACCTAACTACGTTAGAAAAGTTGAAAGCGTTTTTAATGCACAAGTTATACGCTGTTTCTGAAAATGACAATCCAGAAAGTCAAATAAAAAACATCGAAACGGTTTTTTCGGACATATACAAACAATCAGAAAGAATTAACTTTAACGAAGACCAAGTTTTAGGTTTTCATAATACTGCATTCCTTTCAGGTTGGGAAAGTCCTTTGAAAAATGTGAAAGACGAAATAAACAAAATCTCTGAAAATATTTTGAGAGAAAAATGGATTAAGGATTTTGTAAATAATCTTAAAGAAACTTTTGTTTCAGTTGAAGCGATTGAAAAGCAATCAGAACAAAATTGTTCTGTAGCAGACGTTTTAATTTTAGATACTCAAAACTCAATGCCATTATTGGTAAAGCTTTATCATTTTCATAAAAGCGACCAAATGCTAATTGAAAACATTTCAAAAATAGTCGAACGAATTTTATTCAAACTAGAATACAAAATCGCTGACTACCGAACAAACAGTTTGCATCAAATCGCCAAACATTATTCAGGCAACACAACCAAACTTGAAAACGATTTAAAATATCACGCTGACAAAGGTTTTCAAGATTGGTGGAATTTTAACGGCAATTGTAGAAACTACTTTTATGGTAATTGGCATTATCACGGAAACATAAAGTATGTACTTTGGAAATACGAAAACCATTTAAGACAAAATAACCGAACAAGACAAATGACACCGTTGGACTTTAAAAATAAATTCAACGCAAAACGTTTAGAAAACACAACTGACCATATTACACCAAGAGACCCAAATTTCACAAAATATGACGAAGTATTTCAAAACAAATTCGTGAACAACATTGGTAATCTTGTTTTAATGGTTTGGGGCGACAATTCAGAGAAAAAGAACAATAACCCAATTGACAAAATACATTTATTTGACAGCGACTTTTATTCTCACAAAGAGATTAGAGATACTTTAAATGACCGTAAAACTTGGGGCGAACAGGAAATTACAGAGCGTAAAGAAAAAATATTGAACTTTGTTTTTAATAATTGGGACATTAAATAGACACGTGAATACAAAAAAACACAGCAGGTAACAGCAGTTTGGCAAAATGGCGGGTTCAGTGCTAAATTGAACATTCGGTTTTCAAATGAAAATTAGTGCTAAATCGAAAGTAAGTGCTTCAAAATCCGCCACTTCGCCAAGCTGCAAAACGTTATAGCCAAGTTCAATGAAAACATTCACACCACATTTCGACCAGTTTACCACAGATCGCTTGAGATATGAACTACTCAAAAAGATAGGGTGGAGCATTTCCAACAAACCGGATTGTGCGCAACTTTCAGATTTGATTTTTCAAAGTGGTTTTGGTCAAATTTCCGAATCTACCTTGTACCGTTTGTTTTTTCAGTTTAGTAAACACAGGCCTTATAAAAATACGCTGAACATACTTTGCAAGTTTTTGGGTTATTCAGATAGTTTGGAGTTCAATGAAAAATTGATGCAGTTCAGAGAGGAATTACACCGAAATGGAATTTTTACCCAAAAAGGACATAATAAAAGCTTGTTGTTTTCCTGCATTGAACATACCGCAAAGCGCCCATTGCTAGACTTTTTCGAAGAGGTAAGCAAGCATTCACATGAATTCAAAACAGCCATTGGTGTATCTATTTTTGATAGTTTACTGATTGGTACACAGCAAAAATGGTTCTTTGACAACTTTGTGCATCAGCCATTTGTAAGAACTTATTTTTTTGAGAAAAACCACGATACAAAATTTAGAATTCCACATTATGACTATGCTTATAAAGCTTATTTAAAGGGCGTAAATCCCTTTGATGGGGTTCGACAACTACAAGACTATGTATTTGGAAATTGTATATTGTTGCGGCATTATATCATTTCAAGTGAAAAGAAAGATGCGTTCAAAATAAGCAAAGCTATTTATGAACAGCCACTGCCGGAAAATGACTTAAAAAAGAAACTTTACATTTTCCCATACATACGTTACAAAGCATATAAATTATGGTATTTGGAAATTAAAAACAAGCCCATATCTGAATGCGAAGCTTACGCTAACTATTTGTTAAACCTAGCACAGCAATTAAAAAGCGAGCTGCCATTTCTTGAGCAAAAAATTGTGTTGCACACTCTAGCGGAAACATTCATCCATAGCACATTGCCTGAACGATTTCATTGGGGACTGAAACAAGTGTTTGCAGATTTATACAAAACCATTCATCCATCCATTTACCAAAAGCATCTCAAATACAGTTTGCCCTACTTTTGCGAAAATGGATTGTTGCATTTTAGGCCTTAAGAGACTAAATTCAATGTTCACGGGATATTCATACTTCATGTGAATTCGGGTATAATCAACTTGACCTAACTTGAACTTTTATTTTCCAATTTAAATGGTTTATTTTGAAGCTTAAAGTGGAGCCCAGAACCCACAATAAAAAACGGTCTTTCCTGTAAGGTGAAACAGGAGGCGGATACTGAAAAGCCTTATGAGTAGGTGGGAAATTAAAAAATTAAAATTATGTCAGAAATTACAGTTTCAGGAAGGACGAAAGTCAAATCTTTTTATGCAACTTTTACTAAAGCTTATCCTTATTTATACCCTTCTTTAAGATATCCAGATGGAAAAGCAGTTGATGCTGAGAGTACAATTGCTAACGCAAGAGGAAAATCTATTGAAGGAGGATACAGCGCTACAGGTCAAGCTGATTTATCTGTTAGAGGAAATCTCAAGGTTGAATCATTTGAAAAAAGATTCCAAGAAAGCTTTTCAATCAAGTGTATTGTACATTTTAAAAAAGGAGGTAAATGGGTAGTAGCAGGTCCTAAACATAAAGCACTAACCTTAAACGAAGCAAACTCAAAGATTAAAGAAGAGGGTGGAGAAATTATAAAATTATAAATTATGGCAAATCTTAAAGTAAATGGTCGCCTTATAGTCGATAATTTTTACAAAAAATTTGAAGCATTATACCCATATTTAAATCCTGCTTTATTTTATCCCAAGGCTATCGGAGGCGGTGAAGTTGATACTAGTTCAACAATTGCTAACGCCCGAGGAAGGTCAAATAGACAAGATAAAAAGGGTTACACATCAACCGGTGAGGCAGAGATAAATATCACAGATAATACGAAAATTAAGGATTTTCAAAAAGAAATTACCAAGCATTTTCTAGTTGAATGTTATGTCCAGTGTAGACCTGCGGAAAAAAAACTTCTCGGTTTGGGTAAGTCAGAATTCAAATGGACAGCTATAGGTAACACCAAATATGCTGATATGACCTTAGGTGAGGCAAATGCTCAACTTGAAAAAGATGGAGCACAAAAGGTTACCGCAATTAGAACTACAGGCAACAATTTAGGTAACAAATATTTGTAGTTATGAAATGTACAAGTTGTGGATTAAAATTAGATGCTCGAAAAAAGAGCCAATATAAGTATGCTTCTTATCAATTATCAAGCAAAGGCTTTTTGGCTAATCTAACTCAAAAAGATTATTGGGTATTTTGTAGCAGTAAGTGTAAAAGTAAAGCTGATATGGATTGGGCTTCAGGCAATTTTGAGAAATTACATGGCAATAAAAAAATTAATTTTAAACCATAATTTAAATATTGGATATTAATAACTTGGGTTGTCAAGTAGGTCAGGCCGATTCCTCATTCATATCAACATACTTCAACTTGGCTTGGTAATCCAATTATTAATTTTTCGTCTCTGCTATTTTTATTTAACGGTTTAACGGTTTAGAGCGCAACAAGGCGTGAATATTGGGTTTTAGGCATTCTGATCATGTTTCTGAGCGTCTCAAAGACAGCGTGCTTTACTGCATTGCGTCGGTTGAAGCGGAAGTTGAACTCATCGAGGTAACTCTGCAGGTGATCTGATGATGTGTGGTGATGGGTTCCTCTAAGCCAGTTTTTCAAGTTAAATATGTACCAATGAAGCAATTCAAAGTTCTTGCCGAGTGCACTGTCTTCGACATCATGCCAGCGTCCTTCGAGTGCTTTGGTATACCCTGCCCAGCCATCCGTAGTCACGACTGCGTCCGGGTCGACAATTCGGTCAATGACCTCTTTAATCGCTTTTCCGGAAGCATCTCGCAAGATGTGTGCTGCAGCTCTTTTCATGATTCCTTTCGGCTTCTTTTCGTCAGAATAATCGACCTCTACAGCCACTTGTACCAGTGCCTTCTTCCCTTTGCTACGACCTGGCTTTCCCGGCTCATGACCGCCTATGTGAGTCTCATCGGCCTCAACATTGCCGTCAAGCAAAATAGGCTTGCCGTGCTTCATCGCCTCTTGAACCTTTCGGCGAAAGAACCATGCGGTTTCTTGATGGACGCCAAATTGCCGTGCAAGTTCACAGGAACTGATTCCTTTTCGCATGCTTGCAATGACGTACACCATGCCGAACGCCTTCTGAATCGGGAACTTCAAGTTGTGAAAGAGGGTATTGGCTGTTGCCGACTCGTCATACATGCACTGCTTACACCGCCGATAGTACCATTTACGTCCCTTCACCGATGCGGAATGGCCACATCGATTGCAACTAAAACCATCTCCCCACTTGTGCTTGATCAGGTAGCTCAGGCAGGCTTCTTCAGTGGAGTAACGCGTCATAAAATCACTCAGTGTCATCGTATTTTTCATGGCTTCTGCTTTTGTTGGACACAAAGCAAAACGCCCAGAAATCAACCTATTTACGCTCTGCGAAAGAACCCGTTAAACCGTTTTATTTATACAAGTAACTATAAGTAAATCCATCATGTCTTTATTGGTAACTGAAATAGAGATTTCAGATGTAGAATAAATACTAACAACAAATAATGATAAAGCTCAAATCACAGCCCGACATTGAATCCATGCTAAGCAGGGAATTATTGCATTCAAACGAAAGCATCAAAAACATTTATACTTGGATCAATGACTATTTTTCCAAGGAATTTAGATTGGCAGGTGAGTTTTCAGCTCAGGGAATGACACTACGAAAAGAAGAATTAACGCCTTATTTTGATATCATCAAAAATAATTCTGTGAGAACTATAGGTATCGATTTTCCGGTACTTCTATCCAAAGGAGAAAACCGTCCTGTGATGATGGTTTGCGCTATGGATCCTTTAAGAAATGATACCGTTGATAAGCAACCTTCGGATGAAATAGGATATTGGGTGCCTTTTAGCATTATCAATAATCCGGTGTGGCAAACCAAACATTCGGAAAAAGAAAATCTGTCCTTTTTTCATACATTGTTGGATACCTATGATTTGTATGTAACGGATATTTTTAAGCTGTTTTATAGGAAAGAAAACAGGGTAAGCAATACAATCAGTGAATTTAGATCACTGCCGGTGCACCGCACTATTCTTGATGCAGAAATACAAATTGTAAAGCCATCGGTGATACTTACCTTAGGCAACAATGCCCGGGATGCTATGTGCGAACTATTGAGTTTGCCCAGGCCTCAATGGACCAATAAAATCTATACAACAAAAGACCAAAACGGGATAGATGTAGTGATGGTTCCGCATATATCAGGTGCCGCGAATGGGACAAAAGCACCAATTTTGAACAACCCCGCTTATGATGGTATTTCAGGAAAAAACAACGTGAAATATGCACAGATAATTATAAAATCTTTAAACTCATAAAATATGTTCGGCTTCAAAGGCAAATACGGTTTTTCATTTTCCTGGAAAAGACTTTTGGGTATTTCCGGCTTCAGGAACAGTGTGGCGCGTAAAACGGGTGTTCCTACTACCAAAGGTGGTATGGAACGAAAATTAGGGCGGAGTTTGATACGAATCATTTTTGGGAAATGGTAAGCCAAAAAACTAGCAATCAAAGCCAGACATCATGGATAATTGTTTTACTATACCTTTTTCTGTCCATTTTTGCGGCATTGGTATTCAGTATCTTATACAGGCGTTCGATTAACAAAGGCAAGAAAGGAATCCTTTGGATTGTGTTTGCGGTGCTCTGCGCCCTATTTTATGGCACCATTGCCTTGTCGTTGGTAGTAACTTCATCGCCCAATGTGGATGCCGGCTATTTTTGGTTGGGAATTGTTACACTCGTGTCAAATGCATTGGCACTTATATTAATTATCTCTAAAAAAAGAACATAAATCATGGGTCTAGTTTTAGAAATTGTAGATAGTATTTTGGATTCAGGGGTAAAAGGCACTCGATCCTCCACAGTATCTGATTTAGATTACTCAAAGGGAGTCAGTTCGCAGTATTTCACCTTGCGTTACGCTGTACCGGTGGCCTTTTTTCAGTTTATAGACAATGTGGTAGTCCCTTACTACACGTACTTTTTGGTCATTGATTTAATGCAGGAATTCTCTATAATGGGACTGCTGATTGCCATTGTTCCTGTATTTTCCAGTTTATTTTCATTGTATCAAACGGTGTATTATTTTCTGTTTCCCACCGAAAAGTATTTGAGTTTCTTTTCCAGAATTCTTGGCGAAACAGCCATTGGTTGTATCTTGAGCGCATTATTCCGTATTCGATTCAAAACCAAGTTTCCATAAAATGAAAAGAAAAGAACGTGATTTAGAATTCTCCAAAAAAGAACACGACATGAAGTTGGAAAAGTCATTGGATAAAACTTCCGTTTGGCTTATTCGAATTGTTGGTGTAATCATCGCAGCTATGGGAGTGGTAATTTTAGGCGCGTTTTGGTATTGGTTGATGAAAATGTTGTTTAAAGTGGGGGCTTAATTAATAAACTATTATGCCAACCCTATCCAAATCGCGTTTTGTTTCCGGAGTTCAATGCGAAAAGAAGCTCTACTTTGATCTTTTCAGGAAAGACCTAAAGCCACCCTTGAGTGCTGCTCAAGAACGTTTGTTTTCAAGCGGCAATACAGTTGGAGAGTTGGCTCAAAAGGCCTTTCCTAATGGTAAAGATGCGACCTTCGAGATGAATGGCGATTGGTCTTTGGGTATCAAACGAACTACTAACTGGATTAACGAAGGAGTGCAAACCATCTACGAAGCAGCTTTTTCGCACAGTAAAGTGTTTGCTGCTTTAGACATATTGCATCTACGCCAAACAATGAACGCTGGGCAATAGAGGTAAAAAGTAGCACAGAGATCAAAGATTACCACATCACAGATGCGTCCCTACAATATTGGGTAATGAATAAATGCGGTGTGCTGCCCGATAGGTTTTTTATCATGCACATCAATAATGCCTATGTAAAGCAAGGAGCAATCAATCCAATTGAGCTATTTACACTTTCCGATATTACGGAGCAGGTAAAAAGTAAACAAGCGTGGGTAACAGAGCAACTGAACTATTTACATGAATTGCTAGATGCAGCAACTGAACCCGTAAAAGAAATCGGCAAACACTGTCATTCTCCTTTTGCCTGTGATTATATGCATCATTGTTGGCAACACATTCCGCAACAATCAGTATTTGAATTGTTCAGTCCAAGAGGCAAAGATTGGGAGATGTATGAAAGCGGCATTACCTTACTCGAAGAAATTCCGGAGGATTTGGCGCTTACTCACCGACAACAATTACAAGTTGAGGGTGTGAAATTTAATCGAAGCTATATCGATAAACCGGCCATCAAGGAGTTTCTAGCTACTTTTCAATTCCCTTTATATTTCTTTGATTTTGAAACTGTTTTTCCGGCTATTCCACCTATTGATGGTGCAAGCCCCTTTCAACAAACTCCTTTTCAGTATTCTTTACATATTCTAAAATCCACAGATGGAGAACTAGAACACCGAGAATTTTTAGCAAATTCAGCTGATTACAGAGACGCTTCCCACTCTGACCCCAGACGATTACTTTTAGAGCAACTTCAAAACGATATTGGTTCAACAGGCAGTATTGTCGCTTACAATGCTACATTTGAAACAGGTGTACTCAAAAGTCTAATCCCACTATTTCCTGAATTTGAAAATTTTATCAATGACCTGTGCACTCGCTTTGTGGACTTACTAATACCCTTCAGAAGTGCATGGTACTACACACCAGAAATGGGAAGATCAGCTTCAATCAAGTCGGTTTTGCCTGCTTTGGCTCCAGAATTTAGTTACGATGACTTACCCATCGGTAATGGAGGAGATGCCAGTGAAACCTTTTTAGCAATGATAAACGACACTTTTGAAGGGGATATAGAAGAAACGCGACAACATTTACTTCGATATTGCGAACGAGACACTTATGGTATGGTTGTTCTGTGGCGAGTGTTGAAAGAGAAAACCAGGCTATAACAGCAAATAAGCTCAAGCAGGGGGCCGAGCTTCGTAGGACAGGAAAGTGCTAAATTTAAGTGCTGTTCTTCGTAGGAAGTTTAGTGGTTAAAGCCCTGCCTGCGCCTATTTGCAAACCGTTGGGCGTAATGTTAAAAAAAAAACAGATGTAGAAAATGAAATTATTACTGATAATATTAATTCCGATTATAGCATCGGTTCTGACTCCTCTAAAATCAGTTAACAGACAGCTTTATTATGT
>Ga0172372_10011891_pt1 | contig 11004 bp, 6 predicted proteins | sample LakKiv5m_2_FD_114544 | JGI IMG/M metagenome (GOLD analysis project Ga0172372, IMG submission 114544) | Freshwater microbial communities from Kabuno Bay, South-Kivu, Congo - kab_092012_9.5m | ecosystem: Environmental > Aquatic > Freshwater > Lake | place: Democratic Republic of the Congo... | reverse complement strand
TGGTGCACCGCGTGGACGTGGACGCCGTGCCCGGCAGCGCCAGCCAGCTGCGGCGATGCGCCCTGGACCTGGTGGCGTGGGCCAAGAGCACCGACTGCGTGGTGGCCATCGTGGGCCATGTCACCAAGGACGGCCTGCTGGCCGGCCCGCGACTGCTTGAACATCTTGTGGACGTGGTCCTTTCCTTCGAGGGCGACCGTCATCACGCCCATCGCGTGGTGCGAGCCATCAAGAACCGCTTTGGAAGCACCTTTGAGGTGGGCCTGTTCGAGATGACCGGCACCGGCCTGCAGCAGGTGGATGAAAGCACGCTGGCTGCGGATCCCGCCCTGGCCCCGCGGCCGGGTTCCGTGGCGGTTCCGGCACTGGCCGGTTCACGTTGCCTGCTGGCCGAGGTCCAGGCCCTCACCTCCACAGGCATCCTGGGCGGCGCCAAGCGCAAGGCCAGCGGCCTGGATGCCAACCGCCTCGCCATGCTGCTGGCCGTGCTGGAGCAGCACGGCGGACTTCGTCTGGCGGACCAGGATGTCTACGCGTCCGCCGCCGGTGGTGTGAAGCTGCTGGAGCCCGGCACGGACCTGGCGGTAGCCCTGGCTGTGGCCGCGGCACGGCTGGGTCGGGTGGTTCCGGGTGCGTTCGCCGCCATGGGTGAGGTGGGGCTTACCGGACAGGTCCGTCCCTGCAGCCATCTGGAGCAGCGTGTGGCGGCCGCGGCACGGCGAGGCGTGCGAGTTCTGGCCGTGCCCGCAGCTCAGGCGGGAATCCGCCATGGCGGCTCGAAACTGGAGATGCTGCCCGTGGAGCACATTTCGCAGGTTCTTGAAGTGCTGGTTCCTGGGTCGGGAACGGCGTTGTCCAGAAAGTCGAGAAGTGTCGCCGCTGGTCCAGATTGATTGCAAGTTCATGTTTCATATGGACTTGCATCACAACATCTTGTGCCAGGAGACCCCAACAACCCCAAGGAACGCGGAATTTTGGCCGTGGACGCTTGCAGATTCCCGGTCACCGCTATCATTTGCCCCTCAACCTACCGGTCTCGAGGGACCGATAGAGGGAACGCCTGCCGGTTGCTGCCTGTCGGGGCAGCAACGCTGACGGTGGGTGGATGACGCACGGCACGGACCAAGGGTCAAGGTCACGGCCGCACAGTTTCAGATAGGAGCAATCACAATGAGTCTGACGAAGTTTGTTGGTCTCCTCGCGGGTACTGCGGTGGCCGGTTCGGCCTTCGCCGCTTCCGTTGAGGCGAACAATGATGCCATGGCCCAGATCGCCGATCTCAAGAAGGAGATCGCCGAGCTGAAGGCCCAGAACGGTGACAAGTGGCTCACCGAGCAGCGTGCCTCCGAGATCCGCAGCGTGGTGCAGGACGTCCTCTCGGACGCCGACACCCGCGCCAGCCTGCAGGCCGCTCAGGCCACCGCCGGCTGGAACAAGGGTTTCTTCCTTGCCAGCCCGGACGGCAACTTCAAGTTGAACGTGGGCGGCCAGCTGCAGACCCGTTGGGCCTACAACTGGATGAGCAGCCGTGACATGAACAACAGCAGCACCAACGGCGTGAACACCTTCAACACCGCGGGCGTCTCCAAGGCTGCCTACGGCTTCGAAGTCCGTCGCGCCAAGCTGGAGTTCAGCGGCCATGTCGTTGATCCCAGCTGGCAGTACGCCGTGACGCTGGCTTATCAGCAGTTCTTCGGTCAGAACAACGATCCGGCGTCCGCCAACTTTGCTGGCGGCGGTGGCGTGAGCCAGGGCGACAACTTCGCCGGCGGGATCGGCCTTGAGAACGCCTACATCAAGAAGGACCTGGGCAATGGCTTCAGCGTCCAGGTGGGCCAGTTCAAGAGCCCGTTCCTGCGTGAGTGGCTGGTGAGCAGCAAGTATCAGTTGGCCGTCGAGCGTTCGCTGGTCGAGACCATGTTCAGCACCGGCTGGACCCAGGGCATCCAGGCCAACTGGAACAATGACAACCTGCGTGCCATGGTCAGCTACAACGACGGTGCCAACAACGCCAACCTGGGTTCGATCTCGGGCACGAACGTGAACGGTGGTGTCGGGAATAATGGCGTCGGTTTCACCCAGTGGGCCTTCACTGGCCGCGTGGAGTTCATGGCCTTTGGCAACTGGGCGCAGTTCGATGACCTGACCAGCTTCCGTGGCGAGGCCGCCGGCCTGCTCGTGGGCGGTGGCATCAACTGGCAGCGTGGTGGTCAGCAGAGCAACCTGACCAACGTCGGTGGCGCTGCCGTTCCCGCCAACGGCAACGCCGACGGCGAGTTCTTCAGCTGGACGCTGGATGCCACGTGGGACTTGGGCGGAGCCAACATCTTTGCGGCGTGGGTGATGAACACCTCGTACAGCCTCCCCGGCGGTCAGGGTGACATCAACAGCTACGGTGTGGTGGTTCAGGGCGGTTACTTCCTCACCGACGACGTCGAATTGTTCGCTCGTTGGGAGTGGATGAACACCGAGAACAGCAACCCCAATCAAACCGCCGGCTCCAACGTTACCACGAACTCCGCCAACAACGCGTTCGTGAACAACATCGGCACCATCGGCGCCAACTGGTACATCTCGAAGAACGTCAAGTGGACGACGGACTTCGCGGTGAGCTGGAACCCCGTGGTCTTCCAGACCGGCCTGTTCGGACAGAACATCGCCGGTGCGGATTACCGCACCGAGGGTGCCAACGGCGGCGGACAGCTGGTGTTCCGCAGCCAGCTGCAGCTCCTGTTCTGATCGGAGCTGTTTCACGCGTCATCCACGGACCTGCCGTGCCGGTCCGTTCACTCAGACTCAACCCCCCAGTCCCTTCCAAGGGCTGGGGGGTTTTCCTTTGTTCGCTTAGTCTGGACCCGGTTCCATGGCCCGGATGCACCCGTCAACCCGTCTGCTGATCCCGCTGCTGGCGGCCCTCGGCACGGCCACCGGCGCCGCGGGCCAGCAGGACGCCGAGCAGCAGCGGCTGGACCGAATCCTGCGGGAGATGGAGGCCCTGCGTCAGCAGAACACCGAACTGCTGCAGGGCATGGAGGACCTGAAGCGACAGAACCGTTCGCTGCAGGGAAGCGTGAGCGAGCTGCAGGCGCAGTCGCAGGAACGCTGGCTGAGCGAGGAGCGTGCGGCCGAGATCCGCCGCGTGGTGGAGGGCGTCTCCAAGGACGCCGAGACGCGGGTCAACCTGGGCACGGGCATGCCAGCCGCGGGCTACGCCGATCGGGGATTCTTCATCGCCAGTCCGGATGGCACGTTTCGCCTGAGTCTGGGCGGACAGGTGCAGATCCGCTACGCCGCCAGCTTCTACAGCGACCGGGACGACAACATCCTGAACACCCATCCGGGGGCGGGCGTGAACCGTGGGAACGCTTCCCCCGGGGAGGGCTCCTACAAGAAGACCGCGGCCGGCTTTGAGGTGCGCCGCATGAAGCTGGACTTCTTCGGGCACGTGATCGATCCCACCTGGCAGTACCGAGTGGTGATCCTGTACCTGCAGAACATCAATGCGTTGAACACGCCCGCAGGAAACAACGCCGGAACCGCGGGATTCAGCACCATGGGGCTGGAAGAAGCCATGATCATCAAGGAGCTGGGCGAGGGCTGGCGGCTGAGCATCGGGCAGTTCAAGAGCCCATTCCTTCGCGAGGAGATCGCCAGCAGTCGACGCCAGCTGGCGACCGAGCGTTCGCTGGTGGATCAGATGTTCAGCACCAAGTTCACGCAGGGCGCGATGGCCTCCTGGCAGGACGACCGGCTCGTGGCCGAGTTCATGGTGAATGACGGTGGCAGCAACGCCAACACCGCCGCCGTGGCGGGATTCAACAACGCCAGCTCGGTGGGCAGCGTTCAGCGGAATCAGGGGGCCGGCTTCACGGAGTGGGCGGTGACCGGTCATGTGGGATGGGTGCCGGTGGGTGACTGGACGCTGTTTCGGGACATGAGCAGCTTTCCGGGCGCCGAGCAGGGCGTGCTGCTGAACGCCTGGTTCAACTGGCAGCGCGGCGGCCAGCAGTCCAACGGTGACTTTGCCGGAAGCGACAACATTCCCCTGAACGGGAACGCGGACGGCACCTTCTTCACATGGTCCGTGGACGCCAGCTGGAACCTGGGTGGGGCCAACCTGTTCGGCTACTTCGTGATGAACTCGGCGTACTCCATTCCGGCGTCCACCACCAACCCCGGCGGCACCATCAACAGCTACGGCGCCGTGGTGCAGGGTGGATGTTTCATCTCCGACGCCGTGGAGCTGTTCGCCCGGTGGGAGTGGATGAACACGGAGAACCGCGGCTTCAACGACATTCCCAACGGCACCACGACCGGCTCCGCCAACGTGTTCAACGCGGGCAGGGCCAACGTGTACACCGTGGGATGCAACTGGTTCCTGGCGGGCACCTCCCTGAAGTGGACGACCGACCTTGGCTGGACCGACGACCCGATCTGGTTCAACAACGGGATCTTCGGGGCCAACATCGTGGGCACTAACTTTCGCGTGGAACCCAAGGGCGGCGGCAACCAGGTCGTGGTTCGGTCGCAGTTGCAGCTGATCTTCTGACCCGGTCCGCGTCAGTCGCACGGACGGGCCGCCCCGGCTGGCCCCCGTCCCGCAATGTCCTGATATCCAGGCCTGATTCCCGCGGCTTGTTGTGCGGTGGACCCGGTCCGGATGCCGATGCTGCATTGGGCCGCTCACCGCAAGCGCGGTGGTACCATCCCAACTCTTCATGGCGGACTGCAGCATCACAACTCGATTCCGCAAGGGCATTTGCAGCATGGTCGCCGCAGCCGCGGTGGTGGGCTGGGGTGCCGGTGCATGGGCCGATGGCGCGGAGCAGCCCGTAGGCGACACCAACGCCACCACGCTCTCCGACCTGCTCAAGCGGATCGACAGCCTGGAACGCCGCAACAAGTCCCTGGAAGTCCAGGTGGCCGAACTGAAGGCCCTGGAGGGCGAGAAGTGGCTGAGCCAGGAACGGGCCGACCAGATCCGAGGTGTGGTGGCCGACATGCTGGCCGACGCCGAGACACGCTCCAACCTTCGGCAGGACGCCATGACCGCCGGCTGGAACGACGGGTTCTTCCTGGCCAGTCCGGACGGACGGTTCAAGCTTCAGATCGAGGGGCTGGTGCAACCGCGGTTCATGTGGAGCCAGGTGCGCGACAACCAGATCGACACATCATCCCCAAACGGCTACAAGACGCCCTTCACCATTCCGGATCCGGTGGAGAGCAACTACGGCTTTGACAGCAACTACAACGAGCTGGTCTTTCGTGGCCATGTGTTCAGCCCGGCGGTGGAGTACATGGTCCGCACCAACGTGGCCCTGACCAGGTCCTACGACCTGGGCACGGAGCCCGGCAACTTCAACAGCGTGCAGGGCCAGTCCGCCTCGGGCAACCTGTACCTGCTCGACGCGTGGGTGCGGATCGCGTTCGCCGACGAGTGGAGCTTCCGGTTCGGCCAGTACCGCTCGCCCTACGCCCGCGAGCAGCTGGTGACCGAGAAGAACCAGATGGCCGTGAGCCGCAGCACCATCGTGCGCAACTACGGACTGTGGTACACGCAGGGCATCGAACTGCAGTACCAGGGCGACGACTTCCGCTGGAACCTGTCCGTGGACAGTGGCGGTTCCGCCAACGTGGCGGGCACGCAACTGCAGGTCATGTCCACCAGTTCGCTCAACGCGCCGTGGTCCGTGCAGAGCGCCAACTACAGCATCACCACCCGCCTGGAGTGGAAGCCGTTCGGGTCGTGGACCGACTTCAACAGCTTCACCAGTCCCATGGGCGGCCAGCAGGGTCTGCTGCTGGGTCTGGCGTTCCACACGCAGGGATCCCGGCCGGATCAGGTGGAGACCAGCCCGCCGAGCAGCGTGGGTCTCTCCGAGAACTACTGGGACGCGGTCACGGCGGACTTCCAATGGAATATGGGTGGAGCCAGCGTGTTCGGGTCCTTCTTCTACAACTACGTGGACTCCAACACCACCTACGCCACCAACTTCCAGAACCCCAACGTGGCCAATCCCTCCGTGGGCAACGTGAACGCCTGGGGCTTCACGCTGCAGCCGTCCATCTACATCGCTCCCAAGTGGGAGTGGTACATGCGGTACGAGTACGGCTACATCTCGTTCCAGAACACCGACGGCCTGGCCAGTGGTGCCCTGGGTGAACTGGGCCAGATCCAGTTCCAGAACCCGTACAACGTGCTCACCACCGGACTGAACTGGTACATCGACGGCCAGGACCTGAAATGGACCATCGACTTTGGCTACGGCATCACCGACATCAACTTCGCCTGGCAGAACCTGCCCGCGGGATGGCGCATCAGCGCCAGCGACCAGTTCGTGATGCGAACCCAGCTGCAGCTGGTGTTCTGAGCCGTCGTCGGCACGTGCGGCGAAACCATGCCTGGGCGGGGAATTCCTCGGGGCTATCCTGCGGCCATGATCACCGTGCACCGGGTCGAGGTGCGACCCGCTCCGCAGATGGCGGACTCGCGAGCCGCGTCCGTCCAGGCTGAGTTGCGGCAGGCCGGCCTGACCATGCCGCTGGCGATCCATGCCGCGCAGGTGTACCTGATGGAGGGCGATCTCTCCGCGGATCAGCTGCAGCGGGTCCTGCACGAGGTGCTGGTGGATCCGGTCACGCAGCAGGCCACGGTGGGCGCGGCGGCGACGCGCGGACAGGTGGTGGAGGTGCTGCCCCTGCCCGGCGTGACGGATCCGGCGGCCGAGAGCGTGGAGGCGGCGATCATGGAGCGGACCGGCTCCCGGGTGCGTGTGCTCACCGGCGAGCGATGGGATCTGGAGGGCGTGAGCCGCGAGCAGGCCGACGCGATCGGGCAGCGTGTGCTGGCCAACCCGGTGGTGCATGCGGTGCACGCCTCGCCATGGCAGCCGACGGGCTTTGCCGTGGCCCGCTCCCACGACGCCGCGGTGCACCATGTTCCATTGACAAAGCTGGATGAGGCCGCCCTGGAGCAGCTGAGTCGGAAGGCCCACCTGTTCCTGAGCCTGGAGGAGATGCAGGCGATCCAGCGGGAGTACCGCAGACAGGGTCGCGAGCCACGCGAGATCGAACTGGAGACCCTGGCCCAGACCTGGAGCGAGCACTGCGTGCACAAGACGCTCAAGAGCCGCGTGCGTTACCACGAGGCCGGGCTGGCTCCGGGTTCGCCAAGCCTGCTGGATCGTGCCGGAAGACTGGATGGTCACACCCTGGACGGCGACGCGCTGGTGGTGGACAACCTGCTCAAGCGGACCGTGGCCGCGGCCACGCACCGGCTGATGGAGCCGGGCCATGCGGGTTCGATCGACTGGTGCCTGAGCGTGTTCGTGGACAACGCTGGCGTGATCGCGCTGGATGATCGCCACGCGATCTGTATGAAGGTGGAGACCCACAACCACCCCAGCGCCATCGAGCCCTACGGCGGGGCGGCCACCGGTGCCGGTGGCTGCATCCGAGACGTGATGGGCACGGGACTGGTGGCACGACCGATCGCCGCCACCGACGTGTTCTGCGTGGCACCGGCCGACGCCCATGTTCCCAAGGGATGCCTGCCGCCGGCGCGCATCCTTCGGCAGGTGGTGGCTGGCGTGCGCGACTACGGTAACCGCATGGGCATTCCCACGCTCAACGGCGCCGTGTGGTTTGATCCCCGCTACGTGGGCAACCCGCTGGTCTACTGCGGCGTGGTGGGGCTGATGCCGCGTGACCTGATCCGCGGGCAGGCCAGGGCCGGCGATCACATCGTGGTCATGGGTGGCCGCACCGGCCGCGACGGGATCCACGGTGCCACCTTCAGCAGCGCCGAGCTCACCGACGGCCACGCCGACGAGTTCGGACATGCGGTGCAGATCGGCAACGCCATCACCCAGAAGAAGACGCTGGACGCACTGCTGGCGGCCCGTGACGCGGCGGATGGACCGCTGTTCCATGCCGTGACCGACTGCGGTGCCGGTGGCTTCTCGAGCGCCGTGGGTGAGATGGGAGCCAGGCTGGGAGCCCAGGTGCACCTGGACCGCGCTCCCCTGAAGTACCAGGGCCTGAGTCCCACGGAAGTCTGGATCAGCGAGGCGCAAGAGCGCATGGTGCTGGCCGTGCCGACGGATCGGCTGGAGGCGCTGGCCCGGATCTGCCACGACCATCAGGTGGAGTGGTGCGACCTGGGCACCTTCGGCACGCCGGAGCGTGAACTGGTGCTGAACTGGAAGGGCACCGAGGTGGGACGACTCTCCACGCTGTTCCTGGAAGAGGGCCTGCCCACACCCACACGCGAGGCGGTCTGGGATCCGGCCTGGGCCCAGGCCCAGCAGCCCGTGGTTTCGAACGTGGCCGAGCCTGCCTCGATGCAGGACGCCCTGCTTGGCTTGCTGGCCCATCCCAACATCGCCAGCAAGGCCTGGATCGTGCGTCAGTACGACCACGAGGTGCAGGGCAGCAGCGTGATCAAGCCGCTGGTCGGGCCAAACGCCGGTCCGGGTGATGCCGCCGTGATCCAGCCCCTGCGGGACAGCGCGCTGGGCGTGGCCATCGGCAACGGTCTGGCCACGGGACTGGCGGCGGATCCCTACTGGATGGGACTGGCCGCGGTGGACGAGTGCGTGCGCAACCTGGTGTGCGTGGGTGCGGACCCGGACCGCATCGCCATCCTGGACAACTTCTGCTGGCCCAGCTGCAAGGACCCGCGCAACATGGGAAGCCTGGTCCGTGCGGCCGAAGCCTGCCTGGACGCGGCCATGGCCTACCGCACGCCGTTCATCAGCGGCAAGGACTCGCTGAACAACCAGTTCACCACCGAGGACGGTCGCACGATCCAGATTCCGCCCACGCTGCTGATCTCGGGCCTGGGCGTGGTGCCGGATGTGGCGCGCTGCGTGACCATGGACGCCAAGGCGGCCGGCAACATGCTGGTGCTGGTGGGCATGACCTACGGGCGCATGGGTGGTTCTCATGCACGCCAGATGGGCGTGCGGGGAGGCGATGACGCGTTGCCCCGAGTGGACCTGAGGGCCGGACCCGCCGCGGCGCGGGCCGTGGCCGCCGTCATTCGTGCAGGCATGGTCCGCAGCGCTCATGACTGCAGTGAAGGTGGCGCGCTGGTGGCCGCGGCGGAGATGGCGTTTGCCGGAGGGGTTGGCCTTCGACTGGATCTGCATGCCATGCCCGTGTCGGGGGCCCTGGATCCGTGGCAGCGGGCCTTTGCCGAGGATCCTTCGCGCTACCTTCTGGAGGTGGAGCCGACACATCTGACGGCGTTGCAGAAGGCGCTGGGATCGGTGCCACATGCCGTGATCGGGCGGTTTGACGAGACACCGGCGCTGGTGGTGGGTGGTGCAAGCATGACCCTGGAGTCGCTGCGGAAGGCATGGAACCTGGGCGAGGAGGGCTGGTGATGACCGCTCGACCCAAGGCCCTGGTGATCACGGCGCCCGGCATCAACTGCGATGGCGAGCTGGCGCAGGCCTTCGCGGCCGCGGGCGCCCAGCCCGAGCTGGTGCTGCTGGAACGCTTGCGGCGAGAGCCCGCCCTGGTGGATCGCTTCCATCTGATCGGCCTGCCTGGCGGCTTCAGCTACGGTGACGACATCGCGGCCGGACGCATCATGGCGGTGCTGATGCGTGAGGCGGTGTACCCGGCGCTGGCCGCGGCCATCGACCGTGGCGTGCCCATGATCTGTCCCTGCAACGGTTTCCAGATCGCCGTGCAGGCTGGCCTGCTGCCGGGTGCCGAGCCAGGCCATTGGCCGACCGTGGCTGCGGCGCCCACCGTGGCGCTGTGCCGCAATCGCTCCGCCCGCTTCCGCGACGTGTGGACACGCGTGAGCATTCCTGCGGAGACCCGCTGCGTGTGGACCGCGGGACTCTCGATCGATCCCGACGCCGACCGCATGCCCAGCGCCCATGGCGAGGGACGGTTCGTGACCGATCCTGCCACGCTGGCCGGGCTGGAGGCGGCGGGGCAGGTCGCCGTGCGTTACCACGACGCCGACAACTTCAATGGCAGCATGGGCGCCGTGGCTGGCATCTGCGACCCGTCCGGTCTGGTGCTGGGGCTGATGCCCCATCCCGAACGCTTCACGCGGTGGACGCAGCATCCGTGGTGGACCCGGCTTCCTGCGGATCGCATGCGGGGCGAGCCGCTTGGGCTTCGGATGTTCCAAAAGGCCGTGTCGCGCGTGATGGGTCACGAGGTGATCCGCGCCCGCGGTGTCTCCACCAGCGCATGAGCACGGTCGGCAGCGGCCCCAGATGCGTTCGATGCGGTTATCCGCTGGTGGGATCGCCGCCACCGGTCCGGTGCCCGGAGTGCGGTCATGTGCCCAAGGTCCGCGAGCCGTGGCGCGAGAGCGAGTTGCATCTGGAGGGACCCGGCGTGGTGCTTCCGATCTTTGCGCGCCATCTCACGGCCGCCATCCTGCTGACCGCGGCCTTTCTGGTCAGCCTGGTCCTGAGCGGGTCCCTGAACAGGTTTCTTGGCGTCAACCTGTCCGTGGATCCCCAGTGGGCATCCCTGTCCATTCCCATGGTGGTACCCGTGGTGACATGGCTCTGGACCCGTCCGGTGACCATGAGCGGGACGGACTGGCTGCACCTGGATGCCGGGAGTCGGTGGCGGGCGTCGCTCCCGTTCATGCAGCTGGGGTGCTGGGCCTTCGCGATGCTCATGACCTTGGGCATCGTGAAGAACCAGGTGGTGGCATCCCAACCCCTCACGCAGGCGCCACAGGGCGAGGGGTGGAGGATCGCCGCCATGCTGGTGGGCATGGTGGCCCAGATTCCATGGATTCTGGCCATGCGTCACGTGGGGCGAACCGCGACATTCCTGCGCGACGAGGTTCCTGCCCGCTTGGCGTTCGTGTGGGGATGGTGCTGGGCTGGGGCGCTGCTTCTGCAGCCCGTCACCCTTGCGTGGCGGTGGCGGTACATGCAGCTGACGGGCTTCACCCGACCGATCGAGTCGCTGTTCCACGTCACGGCCACGGAAGGGTGACGGGCTGCAGAAGCAGCG
>Ga0172372_10011888_pt1 | contig 11006 bp, 3 predicted proteins | sample LakKiv5m_2_FD_114544 | JGI IMG/M metagenome (GOLD analysis project Ga0172372, IMG submission 114544) | Freshwater microbial communities from Kabuno Bay, South-Kivu, Congo - kab_092012_9.5m | ecosystem: Environmental > Aquatic > Freshwater > Lake | place: Democratic Republic of the Congo... | reverse complement strand
AGGGTTTCATCAGTGGATGGATCAGCTAAATAAGGAGTTGCAAACTTCAAAGTTAAGTCTGGCAGAGGCGACAAAGGCAGGTCAGGCAAAGGTTATTGAGGTAGCCAAAGAAAGAGTTGAGAAGGCAGAAGAAAACATGGAGCGGAGCATCAAAGAATCAATTGGAATTGATATTTTGATTTGTTCCTCAGCAAAAGAGGCAAGACAAATATTTGCAGATATCGCCAACAACGCTCAAGGTATGGTCAAAGCGCTCGCAATTGGTTTTGATCAATCAAAACTTGTTAACCGGGTCACTAGCAACATTGCATCTGATGTCCCACACCCATTGCTAGATGGCAAGGTTGATTTTAATAAAGATCGTATTGCAGGCGATAGCGATATGTTGATTTCAGCAAAAACTTTAGCTGACTCCATACGCGCATTAACTGTTGGAATTACAGGTCGTATCAGTCGAGTGCAAGAGCTTGAATGGCCAGATGAGGATGTCATTCAGCGTACCCGTAAGTTCTTAGATTGCCTATACAGAGCATTTGAGGCTGACTTTAAAAAGAGCCCGCAAGAGTTTAGAAAAACAAGTCTTCTAAGCAGCGGAACTATGTTTCGGGTTTTATCTGGAGTTTGGTTTGAGCTAACAAGTTCAACCAATGCGCAAGGTAAATCTATCAAACCAAGAATGAGCGTGGAGGATGCCACCAGTTTCTTTAAGAAGCTTGCACCTCATATGAGCATCCCAATCAAGACTGGAAACAAATGGTTAACTACTGGAGTGTTTCCAAGCCCTGCAAATGGTGCAGTAGTGACTGCTCCTGGATCTAGAAATCAAGAACTTAAGAAGCTCACTCTGGAGATCACTAACTGGGCGCTTGATCCTAAATCATTTCCATTTGGGAAATAAGAAGATCTAAGAAAATAACTAATGGAGCAATCGATTCTTAAAGGTACCTCGGTTGTCGACTGGAAAGTTGATAATGCGCCAACTAATTGCACACCTAAGTGGGTTTATATTGGCCGCGATGAGGACAAGATTGGTCCGATTCAGATTGCACTTGCTGTATTTGCAGGAACACCATCTAAAGATGCGCTGAAGACATTACATGCTCTTCGTAAGGGAAAATCAAACATACAGTTAGTTGTTGGTGGCATAGCTGGAGAAACTATCTGGATATTTGGTCCAGATGAAAAAACACAAGTTGTTGATCTGCCACTTGAGCAAGGACTCCGCCAACTTCAATCAGCATTAGATGAGTCAAACTCTTTAAATGCTTATACCCGTCTTGGACAATTCAGACGTTCGCTAGATACCACCTCACTAATTGGGGTAACAAATAGTGGATTATTTGCAAGCTATCACATTAGAGAGAACGTACCGAAACGTGGAGATTGGAAAGCATCATGTGAGAAAGCTAAGCCTTGGCTAAGTTTAAGGGCAGATAATTTAATAAAAGCCCTTGGATTTCAATCAGAGAAAACTGCTGGAAATGCATTAGTGCTTTCATCTGGCACACCCAAATCAAAAGCAATTGCAATTTTGCTTGATGATTCTGAACAATTCGATTCATCCAGTCCAAGACATACTGGCATATCACCAGTTGCGTTCGGTCTAAATGTTGCAACCCGCCAAGGTGTTAATTGGTTATTCATGCTTCGGAAAGATCAAATTCGAATTTATCCTGCAAAAGATGGAGTTGGTATTGGCCAAAAAGGCCAGGTAGAAACCTATTTAGAAATTGACTTAGCAGCGATTAATACTGAGCGAGCAGGTTTACTTGCGTTAATATTTTCTGCGGAGGCTCTCGAACCAAACGGTACAACTAATGAACTACTTGAGGGTTCATCAAAATTTGCATCTCAGCTTGGATTACGTCTTCGCGAGAGAATTTATGAACATGTAGTACCGCAGCTTTCAAAGTCAGTTGCAGAACAACTTCGTGATAAAGGAACTAAGCTAGATGCTGATGGTCTAACTCTTGCCTACCGACTAACTTTAAGAATCTTGTTTAGGCTTTTGTTCCAAGCATATGCAGAGGACCGTGGCTTATTGCCAGCTGGTCGCAATGAAGGTTACGATGCAAATAGCTTAAAAACTATTGCCAAAAGAATCATCGACACACCAATTGAGAAATTTGGTAAATCTAAAACACTTTGGTTAGACCTAGTGCAAGTATGGAATGCAATTGATGAAGGAAACGTAACTTGGAATGTCCCTGCTTATAATGGTGGATTATTTGGCACTGACCCTGAGATGCATCTGGAGGGTTCTTTAATTGAAAAACTTGGAATTCAAGATGACATTCTTGGCCCAGTACTTCAGCATCTACTAATTGATATTTCAGAAGACAATGTCCTTGGGCCAGTTGATTTCAGGTCCTTAAGTGTGCGAGAGTTTGGCACAATTTATGAAGGCCTTCTTGAATCAAGCCTGTCGCTTGCACCAGTAGATTTAACAGTCGATCAATCAGGTATCTGGATACCAGCTAATTTGGATTCTGAAATTCTCTGCAAAAAAGGAGAGATTTATTTTCATTCTGCATCCGGTGAGCGGCGGGCTACAGGATCCTATTTTACTCGCGCAATTCTGGTTGATCATATAATTGAACGAACTTTAGAGCCAGCATTGGATGAGCATTTAAGCAAAGTTAAGGCACTTATTGAGAACGATGATGTGGAAGAAGCAACTAGAATTTTCTTTGACTTTCGGGTTGCCGATCTTGCTATGGGGTCCGGTCATTTCCTTGTAGCCGCAATCGATCGCATCGAATCAAAAATGCGAACTTTCCTATCTGAAAAAGAAACAGCTTTACCAGGTATCAATGCTCAATTAAAGCGCCTTCAAAATGCCGCCGAAGAAGCGTTAGGCCCGGACACGGGAGCGTTCGGCGAAATCGAGCCTGCATCACTTTTGCGACGCCAAATTGCTCGTAGATGCGTTTACGGTTTAGATCTAAATGAAATGGCCGTTGAACTTTCTCGTCTGGCCATCTGGATCCACACTTTTGTTCCAGGGCTTCCAATGTCAAATTTAAACCATGGGCTTATTAACGCAAATAGCCTAACTGGAATAAGTAATGTAGACCAAGCAGTTTCCATACTTACTAACTCTGATCAAAGTGGACAGATATCTATGTTCGAATCAACAATCAGTGAAAATCTTGAAATGGCATCAAAATATCTGACTGAAGTAGCAAACTCTGATGAAGCGGTGAAATCTGAAGTTAAAGCTTCCGAGAAGATACTTGCAGCTGCTGTCAAAGCGGCAGAGCCAGCAAAATTAATCTTTGATGCAGCAGTTGCCACGCAACTTGGAGTAGTAGATAGTCGTTCATTTTTTGATGAGTTAAGCCTTTTGGAATCAGCAGAAAATATTGAAGTAAAAAATGCGATTGAGTCAATTAAACCTGCGCACATGCCCTACTTATTTCCAGAAGTGTTCCTTCGGGATAATCCAGGCTTTGATGTGATTCTAGGAAATCCACCTTGGAAAGATATTGTTTTTGATGAACCTAGATTCTGGTCAAGTCATAGCCCTGGCCTCATGACATTAAATATCAGGGAGAGAAGTATCGCAGTGACTGAGCTGCGAGAGAAGCATCCTATGCTGGTGGTAGAACTTGAAAAGCAGAAAAAGGTATTTGAAGATTTACGACGAGTTTTGCACTCTTTTTTCCCTCTTGGAAGTGGGAATACAGATCTATACAAGGCATTCTGTTTCAAATTTTGGTCCGTAATTCGAAAAGGTGGACGGATTGGAGTTGTCCTTCCAAAGACTGCCTTCTCAGCTGCCGGACTCTCGGATTGGCGTAAAACTGTAATGTCTACAGGATCAATCACTGATTTAACGACGATAGTAAATAACGGTCGCTGGGCATTTGATATTCATCCCCAGTATTCAGTTGCACTCGCAGTTCTAATTATGGATAGGGACGAAGATTTGAAATTTGCAGGCGCTTTTCACTCTGAGATTGAATTCCTGGAAGGAAGAAAAGATGTTGTGGTTATACCTAAAAATTCACTAATGAGCTACACCAGCAACCTGTCAATTCCAATTGTCTCTGGTCAAGTTGATGTAGATATATTAAACAAAATGCGGAGCCATCCTCGTTTAGAAGATTGGGGAGGTTCTATTTTCAAGCTCGTCAATGAGCTGCATGCCTCTAATGAGAGAAATTTCTTTGATCATAAAAAAAATGATGATTCACTAGAAGTTTTTGCTGGTGACTCTTTCAATATTTGGAACTTTCGGACTGGGAATATTTTCGCTCATGCTGACCCAAAAATATTAAAAGAAAAGTTGCTAAGTAAACTTTCAAATCAATATCGAACCTCTAGCTCGGTTTTCTATGGCCTAAGTTTTGAAAAAGATTTAAAAGGATTACTTCCATTCGAAAGAGCTAGGATTGCGTATAGGAGTGTCTCCAACCCAACAAACTCCAGAACAATAATCGCCTCTCTTGTACCTCCAAGAGTCGTTTTAACGCACATAAGTCCTTATGTTTTTACGCTACCAGGTCACGAAAAAGAAGAGGCATATTTATTAGGGACGCTTTGTTCAATTCCATTTGATTTTTACGCTCGTAAATTTATAGAAACCGCTGTAGATATTCATTTTATGAAGGCTTTTCCAATTCCTATAGCAATAGACTCGGTTCAAGGTAGGCGACTACTTGAAAATGTTTATTCACTCGTGCCAAAGGAACCTGTCTATAAAACCTGGCGTGATTCTCTTCTAATGTCAATTGGCGAAGTAGGAGAACTTGAAAATATTGAAGAATTAATTATTGAAAATGATGCACTTGTGGCAGTTTTATTCGGCTTAAGCGATTCTGAACTTGAATATATTTTTAACAATTTTCAACGTGGCTGGGATTCAGAAGTTCGAAAACAAAGAACATTAGAATTCTTTAAGTATTGGAAGGATAAGAAATAGTGACCATAGAAGACTCCTTACCAATGTTTGCTAGTAACCGCCCAGATAAAAATGAAACTGTTGCGGGTGAAATCAATAAGTTATTTGAAATAATGCGAACCAAGCTACGAGAAACTCCGAGTATTGCCATTGCAACTGCATTCATTAATCCTGCTGGATTCACACTCATCGCTGATGAGCTGGAAAAAGCACCAAGAGTCAGACTGTTGCTTGGAGCAGAGCCTGAACCAGAAATTATCAGGGCATTAAGTGATGAAGATGCAGACAGAAATAATCGCTTGTCTGATGCAATTAAGCGGCATTCTGATTGGATAATTGCTGAACGAGACGCGCTTGGATTTACAAAAGAAGCCTCGGTACAGGCAAAGCGATTAGTCGAATGGCTGAAGCAGGTAGATAGTTCAGCACAACTAAAAGTTGAGGTAAGAAGATTTACTAAAGGATTCTTGCACGGTAAAGCATTTATTTCAGAGGATTCTGCACTTCCAGCAGTCCTTGCAGGATCAAGTAACTTTACAAGGGCTGGTTTATCACTAAATGCAGAGTTAAACCTTGGTTACGGAGCAGGAGATCAGGTTCATGGGAATCTGGTTCGCGAATGGTTTGAACACTACTGGGAGCAAAGTGATCCATTTGATCTAGCGGCAATTTATGAAGAGCAGTGGAAAGATCATTCACCTTGGACCATTTTTATAAGAATGTTACAAGAACTTTATGGAAATGATTTAGATGATGCCATGCCAAGAAAGATGCAGCTAAACCTTACGCAATTTCAAAGTGATGGTGTAGCCAGATCAATCCGATTACTAGATTCATTAGGAGGAGTTTTAATCGCAGATGAAGTAGGTCTTGGAAAAACCTATTTAGCAGGAGAGCTAATTGCTCGTTCAGCTAATGAGCTACGCCAGAATGCATTAATCATTTGTCCAGCATCATTAAAAACTGGAATGTGGGAGCCCTTTTTAGAAAAACATGATTTCTCTCGAAGGGTTAAGGTGTTTTCATATGAAGAGATTCGAATTCGAATGGAAGAAGATGAATTCAAGAAGAGTATGGATGACTTTGCGCTAGTTGTGATTGACGAAGCTCATAATCTTCGAAACCCAACTGCTCAAAGAAGTGAAGCGATTGATCGCGCTATTTTGGCAGGTGAAAATCCAAAGAAAGTTGTCTTGTTGACTGCTACGCCAGTGAACAACTCATTGACAGATCTTGAAACTTTGATCAAATACTTCGTCCGTGATGATGCGCAATTTGCTGCTGAAAATATTCCAAGCATTAAGCAGTATATTAAAAATGCACAGGACTTAGAGCCTGAGCTATTAAGTCCTGAACATCTTTTTACTCTAATGGACCAAGTTGCAGTTCGAAGAACTAGAAAGTTTGTTAAGGATAATTATCCAGGGCAAGAAATTGAAGGACCAAATGGACAAAAAATGATTATTGAGTTTCCGACACCAAAAGTAAACAGGATTGACTACGAATTAGACGATCTTGGCAATGAGTTGATCTCAAAAGTAGTTTACGCACTTGATCTGCCAGATGACATCCCGCTTGCAGCTCGCTATAACGAGAGAAAGAATGATCCTGGCCGATTAATTCTTGCGCGCTATATTTCAAGCGCATATTTACTGAATGGTGGAATTGAGAGATTTCAAATCGCAAACGTTGGGCTTATTAGATCCGGTTTGTTAAAGCGATTGGAGAGTAGCCCACAGGCTCTAAACACAACATTAACCAAACTAGTAAATGCGCATAAAGCATTTCTAAAGGCTTTAAAGCTTGGATATATTTTAAAAGGAGAGGCACTAAGAGATTACACATCCTCTGATGATGCGGATTTAGATATATTTATCGAAAATCTTGATGAAGAAGCCATGCAGGATGTTGAAAAAACATCACTATACGAAGTTAAGGTCCTACAAGCTGATGTTGAGGCAGATCTCCTGCTTTTATCTGAACTTCAAGTTCTGGCGGAAAAGTCAGCTAAAACTAATGATTTGAAGGCTAAAAAATTAGTTAATGAACTAGTGGATATCGCGACTAAATCGCGCAAGGCAGATCCGCGAGGAGTTAGCTCAGGGGATCGACGCAAAGTAATTGTGTTCTCATCTTTTGCCGACACAATTATTGATCTTCACGCTCGCGTGAAAGATGCAATCGATAAATCTGGTGCAACGGCACTTAGTGATTACAAAGGTCGTCTAGCTGAGCCATTGATGGGGGGAAATCTTAGTAATAAGAAGTTAGGTTACGCAGGTGGTGTTGATCAAGGGCACCGTTCAAAAATAATGGCTGAATTTGCACCTGAAACAGCCGGTGAGTTTAATAATCATGGCAAACCGATTAGTCCGGATAAGTACGACATTATTTTAACTACAGATGTTTTATCTGAAGGAGTTAATCTTCAACAGGCTGGAAGAATTATTAATTACGATTTGCCTTGGAATCCAATGCGGATTGTGCAGCGTCATGGTCGAATTGATCGAATTGGAAGTAAGCACGCAACGGTTCAAATGGGATTGTTTTTTCCAACTGCTCATCTAAACGAATTGTTACGTCTTGAAGAAACTCTAGAACGTAAGCTCGCACAAGCTGAAGCTGCAGTTGGTGCTGGTGTCGTGTTACCTGGCCGTAAAATTGGCAAGCAAATTATATTTGCTGACACTCAAGAACAAATCAATAAGCTATATAACGAAAATCCAGAGTTGCTTGAGGCCCGTGGAAATAATGCGGCACTTTCTGGTGAAGAGTATCGAAGAAGATTGTCGCTTGAACTAAAAGATCCGTATGTTAAACATGAGGTTGAATCTCTTGCTTATGGTTCTGGAAGTGGTTTCGTCAACACAAAAATTAAAACAAGTGGTTATGTTTTTTGTATGAGGATTGGAAAACACGAAAAACCTTGGTTTAGATTTGTTCCAGTTGATGATAGCTGGGCCCCCCTACAGGAAAACGGCAATCAAGTTGTTTATGACGACATGCTTGCATCATTAGTAGCAGCTGATCCAGTCCTATCTTCGACTGAACGATGGCTGCCTTCAGAGGTTTATTCTGGAGCATTTGATGCTTGGACCGTTGCAAGGAAAAGTGCATTTGATGCGTGGAATTTTTTAACTGATCCAAGTAATTTGTTGCCAGTGTCACCAAAAGCATTTCGGGACGCTTATCAATTGGTACAAAAATCGGGCCAATTTCTAACCCAAAGTATTCAAATAGAGCTTTTAGGTAAGTTAAATGCAGTGCCTTCGAAAAAAGTAGAACGAGCAGTAAGAGCTGCTATGGCAATAGAAGGATCTGACCAGGATAAAATCAATGAAATTAAAAAAGAAGTAGAGGCTGCTGGGTTACAAAAACCTGTTCCACCAAAACCGCTCGATGCAGTTGCAGAAAGCCAAGTCAAATTAGTTTGCTGGATGGCGGTAAAGTCGATAGCAAAATAGCCCATTATTGACTTCTAGTCTTCAGGATCCTCTACTTCATCATCATATTCAGTGTCGATAGACAAAGCCTCTTTATACTCTTTTCTAACCTCTTTCAAGGATTTTCTGGGAGATTTTGATACTAGCCAAAAGCTCCACCCATTAGTTGACTTTTTTGTAACAAATGAACCTGCTCCTGATACTGAATCAAAAATCTCTTTTCCTATTGCAATCCTGCCATCCGAGTGGATCTGTGCCTCTACCGATGGAAACTCTTTTCGCTTGGCATAAATAGTTTGACCAGGGACAAGGCTTCCATATTCAAGTAAATCAATTATTTCAATATTTGTAATCTGATCATGAATTGGTGAATTGAACGTAACAGTGTGACCTGCAGGTACTTTCCAAATAGATTTTATAAACTCGATCAGCTGAAGGGTACGCTCATTGATTTTTGCATCAGTCCATTCCTCTTTTGCCGAAGCTAATAATTTTTTATTCAGCTGTAATAAATCACTTTCTTCAACCTTTTCATACTTACCAGGCTTACCTGGCTTAGATTTCCAAGCCCGATTAGAGACATCTTTATTTAGCTTTTCTGTAAGCAAGGTTAAGTTGCCAAGTCTTTGAACGATTTCGTTTCTTTCCTGTTCATTAAATCCGGCACTAAGTGGCCAGTTACTTTGCCAAGATTGCGGCATAATATGTTCAATCTGAAAAGTTGATCTCTTTACCCGAGTTCCTGATGAGGAGATAGATTCACCGATCCACCCTCGTAGATGATCTTCAATCGCTTCAAGTACCATCCGTTGTCTGCCTTTACTAATTCTCCCATAAAATGAGAAGTTACTTAGTGACTTGTAAAGCTCAAGATCATCTGGCCAGTAAGTCGTGTAATTTTGCTGTCCTGCAAAATAGTTCTCGATGATCGAACCGGCATGCTCGCGGTTTTCCTTAATCTTAGAAAGCACGTCGACAAAAACTTTGTTGTAACCTTTTGCTGTAGCCTTTACGAGCATTCTACGAACCAGCCAGCTTTCTATTACCTCAAAAAATTTTGTTAACTCATCCTTGGGAATCTGGCTCTGAGCAGGATCAAAAACTTCAATTAGTAGGGGCCTGATTACAGATGTCTCCATTATTCTGGCTCGATAAATCAATAAACCGTGTTGATCTAGGTTTCCCTCTTTTTCATCACCAGCTTTAATAATTTTGCTTTCATATATGTCCGCAGCCTCTGATAACTGCTTGACAAGTGTTGACATTGGCAAATTAGAGGATTGAACATACTCTTTAAATCTTGAAAATACCTCTCTCTCAACTAAATCAGATGCCGTTTTGAACACCACCCAATGGAAGAAAAACAGGGAGGACATTTGGAATTTCTCCCTGCCAATGGAGGTTGGTGTAACCCAAAAACTAGTTTCAAATTTCAACCAATTCTCTCTATAAACTTTCTCACATAACTCAGCCCCGCCCTCCTCAAACAACTTTTGAAAAACAAAATTTTTGATCAGGTCTGAAGCCTCTAGTTTGGCGCCTCTGGCATTTAACGTCTCAAAAATTTCTTGAGCATCATCGCTGGTATCCAAATCGATTACGACAATATGAATGAGCTCTCTTAATGTTTTTACTAGTGCATCTGCCCGCTTCTCTTTAATTTCAGCACTTTCTGATGTGAGCCACTCTTGGGTTTCTTGTGCAAAAAAACGATGAGCTTGGAAAAATTTGCTTGCCTGAAATTTTTCTGGAATTTCCTTATAGTTAATTGGACTTTGAGCCGACATTACTTCCCTGAACGCAGGTCTATCTAAATTAGTTGGCCAAAGCTTGAATTGATCCTCCGCTACCTTGCGGAAGACTTCATCATTTTCAATTAAGCCAATGAGTTTTGCCGCATGTGACTTTAAATCATTGCGCAAAAGCTCGGCATGAACAGAATCAATTAAAATTTGTAAGGTAGTCAGTCTTTGTTGCCCATCGATTACAGTTCTGAGTTCTAGATCACCTGATTTATTCGGTAGCTGCTGCAGAACAATTGCACCTAAGAAGTGGGATCGGGCTGTGCCGTCTTTGGCTTGAAGAACCCTTTCAGACACTCTCAAAATATCGGACCAAAATGGCTCCCACTGCTCCTTTTTATTCCATGTGTAGGGTCTTTGAAAAACAGGAACGAGTATTTGCTGATCCTTTTTAAATATATTTGTGGGATTTAGTAGCGCGGTATGAATTGTAATATCCTCACAACCTTTCGCCTAATGCGACCCAAGGGCTGTATCTCAGTGAAGGGAAAAGTGTATCTAGTCCAATCCTTGGCCTAATTGGCACTATATCTTTTTCTGAAGCGATCATAAGTTAATACTATAAGTGGAAACTCACAAATACACCTATTAGCTTCTAGACCTAATTAGGTACTTGCACATATTAGAGACAATCTAAAGATTTTGTAACCTAGTTTCCCGTCGCACCCTATCCACCACCAACACACTCCCATTAGGGATCTCTTGCCACCCCTCCTGGTTCCAGCCTGATGAGGCCACAACCACCTGGCCATTATGGGTGGTGTATTTAAGGTGGTAGTAATCAGGTGAATCTTTAAACTTACTTGGGATTTTATCCTGGTTATATATACAAGCTGCCATAAAGGTAGTGTCATT
>Ga0172372_10011886_pt1 | contig 11007 bp, 12 predicted proteins | sample LakKiv5m_2_FD_114544 | JGI IMG/M metagenome (GOLD analysis project Ga0172372, IMG submission 114544) | Freshwater microbial communities from Kabuno Bay, South-Kivu, Congo - kab_092012_9.5m | ecosystem: Environmental > Aquatic > Freshwater > Lake | place: Democratic Republic of the Congo... | reverse complement strand
TTGAAACTTCTCAGGTATCTTCAAATTAGTGCCGATATTGCTGCCCGTCATGGCTTTGAAATTGTTCTTAAACCCATTCCCACTTAACGATTTTCGGAATGGTGCAAGATCTAAGTTAACCTTGCAGAGAAACAGCGCACTTCCCCATTAAGCGGCTGAATACGATAGGTAATTTGAGATGAGCCTATTTTCTGAGCTTCAGCGATCGCCTGTTGCATTTTTGCTTGATCATCAATGGCAATCAGATCTAGCCATAAATGACCATTGCCCAGCAGATCATCACAGGAGCATTGATAAATTTTGGCAGCCGCAGCATTGAAATATAGCGCCGCGAGACTGGGCAAAGACAATGACCAGATGAGATCATCAAAGCTATCCATGATCTCAGCCAGCAAGTTGTCAGGATAATCGATGGATTCTTGGGCATGACGCATGAGGCTAGCCCTCCACTAGAAAGTTTTTTAAAAACTATAGCAAAGCAAGTTTTGCTTACCCAATAATCGAGTGGCGGCGCGAAGCGCCGCCACTCGATTATTGGTTTTTGATTTGTACTAGCTAACTCTCTGCTACTTGTATTTGCATTGCTATAAAAATACTTAGTTATACAAGATTTTACTATAAAAGCTTAAAAACCTATAGCGCACGCATCGCTTGCGCTATAGGTTTTTAAGTTGGTTTTTAAGCTTTGACAAACTGCTTTGAGATGAGTCCTGTCAAACTATTTGTCCAATGCTGCGCCAAATCAAGAGTCTCAGCTTCCACCATGACGCGCATCAAAGGCTCTGTACCAGAGGCTCGGACTAGAATCCGACCCCGATCGCCTAAATCCTGTTCAGCTAGAGCGATCGCCTGTACTAATGCATCACAGGTCTGCCAATTGCGGCGCAATTCTCGATCTTCGACTCGTACATTCTTGAGCAATTGGGGATAGGGATGGAAGCTCTGATCCATCAGTTCAGCGAGAGGGGCTTTTTGCTTGGCAAGAGCCGCTAGATGCAAAGCTGCGAGTAAGCCATCACCACTAACGGCATAGTGCCGACATAGGACATGCCCTGACTGTTCGCCGCCGAGCATTGCACCCGATCGCACCATTTCTGCATGAACATATTGATCGCCCACATCAGTGCGGACTAAATTACCACCAAGTCTTTGCCATGCGCGTTCAAAGCCGAGATTTGCCATCACGGTGGTGACGATCGCACTGTTTGGCAGTTGGTTATTTTCGAGTAACTCCTGTCCCCACAGGTACAAGATGTAATCGCCATCAACCACACGTCCATTACTATCAACGGCTAAGACGCGATCGGCATCACCATCAAAGGCAAAGCCCATATCTGCGCCATGTTCTTTCACCGCCGCTCGTAATGGCTCCAGATGGGTAGAGCCGCAATTAACATTAATGCGATCGCCATCGGGTTCTTGGTGCAAGCAAATTACCTCTGCGCCCAAGTTGCGAAATACTTCCAAGGACACACGAGTTGCCGAACCATAGGCTAGATCCAGTACTACTTTTAAGCCGCTTAAATCTGTCGCGATCGAAGATTGCAAAGACTCTTGATAATCAGAAATTAAATGCGCCTTTTCGTGATACCTGCCCCAATCTGTGGAGGAATTAGGCAGATCAGCATGAACCCGTGATTCGAGCAAAGATTCGATCGCCTGTTGAGTCTCACTACAAAGCTTTGTGCCATTGTCGCCAAAGAATTTAATGCCATTGTCTTCGGGTGGGTTATGGCTGGCGGAAATCATCACGCCGCCAAAGATTTCGGGGGAGTTGGCAGTAAGATAGGCGATCGCAGGCGTAGGACATAGCCCAATATGCCAAACATCCCAACCTGCCGCCGTTAACCCTGCGGAAATAGCCGATGCGAGCATGTCGCCCGATGTCCGTGAGTCTTGTCCGATCGCGATTACATTTGCACTGTTGGATTGATGTTTGGATTGATTTATAGCCCGATCAAGCTCAACCCTCTCTTTTAAAATTTTGCCAGCACTAATTCCAACCTCAAGCGCCAATGGAGCCGTTAGAAAGCTTCCAACATGACCACGGATGCCATCTGTACCAAACAATTTCATAAATATGTCTCCTCACACATTACATATTATACCAAAGCGAAAAATGGCATAGCCATTTTTTGCTTCCAAAACCCTTACAGGGTTTGGTTTTAATTCACAGAAGTGTGGCGACACTTCTGTGAATTGATATTAGAAAGCCTTTATAGCATTTACCAATCTATTGCAGTACAGGTTGGTTTCTCAGCCTATAACGGGGAAACTAACCTTTGTACCTCGCTCACTTGAAAAGCACCATATACCAATTCACGAAAGTGTGACAACACTTTTCTACTCACTCAACTTTAAATCAATGTATGAGGTATCGTGTCTGGCTAATACTACTACTTCTTGCCCAGCATAAACAGATTTAGGCGGATCAACAATATGTACAGCCTGCATCCAGCAAGTATCTTGACTCAATGGACTGGTATCCAGATAAATCTCATCATCTAACCATAGACGAAACCAAAAGGCGATCGCATGGCAATTTCCATTTTGCGTAATCTGGACAGCTATCTTGCGATTTTCAGACTCGATATTAGCTCCACAGAAGTCAAACTCAAAGACCTCAAAAGGCTGACAGAGGATTTTATGTTTGAAGTTACGCAAAAATAATTGTAAGTAATCTTCTTTTTTGGCAAAAGTATTAAATAAACTTAGATCAAAACCAGACACCATATTCACACGATCAGTATGAAATACATCTTGGCTATCAACCAAAGCTGCATATACAGTTGCAGCCTTAGGAATAATCTTGGCATTAGGTTTCAGTAAGTGCTCACGGGCGTGACGAATTGAAGGAACTGCGTACTCAGCTAAGAGTCCCACATCAAAGATTTCGCTGACTAAGATATCGGCAGCTTCGACTAAATCTTCACCTACTTTTAAGTCATTGGATAGTTTATTAAACGTAGTAATCTGTTGACTGTAGCCATTAGCCTCGACAATTTGTCGGGCGATATTAGCAATCACATTAACTTTTTCACATGTATATACTTGCTTTGCTCCAGCCCTTGCGGCCATCAGAGCTAGTAGTCCAGATCCAGAGCCAATATCTAAAACTATGGAATCAGGTTTGACTAGCTTTTGTAAGGTCTTTTCATAGCAATCATTACGGTAAGTATCATTATTCTCATCCGCGTACTGATGTCGAATATCAACAGCTCGAGCATAGGCGGCGATCGCTTCTTCCCAACTCGCTTAGTTATAACAAGCTCTTGCTAGATGCAGCCATGCTCGATCGTCATTGGGTTTTATTTGAGCTTCTTGTTTGAGGGATTTCAAAGAGTTTGCTTCAAGCATATTCAATCAAAATTAAATATTAAAAACAAAAAATGGCTCATGATATGAGCCATTTTTTACGATGCTAAGTAGCGACTTCAAACTTTGGACGTTGGTTGACTACTTCGTCAATCAAGCCGTAAGCCTTTGCTTCATCAGGAGCCATGAAGAAATCGCGATCGGTATCTTCAGCAATGCGATCAATCGGCTGTCCTGTATGGAAAGCCATTAACTCATTAAGTCGATTCTTGTGATACAGGATTTCCTTAGCTTGGATTTCGATATCTGTAGCTTGACCCTGTGCGCCACCAAGGGGCTGGTGAATCATGATGCGGGTATGGGGCAAAGATAGTCTTTTGCCCTTTGCACCACCAGTAAGCAAAAAAGCACCCATACTCGCCGCTAAGCCCACACAAATTGTGGAAACATCAGGACGAATGTGCTGCATCGTATCGTAAATTGCCATACCTGCGGTCACAGAACCGCCAGGGGAGTTGATATACAAGAAAATATCTTGTTCGGGATTATCGGCTTCAAGAAAAAGCAACTGAGCAACGATGATATTAGAAATACTGTCGTCAACCTGTTGCCCCAAAAATACGATCCGCTCCCGCAGTAGACGCGAAAAAATATCAAAGGCTCTTTCGCCACGACCAGACTGTTCGATTACGGTTGGGATCATAATTAATCTTTATGGTTTACTCTCAATCTATTGTACTGATATGTAATCACCGCTCACCTCTGTCTCTATTCGGATTTCACCCCGATCATCATCAAGATTGCGCGAAGCGCAATCTTGATCCTTAGTCATGGCGATCGCGATAGATTGCTCTCGAAGTACGGTTTTGAGCATTAGTCAAACGGATCGCTTCTTGTCTAGTCAAATCACCATCTTTAAGATAAGCCCGACGTTGAGCAGCAATTTTTGCCTCTCTTGCCTGCAATTTTATATATTCTTGCTGGCTGATGGTGCCTTGTTGCACGCCCTTATAAATACGTTCCTGTTGATTAACTTGGCGTTCATGGATGGGACCTGCTGATGCAGAACTTGGATTCATGAGGCTGAGAGTACCAAGCACTGAGGTAGCGGCAAGGATTGGGAGAATAAAGCTTTTCATAATGTCACCTTTGACGATCGCCATAATTAACTGTTTAACCATTGACGTTGATTTAGACATTTGCTTCTAGTCAAAAGGTTCAAATCTGAGAATAGTTTTTGGGTAGTGCTAAATAGGTAAGGATGGGCGGTGCGAAGCGCCGCCCATCCTTACTAAAATAAATCCTTTCCTTTTCAGGACTACCAGTTTTTGTCATAGACAAAAACTATTCTCAGATAGGTGGATCGCCCCACAAGATGCGATCAGATCCTTTAAACTGGAATAGATCTAAGATTTTCTGTCTAAATCTTGAAAATCATCGCCAAATATTTCCAAAGCTAATGTCAAGCCCGACCCATTTACCTGAAGCCATCGATCGCATTGTCCAGCGATTTCAGAGGCTCTCCGATCCTAAGCTACGTTATGAGCAACTGATTTTATACGGGAAGAAACTCGAATCATTTCCCGAAACCCTCAAAACCCCAGAAAACAAAGTGCAGGGCTGTGTATCACAGGTATATGTAGTAGCGAAACTAGATACTAATGAGCGAGTTGTATTTGCAGGTGACTCGGATGCTTTGATTAGTAAAGGATTTGTCGGTTTGCTATCGGTCTGTATGGGCGGCCTAACCCAAAAGGAAATTGAGTTGCTCACCCCTGATTTTATTAAAGACACAGGTTTAGTTGCCAGCCTCACGCCATCTCGCGCCAATGGCTTTTATAACGTCTTCAAAAAAATGCAACAACAGGCGATCGAAATTGAACTACCCAGCGTTCGCTAAGCAAATAAAAAGCCTCGCTTAGCGAGGCTTTTTATTTAAGCTATTTATTTAAACGGTGGCGGTAATTGGACTAGTTGTCGAAACCATCGCCGCCAGAACTTGGCTCGGGGAAACGGTGAAGGGTAAGCGATGAATATCGGAATTGGGCTGACAGGCGATCGCGGCAATATGTTCTAATTCGACAAGGGTGACTTGACTTAAACCGAGATCGGCAAGGGTGGTCGGTAAGCCAACCTCTTGATAAAACTTCAGCAATTGATGACGCGACGAAGCAGCCAGTTGATTGCCTTGAAATTCCTCTAAGCGCAATTGCACCAAAATGCCATAGGCAACTTTTTCGCCATGTAATGTGCCATGGGTTTGGTGCAGGTGAGTTAACGCATTGTGAACCGCATGGGCGGCGACAGTGCGACAACTTGCGCCACCGATCCCACCGATCGCGCCCGCAAGACAGACCGATGCATCAACAACTTCGCGCCATGCTTGACTGTTAGGATTAGCGAACGCTTCGGCAGACTTTTGAAACAAAATATCACGGAGGATTCTTGCCTCTTGTACTGCCGCAATTACCATCGTTTTCTCGCTGCTGCCACTACCGACGGATGACTCGTACCACTTAGCGATCGCATCACCAATGCCTGAAACAAGGGTACGCTTAGGAGCAGTCGCAATTACGTCATAGTCCACCAACATCACGTCTGGACAGCGATCCAATGTCACGTCATAGTCAAAGGCTCCATGGGCATCATAGACATTGCTGAGAGCAGTCCATGCGGCACAGGTTGCGCCCGTGGTCGGCACGGTGACAATGGGCAATTGACATTGATGGGCAGCCAATTTGGCAGTATCAAGGACTTTGCCACCACCCACGCCCACAATCACGTGGGGAGTTTCTTGCTGTACGAGGCGGCGTAGCATCGCTAAATTGTCATCACTACAATTGGCGATCGCTGGTGCATGGATAATTTCGCGATCGGTATTTTGGAAATAGCTTGCAGTAATTTTACCTGCGGTTTCCCCAGCAATAACTAGAGCTTTATTCCCATAGCGTGACAAATATTTTGGGAGTTGCGCTAAAATCCCGTTTCCCCGTAAAAGTTGGGCTGGGGCGATCGCCAAAATCGGTAATGCTTCCACCGTAAGTGTGTCTGACATCAGGTTAAGACATGGTAAACATAGGTTCTATTCTATCTCTTCGTTTCTAAATCCGCCAAGTTTGCCACGCAAGAATAGGCGGCATATTCATTTCAACGCTAAAATCTGTCAATGTTTGACAATATTTGCAAATTCCTCGCTGAAACTTACTCTACCGATATTGCCTCATGGTTACTCGGTGAGCCAATTTCGCTTACCCAAGTCCAACCTCAAGAATTAGCGGTTGAGCCAATTCGTGCGGATAGTTTGATTTTGCTAGAAGCTGAAGGTCTGTTGCTACATTTGGAGTTTCAAACCAAAGCTGACCCGCAAATTCCGTTTCGGATGTTGGACTATTGGTTACGTGGCAAAAGGCGCTTTCCTGATAAAAAGATCTGCCAATTCGTGATTTATCTGAGAGAGACAAGTTCAGATTTAGTTTTTCAAAACAAGTTTGAGGATGGGACAACTTATCACGAATTTGAAGTAATCAGGCTATGGGAGCAACCTCTCGCTAAATTTTTAGAATTTACGGGAATGTTGCCTTTTGCTATACTTGTGGGTGATAGCAACAAGGAAAGCTTGCTGCAAGATATTGCTCAAAAAATTGATAAAATCCCTGAGCTAAATACTCGTAAAACTATAGGAGCTGCAACATATGTGTTGGCAGGTCTGGTTTTAGAGAAAAATATTATTAAGCAAATTTTGAGGAGAGATCTCATGCGTGAGTCTGTGACATATCAAGAAATTTTGCAAGAGGGGCTTCAAGAAGGGCTTCAACAGGGTCGCCAATTAGGGCTTCAACTAGGTCGCAAGGAAGGTCTCAAGAAAGGTCGTCAAGAAGGTCGCAAGGAGGGGCTTGTTACGATTGTTTTAAGGCTGATCACGCACAAGTTTGGGACTTTGCCACCAAAGCTGCACACTAGGATTTCACGGTTACAGATTCCGCGTTTGGAGAGTCTTGCTGAGGCGATTTTGGATTTTGAGAGTGTTGCTGATTTGGAACTATGGTTGAATAAGAAGAAGTAGGTTCTCAAGCTGAGATTGAATTGCCCTTCTTCTTGATAGCGACTAATTCACGGATACGGGGTGATTGTAGTCCTAATACCATGTCGTCTTCGGGTATGCCTCTGGTAATGAGTTCTTGATCGACAAAAATTTCGGTAGAGTTATGTTGTAGCCAAACTTTGTTATCAATTTTGGATATTCATAGAAGTTCGTGCCCTAGTGGTTCACTTTCAGTAAATTCCCTTACATCGTCAGGATATGTAAAGTTGTTGGGAATAGTGGCTATTAAGTCGTTAAGGGTTAATTCTTGATGCTGTGCGGTGATATCTGAGCCTTTGACTGTGATGTTGGGAGCAGACTTAACTGGAGCATAAGTTTGCTGCAAGAAGGCAATGAAGTTTAGGGCTTGGCGCTGAGCTTCGATAGGTAATGACTCGAAGGCTTGGAATAGTTCTTGTTCTGTCATATTCATAGGTTAATCTCCTAAATTATCTAACTCCATCTCTATTTTAAACTTTTTCTTTTTCCCTTTCTACTTTTTCCCTCCCCTCATCCTCCTAGTTCTTTAATTCTATCGAGAGAGTTGTTATACCATTCCGTATTCCCTTGCTGTTGAAAGAGTTCCGCCACCTTCCGGAAATCTGCCAATGCTTCTTGTTTTTCACCTCTTTCTTTTTTGATTAACCCTCGACCGTAGTAAGGATCAGCATCATCAGGCTTGAGGCGAATGGCTTCGTTGTAGTCGGCAATGGCCCCTCGAAAATCTTTCTTGGTATACCTTGCATTCCCCTGTTTGAGAAAAGCTTCGGCATTACTAGATTGAGCAATAGATTTATAAAAGCTTGAAGGAATTGCTTCAGTAGACCCAGTACTATGAGCTATTGAAATAGAAGTAAACAATAAACTAGCGGACAACAGATTTAAGATCAGACGATTAAACAAAAGCATTTGATTTTTACTCTTATCCCTAACTAAATATTCTATTGTAAAATTGTATTTTCTGAAAATAAACTGGTTTTAATATCTGTTTGGCTGCAAAACCTGCAAACGCTCTTGTACCGATTGCCAAAGCTCATAGAAAACACTCCATTCAAAATAATCAATATCATCACCTAAACTACCTTCATTAAATCTTTGATAGACAATATCCGAAGGCATTTGATATTGAAGTTCGTATGCTTGTAACTTTGCCTGTAGCTCAGAAGCTTGCTTAAGATGATTCGCTCTTTCTAACTCGATAATCTTATTTAGAGAACGCTCAATTAAATTACTGCGATAGCCATTACGATAAAGTAAGTTTAGAATTTTCAAGGGTTCAAAAGTTTGTGAAATCATAGTTTTATACCCTTTTTTCTAAAGATGACCGCAAGTGATAGCTATACGATATCAAAATTAATCATGCAAGTTGATCAGATTTCTAGCTCTAAATCCGCGATCACCTCATTTTTTGTCATGATATCTCAACAATTCAACTTAACTTTTAAACTATAGCGATCGCTGCTAACCCTTATAGATAGGGAATCAATACCTCTAAGTTTCTGAATTCAACAAAAAAAGCTTAAGATTAGTTCAGGATAGTTACTAGCTATACTGATAGATTGCAAGGTTTATGGATTACAGCAGTGGTTAGCCAAACACAGCGAGCAAATACAAGCTCTAACAACAAAATTGATGCTTCCCTTGATGTCTCAAAATATGAAGCCAAGACACAGGAAATCGCCAAGAAGATTTTAAGTGGTAATGAGAAAGGTTCCTTTTGGTCGAAACTATCGCAACTTAAAGACGAATTGCGCCTTGATGACAAGCTGATGGCTTGGACAATGGAAAATGAAGGATTGCGCGTGCAATTATTCCGATTGATCGATTGCTTGCCAGCATTACAGAGCAAAGCCGAAATTGCGCGACACATGCAGGAATATCTCGCCAGTGATGCAGTGGAAATTCCTGCACTGCGGGCTTTGCTAAATTTCAGTACCGACAATCCTAATTCGATTCCTGCAACCGCAGCCGCAACCACTCTCTCAACCGCAGTGGCAACTCTCGCCAAGCGCTATATCTGCGGTGAGAACTTATCAGAGGCGACCAAATCGATTGAGAAACTGCGACGCGATCGCTTTGCTTTTACGATGGACTTGCTCGGTGAAGCCGTGATTAGCGAAGTGGAGGCAGGCGAATACCTCAATCGCTATATTGCCATGATGGAGGATTTGTCTGGTAAGGCGAAGGCTTGGGGCTTGATTGATCAGATTGACAAGGCAGATGGTGAACAACTCAAACGAGTTCAGGTTTCCGTAAAATTGAGTGCATTCTATTCCCAATTCGATCCCCTTGATCCAGTCAAAACCACCGAGAAAGTCAGCGAACCTGCCAGAATTTTATTGCGTAAAGCACAGATTTTAGGCTGTGGGATCCATTTTGATATGGAGCAGTATGAGTTTAAGTCGCTCACTTTGGAGATTCTCAAGCAAGTCTTAATGGAGCCAGAATTCCGCGATCGCACGGATGTAGGAATTACATTGCAAGGCTATTTGCGCGACAGTGAGCAGGATTTGCGTGATTTAGTGGAATGGGCTAAGTTGCGCGGTAAGCCTGTGACCGTGCGCCTCGTCAAGGGAGCCTATTGGGATCGGGAAACAATTCGTTCCTATCAACAGGGTTGGGCTTTGCCAGTCTTCTCTGATAAAGTCTCCACCGATGCCAATTACGAGCGCTTGATTCAGATTCTCTTAGAAAATCATCAATATCTCTATGCAGCAATTGGCAGCCACAATGCCCGATCGCTTGCCAAGGCGATCGCCATTGTCCAAACCCTGAATATCCCCAGCCGCGCCTTTGAAACTCAATGTCTCTATGGCATGGGTGACAAATTTGCTAAGGCGATCGCGGACATGGGTTATCGTGTGCGCGTTTACTGCCCCTTTGGTGATTTGATTCCTGGGATGTCCTATTTGATTCGCCGCTTGTTGGAAAATACTGCCAATAGTTCCTTTTTGAGAATTAGTGGCGAAGGTGTTGATATTAGTAAACTGATTGCTGCACCTGTGATGACGGAACGGGATACGGATTACAATGGCGCACCCGCTCTCAATATTTTTGATGGGTTTGTCAATTCTAGTGATCGCGATTATGCGATTAATTCAGAAAGAGAAGCTGCCCAAACTGCATTACAACGGGTTAACAACCAACTTGGAAAAACCTATTTACCAATGATCAATGGTCAAGCTGTAGAAACAGAAACCTATGTCGAATCGGTTAACCCCGCCAACTCCTCGCAAGTAGTCGGCAAAATTGGGCTAGCCAGCATCGACCAAGCCGAAGCAGCCATTCAAGTCGCCAAAAATGCCTTCTCGTCATGGAAGAAACTCAGCGCCAAGGAAAGAGGTGATATTCTCCGTAGGGCTGCTGACATCATGGAAGAGAAGCGCGAAGAATTGATTGCATGGATTTGTTGGGAAGTCGCTAAACCAATCCGCGAAGGTGATGGCGAAGTTTCCGAAGCGATCGACTTCTGCCGCTACTATGCCAAGGAAATGGAACGTCTTGAATCGGGCGTACAGCGAAATCTCCCTGGGGAAGATAATACTTACATCTATCAGCCTCGCGGCGTAGTAGTCGTGATTTCGCCTTGGAACTTTCCCTTTGCGATCGCC
>Ga0172372_10011885_pt1 | contig 11008 bp, 13 predicted proteins | sample LakKiv5m_2_FD_114544 | JGI IMG/M metagenome (GOLD analysis project Ga0172372, IMG submission 114544) | Freshwater microbial communities from Kabuno Bay, South-Kivu, Congo - kab_092012_9.5m | ecosystem: Environmental > Aquatic > Freshwater > Lake | place: Democratic Republic of the Congo... | reverse complement strand
TGCCCCTGTTCCACGTGACGCGGTGCGTGCCGGTGATGCTCACCTCCTTCATGCTCGGCTTCAAGCTGGTCGTGATGTACAAGTGGGACCCCGAGAAGGCGCTCGAGGCGATCGAACGGCACCAGGTCACGAACTTCGTCGGCGTGCCGACGCAGAGCTGGGACCTCGTCAACTCGCCGAACTTCGCGAAGTTCGACACGACCAGCCTCCGCGCCGTCGGTGGCGGCGGGGCACCCGCGCCGGCGGCGCTCGTCAACCGGGTCGCGAAGTCCGTCGCGAAGGGCGGCCCGAACCTGGGCTACGGCATGACCGAGACGAACGCGTTCGGCCCCGGCATCAGCGGTCCCGAGTACCTCGAGCGCCCGACGTCGACCGGCCGCGCCATCCTGCCGATGCGCGTCGAGGTCCGCGACCCGGAGGGCCGTCCGCTGCCGCGCGGGCAGGCGGGCGAGATCTGGTTCTTCGGTCCGATGCTGATCAAGGGCTATTGGAACCGCCCCGAGGCGACCGCCGAGACGATCGTCGACGGCTGGCTCCGCTCGGGCGACATCGGCCGCATGGACGACGAGGGGTTCGTCTACGTCGAGGACCGCGTGAAGGACATGATCCTGCGCGCCGGCGAGAACGTCTATGGCGCCGAGGTCGAGCACGCCATCTACGAGCACCCCGCAGTGCACGAGGCGGCGGTGTTCGGCGTGCCCCACGAGCGGCTCGGCGAGGAGGTGGCGGTCGCCATCCATCCGTACGAGGGCGTGCCGTTCTCGGCCGACGACCTGTGGGAGTTCCTCGACGGCAGGATCGCGCCGTTCAAGGTGCCCACGAAGGTCGCGGTGACCGCGGAGCCGCTGCCGCGCAACGCCGCTGGCAAGTTCCTGAAGCGCGAGCTCCAGCAGCAGGTCGTCAAAGGCGAGCTCGCGGTCGAGAGCCGCTGACCGCGTGTCCGCCCGGTTCGACGTCGTCGCCGTCGGCAACGCGCTGGTCGACGTCATCGGCCCGGTGGAGGAGGACTTCCTCTCCGGCCAGGGCATCGTCAAGGGGTCGATGTCGCTCGTCGACGAGCAACGATCCGCGTCCCTCTTCTCGTCGATCCCCGAGACGATCGAGACGAGCGGGGGATCGGCTGCGAACACGGCGTTCGGCGTCGCGAGCCTCGGGGGCAGGGCCGCGTTCATCGGCAAGGTCGCCGACGACGCGTTCGGGCGCGCATTCGCGCACGACCTGCACCGCGTGGGCGTGGACTTCCTGCCGGTGCCGTCCAGCGACGACGAGTCCACGGGCCGCTGCATCATCGCGGTCACGCCCGACGGCCAGCGGTCGATGAGCACCTATCTCGGCGCCGCCGCGCTGCTCGAGCCAGGCGACGTCGACGCGGCGACGGCCGGCGCGGGCGAGGTGCTGTTCCTCGAGGGCTACCTCTACGACCGACCCGAGGCGAAGGATGCATTCCGCGTCGCGGCGGCCGGCGCGCACGCCGCGGGACGGCGGGTGGCGCTGACGCTCTCCGATTCGTTCTGCGTCGAGCGGCACCGCGACGACTTCCTCTCGCTGGTTCGGGACGACGTCGACGTGCTCTTCAGCAACGAGGCCGAGCTGCTCTCGCTCTACCGGCAGTCCGACTTCGCGGCCGCGGTCGCGCGCCTCCGCGACGACTGCGAGTTCGCCGCGGTCACCCGCGACAGCCGCGGTTCGGTGGTGGTCGACGCCGACCGTCTGGTGACGGTCGATCCGGTGCCGGTGCCGCGGGTGGTCGACGCCACGGGTGCGGGCGACCTCTATGCGGCGGGCTTCCTCGTCGGCATGGTCCGTGGCCTCGACGTCGCCGACTGTGGGCGCCTGGGTTCGATCGCGGCGTCCGAGGCGATCAGCCACGTGGGTCCGCGTCCGTTGGTGCCATTGCGCGACCTGGTGCCGGCCGACCTGCGCGGCGCGGTGCTCGGGCGCTGACGCTCCCCGTGTCGGGGCGAGCCGGACGCTCGGTCCCCCACCCGATATAACTTCCGCCACCTGCAGCTTGAGTCGGCGCGTCCCCTGCGCCCCGGAACATTCCGAGTATCCCACGAGCGGGATAGTTACACAGGTGTAGCGCGTGTACTATCTGCGCGACACCCCTCGCGGAAAGTGGCGTTCGTGACAACTGTCAATCGGCGGGTGGTGGTGTCGGACCGTTCGCCATTCCTCAACGGCGCCATCGCGCACTACCTCGGCTCGGGTCTCGCCGTGGCCTTGCCGAATCCGTCGTTCCCGGTGACGGTGGAGGTGCTCGGGGCGACGGATCTCTCCGACCCGAGGATGGCCCGGGTGCAGAGCGGCCGCTTCGCGGCCCGCCACATCAACCACCTTGAGCCCGTGGCAGGCGTGGCGCAGATCGTCACCCTCACGGGGTGCGGCACGGCTCCGGTCGAGGTCGACTTCCTCGGGAGGTGCGGCGGGACGGTGCTGAGCCTCGCGCGCTACGACATGGACAACTCGTGGGATGCGGCGACACTGCACCTCGAGGACGCCGGTGCGGCATTCGAGATGCACCCCGACGGCGACGCACTCGTGGAGCAGCACTACCGCATCGCGGGGTTGTGCCAGGACGCCGTGATCGAAATCGTCCGGCGGTTCGGCGGCCGGTGACCCGGCCGACCGCTACGAGACGAGCTTCGCGACCGGGACCTTGAGCACGATCGACAGCCGGATCAGCGTGTCGATCGAGGGCGAGAAGTGCCCGTTCTCGATCCGGTTGATGGTCTTCCGGTCCACACCCGCCATGGCGGAGAGCTCGGTCTGGGTCAGGCCGCGGTCGGAACGGATCTGGTAGAGCCGCTCGGACAGGGCCTGCTCGGCCTCGTCGATCAACTTGCGCATCTGCTTTTCGGGGGTTGCTTTCACGCGGGGAGACGCTACCCGACTCGTCGCGGAAGACGAGGACACCTGACGTTCATCTGGGGCGTGCCGGTGGGATCGGGACGGTCGTCGTGCAGCGGTCATGCGTCCTCCGCGGGTAGGTGGGTGAGTCCGAGGTCGCCGAGGCGCACGAGCGTGGAGGCGATCCACCCGCCGAGGGCGCCGAAATGGTCGTCGAGGAGCGCGCTCGAGCCGTCGGCGAGCGTCTCCTCGGCGAGTTCGTAGGACCCTTCGTACGCGACCTCGATGGCGAACTCGGCGGCCTCGCCGGTGGGGTGGAGGATCTCGACGGTCGCACCCAGGCGCTCGAGCACCCCCGACCCGATGGGCGGGCTCGTCGGCCCGGCGACCGCGTCGGCGACGGAGGCGTCGGGCTGGCCGGCCAGCCGCTGCACGCGGAAGACGACCTCGATGTCGATGGCAGGCGGAAGGTCGAAGACCTCCTCCACGTACCAACGGCGATACATGGCCTGGCTCCAGCTCGGCCAGTTGAAGATGATGTGGGAGAGCACGCGCGGCGGGCTGCCCTCGCCGGGCAGACCGTAGCTCGTCTCCCACACGAGGTCGCCGACGAGAATGTCGGACTGGAAGTGCTCCTCGAAGGCCTGCCGCTCGAGGTACGCCTTTGCGAAGGCGTCGCGAAGTGCGCTGATCGCATCGGTGAACACGTGGTCGAGCACTGGGATGAGGGTACATCGTGCGGCGACGGAGCGAGATGTTGGAGGTGCGTCTATGGTTGCCGTCATGGCGGTCGTGCGCACGGAGATCATCGGCGGCGTAGGAATCCTCGTCCTCAACAACCCGGACGAGCGCAACACGCTCACTGCGGCGATGGTGGATGGCATCGTCGGTGCACTCGACCGGTTCGAATCCGACGGCGGCGTCGGGGCTGTCGTCGTGACGGGTGCAGGCCCTGCGTTCTGTGCGGGTGCGAACCTCGGCAACCTCGCGGAGTCGACGCCTGCATCGCTGATGTCGATCTACGAGGGCTTCATGCGTGTGTCGCGCTGCCCCTTGCCGACGGTCGCCGCGGTGAACGGCCCGGCCGTGGGAGCGGGTATGAACCTCGCGCTCTGCTGCGACGTGAGGCTCGTCGGCCGCAGGGCGCGCTTCGACACCCGGTTCCTGCAGCTGGGCATCCACCCCGGCGGCGGCCACACGTGGATGATGCGCCGCGCGGTCGGGCCGCAGGCGACGGCCGCAACGGTGCTCTTTGGCGAGGTGCTCGACGCCGACGAGGCGGTGCGGACCGGACTGGCCTGGCGCTGCGTCGACGACGGGGCGTTGATGGAGGAGGCGCGGACGCTGGCCGCCCGGGCGGCGGCGGCGCCGAGGGAGCTCGCCATCGAGGTGAAGCGCACCATCGCCGCGATGGCACAGGTCGAGTCCCACGACGACGCGGTCGCGCGCGAGCTCGATCCGCAGATCTGGAGCACCCGCCAGCCGTGGTTCGCCGAGCGGCTCGCCCAGCTGCAGGCGAGGATCAGCAGCCGCTAGCGGAAGCGATCACAGCCACGCGGACGCGAGCTCGTCGCGCCGCTCGCGCCACTCCTCGGCGGTGAAGCCGTATCGCACGTGGTCCTCCCACGTGCCGTTGATCTCGAGGAACCGTTCCGCGACGCCCTCCTCGCGGATGCCGAGCTTCTCCATCACGCGCCTGCTGTTGCGGTTGCGCGGGATGATGCAGATCTCCAGCCGGTGCAGGCGCAGCTCGTCGAACGCGAATTGCGCGAGCACCACGACCGACTCGGCCATGTAGCCGCGCCCGGCCCGCGCCTCGTCGATCCAGTATCCGATGGTCGCGCCCTGCATCGCCCCGCGCAGCACGTTGTTCAGGTTGATCTCGCCCGCGAGCGCTCCGTCGACGAAGATGCCGAACGCGTAGCCGCTGCCCGACTGCTGCTCGCGGTCGCGCGCCGAGCACCGGCCGGCGAACGCCTCGCGGCTGCGGGCGGGATCGGGCGAGTGGGGCGGCGGCAGCGGCTCCCACTTCGCGAGCCACTCCGTGTTGCGGGTGCGCACCTCGCTCCAGGCCTCGAAGTCGTGCGCGACGAGCGGGCGCAGCACGGTGCGCCGGCCGTACAGGCGGATCGGGGAAGGGACGGCGACGACCGAGGGGTGGGGGCGGCGCGTCATCTCGCGCGCAATTGTTCCACGACGAGGCCGTCGAGCACGTTGCCGAGGGAAACGGTGAGCTCCTCGATCCGGAGCTTGCGCATGACGCCGAGCAGCAGGCAGCACCCGCCGACGACGATGTCGGCGCGGTCGGGGGGCAGCCCGGGGTTGTGCCGACGGTCGCCGATGGCCTCGGTGGCGATCGCGCGGAATGCGTCCTCGACGGCGCCGCGGGACAGCACGTGACCGTGGATCGACGCGGGATCGAACCTGCCGAGGTCGAGGGCCGCCATTGTCGCGACCGTGCCCGCGACGCCGACTGCGCGGCCCGCAGCGAGGAGCTCGGGGTGCTGGCGGGCGAGATCCTCGGCGAAGTCCGAGGCGTGTCCGATGGCGTTCAGGAGCTCCTCGGGGCGCGGCGGATCGTGGTGCAGCTCGGCCTCGGTGACGGTCACTGCACCGTGCGCGAGGCTCGCGGTGAGGACCGGGTCCGCTGCGCCGAACGCGACCTCGGTGCTGCCGCCGCCCACGTCGACCAGCAGGGTCGGTCCGTCAAAGGTTGGCAGGCGCCCGAGCGCGCCACGCCAGGTCAGTGCCGCCTCGCGCGCGGGGTCGAGCACCTCGGGTCGGGTGCCGCACGCTGCCGCCGCGCGGTCGAGGAACGTCGCGGTGTTCGTGGCTCGTCGGCACGCCTCGGTGGTCGCCACCACTGGGTCGTCGGCGCCGAGCGCCGTGGCCAGCGACCGGTAGCGCGCGAGGCACGCGACGGTGTCGTCGATGGCGCCGTCGTTAAGTGCGCCCGACGACGCGATGCCCTGGCCGAGTCTCGTCGTCGTGAACTCGCGGAGCAGCTCGCTGCCGTCGCCGGCGACGACGAGGAGGTTGGTGGAGTTGGTGCCGACGTCGATCGCTGCGACGGGCCGGGCGACCGGCGTCGTTGCGTCGGTGCCGGGGGCGATGTCGTAGTCCCCGCGCACGACGCCGAGTTGCGACGCGGTCCACGCACCGACCGGATCGTCGCCGCGGGCGAGCCACGAGGCGAGGTGCGCGTGCAGGCACTTGACGCCCTCGCGCGTGCCGCCCACGCCGCCGCTCGGCCTCGGACCGCCGTGCGACGCCGGCACCGCGGCGTCCCGCTCGGCGGCGTGCCGACGGTGCGCCGCGACGACCTCGTCGCGCGGCACGGCCGCCTCGGCCCGCGCGACGCCGCCATCGGACTCGAGGCGACCGACCATCGCCGACTCGTTCGCGCCGACGAGCCAGTAGCGGGTGGGCATGGGCGTGCCGTCGTCGAGCAGCGGATGGTTGCGGATGACGACGGGGTCGCCGTCCCGACGGCGGACGACGACCTCGTACCGTCCGGTGGGACGCCGGCCGAGCAGCTCGGCGACCCGGCGGTCGTCGGCGTCAGCGGAGGAGTGCACCGATGACGACGGCGGCGACGGCCGCCACGACCAGCAGCACGGGGACGAGGCGCTTCAGCACCGGCGCGCCGGCGACGGCGAGCAGGTCGACCGGCGCCGCGTCCGGCTGCTTCGGCGCTCCGGATTCGGGCGCTCCGCCGTCCGGATCGGCGGCGATCAGTGCGTCGAGGTTGGCGACGAACTGCGCAAGGAGCTTGTCGCTCACGTCGGCGAGGGCGCCGCGTCCGAACTGTGCGACCTTTCCGGAGATGGTGAGGTCGGTGCGCACGGTGCACTCGGTCTCGCCGTCGCCCGCGTCGGCGAGCGACGCGGTGATGGTGGCCGAGGCGGATCCCTTGCCGCCGGTGTCGCGCCCCTCGCCGCGCAGCACTGCCACGTGCGCGGCGTCATCGCGCTCAATGAACGTGGCCTTGCCCGCGAACTGGGCGACGATCGGACCGACCTTCACCTTCACGTGGCCGGTGTACGCGTCGCCGTCGACGCCCGTGAGCTGGGCGCCTGGCAGGCACGGGGCGATGCGCTCGACGTCCGTGAGCACGGCCCACGCGCGGTCGACGGGCACCTTCACGGTGAAGCGGTGGTCGAGCTGCATGGCGTCCTCCTAGGGTCCGGCGACGAGCAGCCGCTCGACGCGAGCGAGGTCCTCGGCGGTGTCGACGTCGGCCGGCGACCCGGCACAGGGTACTTCCGACACCAGATCGGGGCGCCCGCGGAGCAGGCTGCGCGCTCCCTCGTCGCCGTCGACGGGCAGCGACGGCCACGCCGGTGCGGCGATCCGGACGGGATTGGCGCGCACGCCGCCATAGGTCGCGACGGCGAGGTCGGTGGTCGCGGCGGCGACGCGCCGCCACGCGTCCGCCCCGACGCACGGCTGGTCGCCGAGTCCGACGACGATCGCGTCCGCACCGAGCTCGCGTGCGCGGAACACCGCGAGGCGAAGCGACCCCGCCAGTCCGTCCTGCCACTCGGTGTTGTGCAGCTCCTCCACCCCCTCGGGCAGCGCGAGTGCGGCGCAGCCGGTGACGACGAGGACGGGTCCGATGCCGGATGCGACGGCTGCATCGAGCGACCACCGCCACACGGGACGCCCCGCGACCACGGCGAGCAGCTTGTGCGACGGCCCGGAGAACCTCGTGCCGCCGCCGGCGGCGAGCAGCACGGCGAGGGTCCGCGCGCGCGGCGCGTCGCCGGTCACGGCCGGTGGATCGGCCCGTCGCCGTCGCGCAGGGACGGCGCGCCGCGACCCGTGCGCCGAGCGATGATCTCGCCGCAGATCGAGACGGCGGTCTCCTCCGGGGTGCGCGCACCGATGTCGAGGCCGATCGGCGCCATCAACCGCGCGAGCGCCGCGGGGTCGTCGATGCCCGCCTCCGCGAGCCGTTCGAGCCGCGTGGCGTGCGTGCGCCTGCTGCCCATGACGCCGATGTAGCCCACCTGCGTGTCGAGCGCGCCCGCGATGGCGGGGACGTCGAACTTCGGGTCGTGGGTGAGGATGCAGACCGCATCGCGTGCGCCGAGCGCCGCGCCGCGCTCTGCGAACACCGGACCAGGCCACGACACGAGCACCTCGTCGGCCATGGGGAACCGGCGTGCGGTGGCGAACACCTCGCGCGCGTCGCACACGAGCACGCGGTAGCCAAGCAGCTTCGCGGCACGAGCGAGCGCGGCGGTGAAGTCGACGGCGCCGAAGATCCACAGCTGCGGCGGCGGCGCGAACGAATTGACGAACACGCGGATCGTGGGCTCGTCGCGGAGGTCCTCGGGCGTCACCTGGCCGCGCGGCCCGTACCGGCGCACGCCCGTGCGGCCGGCCTCGAGCTCGCCCACCGCGTCGCGCGCCACGACGCGGTTGAGCTCGGGGTGGCCGAGCGTGCCCTCCGAATGCCCGTCGGGCACCACCAGCATCGTCGACCCGGTGTGCTCGCCGTCGAGCACGGTGACGAGTGCGACCGGACGGGAGGCGCGCACCAGTTCGGAGAAGCGCCCGAACAGCGGCACGGCCCGGCTCACCAGTCGAGCGGCTCGATCAACAGGTGGATCGTGCCGCCGCACGTCAGGCCGACCGCGAAGGCCTCGTCGTCGGAGTAGCCGAACCGTGCGAGGCGCGCGGTGCCGTTGCGCAGCACCTCCAGTGCCTCGCCAACGACCGCACCCTCGACGCAGCCGCCGCTCACCGAGCCGACGACCTCGCCGTCCTCGTTGACGGCCATTGCGGCGCCGGGGTCGCGCGGTCCGGAGCCCTCGATGTCGACCACGCGCGCAAGAGCGACGCGCTTGCCGGCGGCGCGCCAGCGGTCGAGGTCGTCGAGGAGGTCGCGCACGTCCCCAGTCAACCCCGTGCGAGCACCGTTGCGAGGCGCTCGAGCGAGCCGAGCGAGTGGCCCTCCACGAACTCGTCGACGTGCGGGAGGGCCGCCGCCATCCCGCGGGCGAGCGGCGCGTAGCCCGGCGTCGACTTGAGCGGGTTGACCCAGATCGTGCGATGGGACACGCGTCCGAGCCGCCCCATCTCGCGCGCGAGCTCGGCCGGGTCGCCGCGGTCCCAGCCGTCGCTCAGGATGACCACGTCGGCGCCGCGGGCCATGCCCCTCGTGCCCCAGCGGTCGTTGAACTCGCGGAGGCAGCCGCCGAGTCGGGTCCCGCTGCTCCAGTCGGGCACGGCCCGCGATGCGCGCGAGATGGCCCGGTCGGCGTCGCGACCGGAGAGGTCGCGGGTCAGGCGCGTGAGCCGCGTCGAGAAGGCGAACGCCTCGACGCGCCGCCGCCCGGCGACGGCGGCCTGCGCGAACCGCAGCATTGCGCGCGCGTACGTCTCCATGCTGCCCGACACGTCCAGCAGCAGGACGAGGCGACGCGGCGTGTCGGTCCTCGCGCGCCGGTGCAGCCGCAGCGCCTCGCCGCGCGTGCGCAGCGAGGCGCGGAGCGTCGCCCTCTGGTCGTGGTGCGAGCCGCGCCCGCGCACGGGGCGGAGCCTTCGCGAGCGGCGGACCGAGCCGTGCACGCGGAGCGCCGCGATCGCGCGCGCCGCGTCGCGGAGCTCGTCGGCCGTGCACGCCGCGAAGTCCTTGTCGCGCAGCGACTCGACTGGCGACCACCTGAGCACGATCGTCGTGTCGTCGTCCGCGGTCGCGTCGCCCGGATCCGCGCCCGCATCGTCGCCGTCGTCAAGGGCGAGCACCGCGGTCTCGGCGGGGGCATCACCTGCATCGGTGGACGGCGCGTGTCCCTCCCAGAACGATGCAAACGTGCGGTCGTACGCCGCGAGATCCTCCGCGCGGCGCACCAGCACCGTGCGGCCGGTCCAGTACGTGCCATCGCGCGTGCCGATCCCGGTGCGTCCGAGTGCGGCGACGAACGTCGCCACCGAGTCGGTCGGCACCGACAGGCCCGCGTCGCGGAGCGCGCGTGCGAACGTCGCCGCGAGCAGGCGCGGGTCGTTCACGGTTGGGCGGCGCGCGCGGCGGCGGCGCGGACGAGCTCGCCGATGCCGTGCTCGCGGACGAGTTCCTGGTCCTCACGGTGCTTCAGCACCGCGCCGAGCGCGGACGTCGCGGCGCGCTCGTCGAGGTCGGCGAGTGCGAGGGCACCGAGCGCCTCGGCCCAGTCGATCGTCTCGGCGACACCCGGCGGCTTCGCCAGGCCGAGGCCGCGGAGGACGCCGGCCGCCGCGGCGAGCTGCCGTGCCAGCAGCGGCGGCACGGTCGGCACAGCAAGACGGAGGATGTCGACCTCGCGCTCGAACGACGGGTGCTCGACCCAGTGGTAGAGGCAGCGGCGCTTCAGCGCGTCGTGCAGGTCGCGCGTGCGGTTCGACGTCAACACCACCACGGGTGGCACCGCTGCGCGGATCGTGCCGAGTTCGGGCACGGTGACCTGGAAGTCGGAGAGGACCTCGAGCAGGTAGGCCTCGAACTCGTCGTCGGCGCGGTCGACCTCGTCGATCAGCAGCACCGGCGGCACCTGCGCGGGCTCGAGCGCGCGCAGCAGCGGGCGCTTCACGAGGAAGCGCGCGTCGAACATCGACCGCTCGAGCGCGGCCGTGCCGGCGCTGCCTGCCTCGCCCGACGCCTCCGCGGCGCGCAGGTGCAGCAGCTGGCGGGCGTGGTCCCAGTCGTAGACGGCCTGCGAGGCGTCGATGCCCTCCCAGCACTGCAGGCGGATGAGCTCGCCGCCCGTGAGCGCCGCGAGCGCGGTGGCGAGCGACGTCTTGCCGGTGCCGGGCTCGCCCTCCAGCAGCAGCGGACGCGGCAGCGAGAGCGCGAGGAACGCGGCCGTCGCGATGCCCTCGTCTGCGAGGTAGCCGTGCCGCGCCAGGCCGGACGCGACGTCGGCGGCTCCGGTCGGCGTGGATCCGGTGCGCGACACGCCGCAAATCTACGGCGGCGCGGCGGCTAGGTGTCGAAGCCCAGCCCGAGGCGGTCGAGCAGGCGCAGCCACGCGTTGCGACGGCCGCTGCGGTCCTCGCGGTCGAGCGACCACTTCGTGAGCTGCACGGCGAGGAACCGGAAGGGTTCGGGCGGGAACGGCGTCGGCTTCGTCCGTGCGAACGACGTGCGGGTCGCCTCGGTCTCGCGGCCGTC
>Ga0172372_10011884_pt1 | contig 11009 bp, 9 predicted proteins | sample LakKiv5m_2_FD_114544 | JGI IMG/M metagenome (GOLD analysis project Ga0172372, IMG submission 114544) | Freshwater microbial communities from Kabuno Bay, South-Kivu, Congo - kab_092012_9.5m | ecosystem: Environmental > Aquatic > Freshwater > Lake | place: Democratic Republic of the Congo... | reverse complement strand
TGTCGAGGAGGCCCTCCAGCACGGCGGCGATGGGCTCGCGGTTTCGTTCGGTGGCGGGGAAGAAGAGGCGGGCGTCCGTGCTCATGCGAAGGTCATCACCAGGCGCTGCAGCACCCAGTACCAGCGCACCATGCCCGGGTCCATCATCGGCTTCCCGGTGGTGAGGAAGCTGACCACGAGGTCGCGCGCGGGATCGGCGTAGACCACCACGTTGGAGAGCCCGAGGTGGCCGAAGGCGCCGGGGGTGCCGAGCCCGAAGAGGCTGAAGCGCCGGCCGCCCATCATCACCCCCAGGGCGTAGCGCATGGGGAAGCCGAAGGTTCCGTCGAACTGCCGGGGGGTCACCTCGCCCACCATCCGCCGCACCGTCTCGGGGGCGAGCACCCGCCGCCCGTCGAGCGTCCCGCCGTTGAGCAGGAGCGCGAGGAAGCGGCTCACCTCGCGAGGGTTGCCGATCACGTTCGCCGACGGCAGGACGGCCGTGAGGAAGCGGGGGTCGTTGGTCAGCTCCACCGCGGTGTCCAGGTCCACCCCGACGCTCCGCTGGAAGATCGAGGCCATCACTGGGGGGGCGGGAGGGCCGGTCACCGCGTGGAGCGCCACCTCGGGCAGGCGCGAGGGATCCACCCCGTAGTCCATCCCGGTGAACCCCAGCGGGTCGAGGAGCCGCTGGCGGAGGAGCGGCCGGAGCCCGACGCCCGTGGCGCGCTCCATCACCTCCTGGAGCACGAACCAGGAGGTCATCGGGTGGTAGGCGACCCGCTCGCCGGGGGGTGACTGGGGCGAGAGCCCGCAGATGGGATCGAGCGGGACCCGCCCCTCCCCCAGCGCGCGGGCCACGTCCAGGCCACGCGGCATGTCGGGGATCCCGGCGGTGTGGTTGAGCAGGTGGCGGAGGAGGATCCGGTCCTTGCCCAGGCGCCCGAACTCCGGGACCCACCACGCGGCGGGCCGGTCCAGGTCGAGCACGCCGTCCTCCACCAGCGCGTGGACCAGGGCGGCGGTGACGATCTTGGAGGCGCTGAAGAGGTTGAACAGGCTCTCCGGGCCCACCACTCCGCCCGGTAGGGCCCCCGGCGCGTTGTCGAGGTGACCGATGGTGCGGTCCAGCACCACCCGGCCGCGGTGCCGCACGTTCAGGGCGATCGCGGGGTGCAGTCCGGTCCGGTAGAGCCGCTGGACCTCACGCCAGACCGGCTCGACCCGCGGCTCCCGGACCTCCTCCACCCCAACCCGGGTCACGACCTCGGCGGGGTGCACGGTGACGGTGGCCCGCCGCGGCCGATGGCGCGGGGGGGTGCGCGGGGGGGTCGGGGCGGCGCGGGCGGTCATGTTCACCGCCTAACGTAGTCACTGACGTTCGTCAGAGTACGTACTCAGGTCGCCGGCGGGGGGGGCTCCTCGCCTCGGCCTCGTTCCTCGGCCTCCCGGGCGCGCCGTCGCTCCTCGTCGAGCTCGACCCCACGCTTCACCAGCGCCGGGACGAGCCCGTACCGGACCCAGAGCAGCACCCCCACCGCCGACATCACGTACAGGAAGGTGCTCATGGGGGCCTCCTATGCCGGCGGGAGCCCGGGCCGCCGCGCCCTCAGGCGACCTGCACGAATCGCCGCTCGGGCAGCAGCACCGCGGTGAGCGGAGCCCCGGGGACGGTCCCGGCGCCGGTGTCGATGGCGAGCACCTCCCCGGTGTCGATCGGCTCGGGCACGCGCAGGTGCCCCATGATGACCGTCCGGCCCACCGGGAGCATCGTCTCGGGGTCGTTCTTGGCCCACAAGAGCGACGCGGGACGGACCCGCGCCAGGTGCGGGACGACCTCGTCGAGCGGGACGCCACGGAGGTCCTCGGTGGACGGGTGACCCGCGTGCACGAGCCAGTACGGGACCCCGGCCACGTGGAGATCGAGCACAAGCGGGAGCCCCCGGAAGAAGGCCCGGTGCGCTTCGGGCACCCGGTTGGCCTGGGCCTCGATCGCCCCCGACGCCCTTCCGGTCACCCCGTAGGACGCGAGCGTGGCGGCGCCGCCCATCGCGCGGGAGAGGGCGAAGTCGTCGAACTGCCCGTCCAACCACGCCAGCACCCACTCCTCGTGGTTGCCGCGCACGCCGCGTACCCCTCGCGCCAGGAGCCGATCCACCACGCCCCGGGTGTCCGGTCCACGGTCGCCCACGTCGCCGGTCACGAACACCGGGCGGTCGGCGGGCAGGCGCGCGAGCAGGCGATCGAGGAGGTCCGAGCGGCCGTGGATGTCGCCGATCACCACCGCCGGGCCCACCTCCACGCGCTCCACGGCGCCGGGTCGGGTCGGGGCGAGGTCGAACCACATCCGGCGCGCATATCGTGAGGGCACGGGACCGGCCGCGGGGGCACCCCGACGGGTCGCGACACGGATACGTCCCCCCCGTGATCCTGCCCCACCCCACCGGAGCCCGGTAGCCATGCCCGACCTGGTCCGGTTCACCGAGACGATGCGCGGCTGGCTCGCGCCCCAGCCCGACCTGACCCACGAGGACGCCGACGCCGCGGGGCGGGCGGCCCGCACCGAGCTGGTCTGCATCCTCACCGTGGTCACCCCCGACGTGGACCGGATGGTGTCCGACCCGGACCACCGCTCCCCCGCGTACGGCTGCCTCCTCGCCCCCGCCCTGCACCCCGAGCCGCTCCGCGTGGAGCACGGCCACCTCGACCTCTTCGTCGACGCCGCCCCCGATGGGCGCGTGCTGCACATGCGCTACGGGCTCCGCGCGGTGGACGTGGACGGTCGAACCTGGTTCCTGAGGGGCATCAAGGAGGTGGTCCGACGGCGGTGGTTCCCCACCGGCCTCACCGACACCACCACCCTGTTCACCGACGTCTGGGAGGGGCCCGACCCGGTCGGCACCCCACGCTGGCGCGGCATCCTCCGGATGGGCGCGGTGGGCGTGGTGGCGCAGGGGCTCAGCTTCCGCGGCGAGGGCGCGATGGCCGGGCTGGCCGGGATCGTGCGCTTCATGGCGTACTACCTGCGCCGGGTCAGCTCGGTCTACCTCGGGCCCCGCACCGCTCCCCTCCGCCCCGAGTGGTCCCGGCGGTGAAGCGCCTGGGGATGGCCCTCGTCGCCAGCGTCCTGGCCTTCGTCGGCCTCGAGCTGCTCGCGCGACTCTCGCTCTGGCTCGCCATCCTCGACGCGCTTCCCACCGACGAGATGCGGGCCTTCGTGGTGAACGAGGACCTGACCTTCCGGATGGCGCCCGGCGCGCGAGGCGCGGGCCCTGCCGCACGGCCACCTCACCGAGGCCGTCCGGGCCGAGGCGGCGGGACCCAAGCAGGCCGCGCTCCGGGGGTTCGCCTTCGGGGACAGCCAGACCCTCGGCGCCGGCCTCCTCCCCGAGGAGGCCTGGCCCCGCCAGGCCACGGCGGCGCTACGCGCCCGGGGGGTGGATGTCGAGGTCGTGAACCTCGGGGCCGGAGGCTACCGCTCCGGCCAGGTGCTCCAGCTCATCGAGCAGTACGTGCTCCCCCTCGAGCCCGACTTCCTGCTGGTGGACTGCATGCCCGGCGACGACGTGCGCCTCCGACGGACGTACCCGTCCGGGTCCGAGAGCCTCGCCCGCGTCCTCTTCTACAGCCGCGTCTACCGGCTCCTGCGGCTGGGGGTGGGCTGGGTGCGGGACGAGCCGCTCGGGCCGGTGGGCGACGTGCGGATCGAGCCCCGCGCCGGGCAGATGGTCCCCGGCGGGGGCAACCACGAGGAGATCCTGGCCCTCGCCGCCGCGGCCGGCGTGCCGCTCTGGTTCCTGGACTACCCGTTCGTGGGCTCGCCCGGCGAAGCGCCCGCGCGGGCGCTCGCCCCGGCGAACGCGCTCCCCGAGGGCGCCCAGGTCATCTCGTCCACCCCGCGGCTCCTCGCCTCGGGCCTGACCGGGCCGCAGCTCTTCCTCGACAACAACCACCTCACGCGGGAAGGCTCGCGCCTGGTGGGCGAGGCGGCCGCGGACGTCCTCGAAGGGCCGCTCCGGGCCGCGCTCCCGTAGGTGGGAGGGGAAGACCCGCTGGGTCCTCCCCTCGGCAGCTCACGCCTCGGCGGCGGCGGGCTGCTTCTCGGCCTGCCGGGCCTTGCGGGCCTCGATCTCGGCGGCGACCTCCGCGCGCTTGGCGGCGAGGTTCTCCTCACCGAAGGCGTGGGTGAGGACCTCCTCCATGCGCGAGCAGAAGTGGAAGGTCATCTCGTCGCGGATCTCCTTGGGCACCTCGACCAGGTCCTTCTGGTTCTTGAAGGGCAGGAGCACGGTGCGGATCCCCGAGCGGTGCGCCGCCAGGACCTTCTCCTTGATGCCGCCCACGGGGAGGACCGCGCCGCGCAGCGTGGCCTCGCCGGTCATCGCGATGGTCGGGTCCACCTTGAGCCCGGTGAGGAGCGACACCATCGCGGTGAGCATGGTGACGCCGGCCGACGGACCGTCCTTCGGAATGGCGCCCGAGGGCACGTGGATGTGCACGTCATGGGTGTCGAAGACCTCGGGGTCGATGCCGAGCTCCGGCGAGGCGGCCCGGATGTAGGACCGGGCCACGCCGACGGACTCCTTCATCACGTCGCCGAGCGAGCCGGAGAGCTGCACCCCGCCCTTGCCCTTCATCTTGGTGGCCTCGATGAAGAGGATGTCGCCGCCGGCCGCCGTCCAGGCGAGGCCGGTGGCCACGCCGGGGACGCTGGTCCGCTCGGCCACTTCCTGGAAGAAGTGCACCGGGCCGCGGATCTCCTCGATCTTCTCGGAGGTCAGGACGAGCTTCGCCGTCTGCTTGCCGGACGCGACCTCCTTGGCCACCCACCGCGCCACCGCCGCGACCTCGCGCTTCAGGCTGCGCACCCCCGCTTCGCGGGTGTAGCTGCCGATGATGAAGCGGAGCGCGTCGTCGGGGATCTCGATGTTGTCGGCGGTGATGCCGTGCTCGTCCAGCGCCTCGGGGAGGAGGTACTGCCGGGCGATCTTCATCTTCTCCTCGACCGTGTAGCCGGGGATCTCGAGCACCTCCATGCGGTCGCGGAGCGGGCCCGGGATGGGGTCCGACAGGTTTGCGGTCGCGATGAAGAGCACCTTCGAGAGGTCGAAGGGGACGTCGAGGTAGTGGTCCACGAAGGTGTCGTTCTGCTCGGGGTCGAGCACCTCGAGGAGCGCCGAGGAGGGATCACCCCGGTAGTCCATGCCGAGCTTGTCGATCTCGTCGAGCACGAAGACCGGGTTGTTGGTGCCCGCCTTCTTGATGCCCTTGATCACCTTGCCGGGCAACGAGCCGATGTAGGTGCGCCGGTGACCGCGGACCTCCGCCTCGTCCCGGACGCCGCCGAGGGAGATGCGGATCATCTTGCGGCCGAGCGCGCGCGCCACCGACTTGGCGAGCGAGGTCTTGCCCACGCCCGGGGGCCCGACGAGGCAGAGGATGGGACCCTTCATGTCCTTCTTGAGCTTCCGCACCGCGAGGTACTCGAGGATGCGCTGCTTCACCTTCACGAGGCCGTAGTGGTCCTCGTCGAGGATGCGGGCCGCCTCGTTGACGTCCATCACGTCCTCGGTCTGCACCGACCAGGGCAGCTCGACCAGCCAGTCGATGTAGGTGCGGGACACGGTGTACTCGGCCGCGCCGGGGCTCATGCGGCTCATCCGCTTGAGCTCCTTGAAGGCCACGCGCTCCACGTCCTTGGGCATGCGCGCCTTCTTGATGTTCTTCTTGAGCTCCTCGAACTCCTCCTGGCGGTCGTCCGTCTCGCCCAGCTCCTTCTGGATCGCCTTGAGCTGCTCGCGGAGGAAGTACTCGCGCTGCGCCTTGTCGATCTCGCCCTTCACCTCGGTCTGGATCTTGTTCGAGAGCTCGAGGACCTGGATCTCCTTGTTCAAGAGCGCGATGACCTTGGTCATCCGCTCCTTCACGTCGAAGGTCTCGAGCAGCTCCTGCTTCTCCTCGACGCCGATCGAGAGGTTCGACGCGACGATGTCGGCGAGGATGCCGCAGTTGTCGATCGAGCGGACCAGGAAGCTCGCCTCCGAGGGGATGTGCGGCGAGAGGTCGATGATCTTCTGCGCGAGCTCGCGCATGGTGGACATGAGCGACTCGAGCTCGGGCGTGGACTCGGTGGACTCCTCGTGCACCTGCACGTGCGCGTGCAGCGAGGGCGAGGTGGACTCCCAGCGGTCCACCTTGATGCGGGCCAGCCCCTGGATGATGACCGTGAGCTTGTTGCCCGGCATCTTCATGGACTTGAGGATCTTGACCACCGTGCCGGTGGTGTAGAGCTCGCTGACCTCGGGGTCCTCGTTCTTGGCGTCCTGCTGGGCGAGGATGCCGAGCAGCTTGTCGCCCGCCAGCGCCTTCTCCACCGCCTCGAGCGACTTGTCGCGGCCGACGTTGATGGGGAAGGCGAGGACGGGGAAGATGACCGTGTTGCGGATGGCCAGGATCGGGACGGACAGGTCCGGCGGGAGGTTGACCGGCTGACCCTGGTCGTAGGAGGGGGGGTCGAAGGCCATGAGGGCTCCAGGGAGGACGGGTCGGCAGGGCCGCCCGCAGGTGGGGCCGCGCGGGATGCGCGGGGTACGGTCTGAACCTATCCCCGGACGGGGGGTGGGCAACGGGCCCTGCCTGAACGGTCAGGGACGAGCGCGCTTGAGGGGGGCGGCAGGCTACAAGGCGCGCCCGTGCCCCCTCCCCTCGCCGTCGTCGTCCCCACCTACAACGAGGCCGCGAACGTGCCCGAGCTGGTGGACGGGCTGGCCCGGTCCCTCCCCGGGGCGCGGCTCTACCTGGTGGACGACGCGTCTCCCGATGGGACGGCCGCCGTCGCCGAGCGCCTGGCCCAGGCCGGGGCGCCGGTCACCGTCCTCCGCCGACCCGGCAAGCTGGGCCTCGCCTCGGCCTACGTGGAGGGCTTCACGCGCGCCCTGGCGGACGGCGCCCGGCGGGTGGTGCAGATGGACGCCGACCTCTCCCACGATCCCGCCGACCTCCCTCGCCTCCTCGCCTCCCCCGCCGAGCTGGTGCTGGGCAGCCGCTACGTGCCCGGGGGCGGCACGCGCAACTGGCCGCTGCACCGGCGGCTCCTCTCGCGGGGCGGGTCGGTCTGGAGCCGCCTGTGGCTGGGACTGCCCCAGCGGGACCTGACCGGGGGCTTCAAGGCCTGGGACGCGGCGCTGCTCGGCCGGGTGCTCGCCCGTCCGGTGCGCTCGGAGGGCTACGTGTTCCAGGTGGAGCTGACCCTGCGGGCGGTGCGCGCGGGGGCGCGCGTGGAGGAGGTCCCCATCGTGTTCACGGAGCGGGTGGCGGGAGTCTCCAAGCTCTCCCGGGCCGTGGCCCTGGAGGCGGTCCACGCCGTGCCGAGGTTGCGCTGGAGCGGGCGGAGCTGAACCGCGCCTACGGCGCCGGCGCCCGCAGATCCCACACCACCACCTCCCCCTCGAAGCCCAATGGCCCATGCCCGACCACCGCGGTGGTGGCCCGCACGGCCTCGTCCCGGCGCCGCTCCAGGTCCACGGGCTTGCCGGTCCGATCCTGCTCCTGGTCGGCGAGCTGGGCGACGAGGTCCAAGCGGAGCACCAGCCAGCGGAAGCCGAGGTCGAGGATGGCGGCGCGGTCCTCGGGATCGTAGTCGACGGCGCGCCCGGGACGCGCGGCGGCCTCGTGCAGTGCGCGCACGAAGGGGTTCTTCAGCCGGCGGCGGTAGCCCTCGGGCCAGAACACCGCGGCGGACTCCCCCATCCCGCCCAGGGTGGGCCGCTGGAAGAAGGTCTGCCAGGAGAGCCCGTCGTGCTGGATCTTCATCGGGGTCATGACCACGCCCCCGGGCGCGCGGGTGACCTCCTGCACGATCCCCGGCGGGCGTGGATCGTGGTGGGGGAAAGGCCAGACGGCGTGCTGCCCGGCCAGGCTCACGATGAGGAAGGCGCCCACCCAGGCGGGCCGCCCCCGCAGCAACGGGGCGACGAGCAGGGTGGCCGGGAGGAAGGCGACCCCCGCGATGCGGTAGGGGAACCAGAGGCGGTCGAAGAAGGGGACCACCCGGTAGAGCCAGAGGTAGAGCGGGTTCTCGACGAGCAGGCCCTCCACCGCGCCCGGTCCCGGAGTCGGGTCCCCGCCCAGGTGGACGCCCGCGCCCAGGCCGACGACCAGGAGCCCCCCGAGCACCACCGTCCACCGGGAGCGGTACCACCCCAAAGACGCGAGGAGGAGCACCAGCCAGGCGGGGTTGGTGAACAGCGGCTCGCCGCGCGTCTCCACGAGCCAGAGCCCGTGCAGCTCGGCCTCGACGTTGTTCGCGATGGCCGCCGGGGCCTCCCCCCCGACCCCGGGCACCGCGCCCGCGCCTACGGCCCCGGCCATCGCCCAGGCCATGGGGAGCACGAAGACCGCGCACACCCCGGCGGCGGCCCCCCAGGCGAGCACGGTGCGCCGGCGATCGGGCGCGTCGCGGAGCGCGAACGGCAGCAGGAGGAGGAGGGCGAACACGAGGAAGTGACCGTTGAACCAGTAGGTCCACCCGGCCATGGCCATCCCCGTGCCCAGGAGCAGGATCGGCCCGAGGCCCGGCGCCCGCGCGCAGCGGAGGAAGCCGAGGAACACCGCCGGGACGAACCACAGGACCGCCTGGGTGGGCCGGCCCGCCGCGAGCTCGAAGATCACGTAGGGGTTCACCTGCCACAGCAGGGCCGCGACGGCGCCGTCCCGCTCCCCCAGGAGCTCCACCGCGAACGGTCGGAAGGTGAGCGCGTTCCCGAGCTGGATGAGCACGTAGAAGGGCGCCAGGTAGGTGACGGGCCCCAGGAGCCAGGCGAAAGGCGCGGCCCACACCGCGTCGACGAAGTTGTTGCCGGTGTGCGCGAAGACGTCCTTGCCGTCGGGCCAGAAGAAGAGCGGGGTGTGGGACAAGTCCCCGCCGTGGGCCATGCAGGTGCGGATCCACCAGTAGAACCAGTCCGTCCCGTACGCGTCGACGCCGTCCCCCGGGACGTGGCCGGCGTGCAGCGCCGGGAGCACGCCCAGGGTGGCGAGGAGGAGGTGGAGGGCGACCCAGCGGCGCGACATCGGCGCCCGGAGCGTATTCCGGGGGCGCGGGGGAACGGACCTGCCCTCTGCCCCGGCCGGGACGATCCGCGCTATCCTCCGCCCCCATGCGCACCCTCCCCCTCTCCGCCCTGCTCCTGGCCGCCTGCACCGGCGAGAAGGACGACACCGCCGCCCCCACCGATCCGCCCCTGGGGATGATCCTCGCCGAGGACGGCCAGCTCTACGCCGGCGCCGCCAGCATGGAGATCACCCCGACCTACTTCGAGACCTACACCGACGTGAACGGGAACCACCAGTTCGAGGGGTGCATGACCGACCCCAGCGGCACCCGCGCCGGCTGCGAGGAGCCCTTCGACGACGCCGACGGGGACGGCTACTTCGACGCCGCCTTCATCGCCGGGTTCCAGTCGCCCCGTCCGGCGCAGGGTGTCCACGACCCGCTGAAGGTGAGCGCCGTCGTGCTCTCGCTCGACGGCGAGTACCTGGCGCTCGTGGGGATCGACTCGCTGGGCATCCTCGAGAACCGCGTGCGCGACCTGCGCGACCTGCTCGAGGCCGAAGGCTTCGACCGCGACCGCGTGGTCGTGTCCAGCTCCCACGCCCACTCCGCCCCGGACACGGTGGGGATCTGGGGCATGGCGGACTCGCTCATCACCGGCGTCAACCCGGAGTTCATCGCCACCATCACCCCGGCGCTGTACGACGTCGTCACCCTGGCGGCCGCGTCGATGGAGCCCGTCAGCCCGCGGCAGGGCCTCACGCTGATGAGCGACGACCCCACCCTGAACGGCGAGCCCTTCGGGGGCATCAACCCCGACCCCAGCGTGATCGGCGGGCTCAACGACATCCGCGACCCGCTCATCCCCGCCGACGCCGTGTGGTCGCTCGCGCTCGACGGGGCCACGGGCCGCGTGGCCACCGTGCTCTCCGCCTCGGGCCACCCCGAGACCAGTGACTCGGACCACTCCCTCCTCTCCGCTGACTTCGCCGGCGTGGCCCGCGACTGGATCGAGGGGCGCGAGGGCGGCACCGCCGTGTTCCTCTCCGGGAGCCTGGGCGGGATGCAGTCGGCGCTGGGCGCCACCCTGCCCAAGGTGGACCCCTCCACCGGGGAGCGCCTGCTCGAAGAGGACGGCACCCCCCAGTGGGACGCCTCCGGCGGGGGCTGGGACTTCATGACCACCTACGGGATCCTCGTGGCCCAGGCCGCGGAAGGAGCGCTCACCGACTCCACCCCGTGGAGCTCGCTGAGCGTCCGCACCGCGGAGTTCCTGGTCCCGGTGGACAACGTGAGCTTCAAGCTGGCGTTCCAGGTCGGCCTCCTGGACACCCCCGACGACTACATCGTCCAGGACGCGAGCTGCCCCGGCTACGGCACCAACAACGACCTGTTCGGGTGTGTGCCCACCGCGGCGTGGCAGATGGAGCTGGGGCCCAGCACGCTGGCCTCCGTGCCCGGTGAGCTCTTCCCCGAGCTCTTCTACGGGGTGCCCGACGAGGCCTCCATGGCCGACGGTAGCGCCCGCGCCGGGGAGCGGCGTTGGGTCCAGTGGGACGCCGACTGCGCGGGGGTGGACGACGCCGAGTGCATGGACAACACCGGGTCGGTGGGCGACTGCAACTGCCTGCAGTACCACACCGTCCCCTACCGCATCTCCGACACCTCCCCCACGCCGATCGTGGAGCTCCTCCCTGGCACCTTCCGCCAGCCCGTCGGGATCGCCAACGCCTACTGCGGCTACATCGTGCCCACCCCGGACTTCAACACCGCGGTGTCGGTGCTGACCGACGACGGCGACCACTACGAGGAGACCAACTCCTGCTCCTCGAGCTTCGGGGACCTCATCCTCGACGCCTACGTGAAGCTCAACCCGTAGGGACCGCCCGGCGCTCGGCCATGAGCTCGCGCAGCGCGGTGGTGACGGGGTGGGGGGCGAACCCGCAGTCCCGCACCGCGCGGTCGATGTCCACCTCGG
>Ga0172372_10011882_pt1 | contig 11011 bp, 11 predicted proteins | sample LakKiv5m_2_FD_114544 | JGI IMG/M metagenome (GOLD analysis project Ga0172372, IMG submission 114544) | Freshwater microbial communities from Kabuno Bay, South-Kivu, Congo - kab_092012_9.5m | ecosystem: Environmental > Aquatic > Freshwater > Lake | place: Democratic Republic of the Congo... | reverse complement strand
TGGCCGATGGTGGTATCCCAGTTGGCGGAAACGGTTGCAACCTGGGCGATCTCGGAGCTGTCTTTCACCTTCTTCGCGATCTTCGCGAGTTCGGCTGTGATGGCTTCGACAGCTTTGTCGATGCCACGCTTGAGGTTGGTCGGGTTGGCACCGGCGGTGACATTCTTGAGGCCTTCGCGATAGATCGCTTCGGCGAGAACGGTCGCAGTGGTTGTGCCGTCACCAGCGGTGTCGCTGGTTTTGCTGGAGACCTCACGAATGAGCTGTGCGCCCATGTTTTCGTAGGCGTCTTCGAGCTCGACTTCCTTGGCGACAGTCACGCCGTCCTTGGTGATGGTCGGGCTGCCGAATTTTTTGTCGAGGATGACGTTGCGTCCTGATGGCCCGAGGGTTGCTTTGACGGCGCGTGCGAGTTTCTCGACACCACGAAGGAGCGCGTGGCGTGCTGCTTCGTCGAATAGGAGTTGTTTTGCTGCCATGTTATGAGTTTTTAAGTTTTAAGGATTAAGTTTTAAGTTGTGATTAGCCGATGATGCCGAGGATGTCGTCTTCACGCATGATGGTGTAGGACTCGCCTTCGACTTTGACTTCGGTGCCGCCGTATTTGGAAACGAGCACCTTGTCGCCGACTTTCACAGTGAATTCGACGAGCTTGCCGTCGTCATCGCGTTTGCCGGTGCCGAGGGCCACGACTTGGGCTTCCTGTGGTTTCTCTTTTGCGGAGTCGGGAATGATGATCCCGCCTTTGCTGATTTCCTTCTCTTCGAGCGGCTTCACGAGCACGCGGTCTCCGAGAGGTTTGATGTTTGGGTTTGCCATGTGTTTATGTGTCGTTTTGTTGGTTTTGTTTTTAACAGGCTCCGACTCTGTGCGAGCCGGAGCGGGTTGTTAAAGTGGTTGGAGTTATTTCTTCTTGTCTTCGTCGAGGACTTCGAATTCGGCGTCGACGACATCGTCCTTCTTCGCCTGAGGCTCGCTGGCGGCTTCGCCTTCCTGTTCGGGAGTCGGGCCGGCTGAGGCTGCGGCGGCTTTGTAGGCTGCCGTGGTGACTTCCTGGAATTTGGTTTGCAGGTCGTCGTAGGCGGACTTGATGGCATCGGAGTCGCTGCCTTTGAGGGCTTCGCGGACTTTTTCGATGGCGTCTTCGACCGATTTCTTCGAGGCGCCGTCCACTTTGTCGCCGAGTTCCTTGAGTTGTTTCTCACACTGGTAGGCGAGGTTGTCGGCGTTGTTGCGGATTTCGATGGTCTCTTTTGCCTTGCGGTCGTCTTCGGCGTGTGCCTCGGCTTCCTTCTGCATTTTTTCGACCTCCTCCTTCGAGAGACCGCTGGAACCAGTGATGGAGATTTTCTGCTCCTTGCCGCTGCCGAGGTCCTTCGCGGAGACATTGAGAATGCCGTTCGCGTCGATATCGAAGGTCACTTCGATCTGAGGAACGCCGCGCGGGGCTGGCGGGATGCCATCGAGGTGGAATGTGCCGAGATTTTTGTTGTCGCGGCTGAGCGGGCGCTCGCCTTGCAGAACCTTGATTTCCACGCCGGGCTGGTTGTCGGCGTAGGTCGAAAACACATTCGATTTCTTGGTCGGGATCGTGGTGTTGCGAGGAATCATCGGCGTCGCGATACCTCCAGCTGTTTCGATAGCAAGGGTGAGCGGTGTGACATCCAAGAGGAGGACATCCTTCACATCACCCTTGAGCACGCCGCCTTGAATGGCTGCGCCGATGGCCACGACTTCGTCGGGGTTCACGCCCTTGTGGGGCTCCTTGCCGATGAGTTCGCGGGCGGTCTCGATGACCTTCGGCATGCGTGTCATGCCGCCGACAAGGACGAGTTCGTTCACATCATTTTTGGTCCACTTGGCGTCGCCCAAGCAGTCCTTCACGGGCTTGAGCGTGCGCTCGAAGAGGTCGTCGGTGAGTTGCTCGAGCTTCGCACGGGTCAGCTTTTTCTGAATGTGTTTCGGCCCGGTGGCATCGGCAGTAATGAATGGCAGATTGAGCTCGTATTCCTGCGTGGAGGAGAGGGCGATCTTGGCTTTTTCGCCCTCTTCTTTGATGCGCTGGACGGCGTCGGGTTGCTTGGAGAGATCGATGCCGGAGTCGTTTTTAAACTCGGCAATGATCCAGTCCATGATGCGGTTGTCCCAGTCGTCACCACCGAGGTGGGTGTCGCCATTGGTGGCGCGGACTTCGAAGACCCCGTCGCCGATTTCCAATGCGGAAATGTCGAAGGTGCCCCCACCGAGATCATAGACGGCGATTTTTTCGTCTTTCATCTTGTCGAGTCCATAGGCCAGCGAGGCGGCTGTGGGCTCGTTGATGATGCGCTTCACATCGAGACCGGCGATCTTACCGGCATCCTTCGTGGCGTTGCGCTGCGAGTCGTTGAAATACGCGGGAACAGTGATGACCGCCTCCGTGATTTTCTCACCCAGCTTGGCTTCGGCATCGGATTTGAGTTTGGCGAGGATCATCGCCGAGATTTCCTGAGGCGAGAAGCTCTTTGGCTTTCCGTCGATCTCGACTTGGATGTGTGCGTCGCCGTTGGCGGCTTTGACGAGCTTGTAGGGAACGCGGTGTTCCTCACTGCGAACCTCATCATACTTGCGGCCCATGAAACGCTTCACCGAGAAAATCGTGTTCGCGGGGTTTGTGATCGCCTGACGCTTGGCGGCTTGGCCGACGAGGCGCTCGCCGGATTTTGTGAAAGCGACGACAGATGGTGTGGTGCGTGCGCCCTCTGAGTTTTCCAGCACGACGGGCTCACCGGCTTCCATCACCGACATGCAGGAGTTTGTGGTTCCTAAATCAATTCCTAAAATTTTTCCCATAGAGTTGAATGTTGCGGCCTGCACTCAAGCAATTCGCGGGCCTGCCAAGATGGGATTTTATAAAAAATTCAAGGAGTGGTGTTTACTATAATCCTTGAACTTTTTGGAGTCATTCAAAAAGCGACATAATGGCTCAATTATGCATTCCCAAGCGCCAAGTGTGACACAAGAAATGGCACAGCCAAGCGATCAGATCGGCTTGATCCGAACGAGTTCGTTTTTGCCGCCACACTGGGGGCATTTTTGGATGCGGGCTTCGAGATCGGCTTTGTATTGGAAGGCACAGATGGGGCATTGCGTCCAGGAGCGGAAACGGCGCGCTTCGCGGCGGCGGCGACCGACTTCAAAGCAAATCCACGTGAAGAGGATTCCCGCGAGAAAGATGAAAAGCGCCGTGAAAACCAGCCATGGCAAGGGCATGCGGATCATGGTTCGGTGCCCGCGTCCGAGCCGAAATGGAAGTTCACGACCCCCCACACGAGGGATGCGTTTTCGGCCGGTGTGAAGTGGAGGGATTTGAGAGTCCGGAGGGCTTGAAGATCGAGGTCCGCATTGCCCGAGGAGCGGGATGGCAGGATGTGGGCAACGGTGCCATCCGGACTAATACCCATTAAAAACGAGACGGAATCAAGCGGGCCTGTGACGCCTTGAGGAGGGCGGAGAATGTCGCGTGGCGGCTCCGGCAGGCGCGCGGCGAGTTCGGATGACGCCATGAGACGATTCGAATCAAGGCGGTGCAGGGGGATGGCGTGTTCGCGTGGAGTTTTTGCAACGGCCACAGGCGCTGCGGCAGGAGATGGCGTGTCGGTTGCTTTCTTGCGCGGGGGCATGTTGAGCAGGGCCGTTCGGGCCGATGCATATTGAGGAGTGTAAACCGCAATGGATTCCTTCGTGGTGGAGGACTTACGTCGGGGAGCGAAAAGCGCGGGGTCATTCGAGGCCAAGATAGTTTCGAGCTGCGCAAGGGCGGGATTTTTTTCACCGAGAAAATAAACACGCGCAGGGTGGAGTCCATCGGTCTTAACCGGGTGGTTCGCCACCGAGAACAGAAAAAAAATCGCTCCATGAGCAAGCGCCGCCAAGACAAGCATGGCCGGAAGGAGGAGGCGGATGCGGTGGCGGTGGGGCCACTTGAAAAGCAGCGCGGCGGTGTTCACTTATCCTCCGAAGTGGCAATGACTGTGGGATAGCCGAGCACGAGAGAGATGTTCATCACGGCAGCAAGCTTTTCAAATGGCGCGTGGCGGTCGGTCTTGATAATCAGCGTGTGATTTCTTCCCGTGCGGACTTTGAGTTTGTCGCGAAGCTCCTCGAGGGTAGTCTCCTCGTTCTCAAAATACACGGCGGAGAGCGGCGCCGCGACGATGCTGATAATGAGTGGATCGCGCTGCGGGGCGAGCAGGAAGGGCGAGTCCGGCACTGAGACGCTTACGCCCGGTTGCAGGAGGAAGGAGGTGCTCAGGATGATAAAGAAGACCAAGGCCAGCACCACATCGAGGGATGGAGCTATGAAGAGGAGGGCGGGATGGAGGCCCGGCGAGCGTTGGAGTTTCACGCTTGGTCGGGGGATGGAGTGCGGAGGATCTCGAGCATCTCGATGCCCGCGCGCTCGATGTCGTGAATGGCGTGGTCCACTCTCGCGGAGAGGTAGCTGTGGGCAACAAATGCCGGCAAGGCCACTGTGAGGGCTGCTGCCGAGGTGAGCAGGCTCTCGTAAACCCCGCCCGCGATTTCAGCTGCAGTGGCATAGCCGCCGTGAGTGGTGATCTGTTGAAATGCCGTCAGCAGGCCGAGAATCGTTCCCAGCAAACCGATAAGCGGGGTGGCGTAGGCGATGGTGGAAAGCAGCGCCAGATTGCGCTCGAGCCTGGGAACTTCGAGTTGCCCGGCCTCCTGCGCGATGTCCCGAAGCTCCGCGCGCGGGGCGTCGTGTCGGAGCAACATGGCATGCAACACGCGGGGCACAGGGCCGGGCGATGCCGCACACTCCTGGATCGCTTCGGCGTGGTTTTTATTTTTGATGAGATTTGCCAATCCCCGGAGGAAGTCCCCGGTCTGGATCGATGCGCGGTGGAAGTAGATGATGCGCTCCAGAAAGACCCCGAGGCCGGTGACGCTGCAGGCGAGGATGAGCCACATGAGGGGGCCGCCCTTTTGCACAAGTTCCATCATAGTGGCATTGGTCTTTAAATGATGCGCCGCCCGGCGGCAATGGCATTCAGCCCCACGGATGGCGGGGCTGGAAGCATCGCGCCTGGCTTTGCCATGGATCTCAAACAGCTTGTGAGAAGTAGAATCTTTTCCAAGCACATTGAGGCGGGCGTGACCATGTGCACAGAATTGGATCCTCCAGCGCCAACAAGTTCGGAAGGCTGGCCCGCTTGATTCGATGTCGTTGTCAACTGGTCGTGAGACCAGCGGATATCAGGCCCTGCTTTTGCGGCGGATAAAAACTGCGAGAAGTCCAGCGCTGCCCGCCAGCATTGCCATTGCTAAACCGGATGGTTCTGGCACACCCACAGGCGCTCCGTGGATGTCAATTTCGCGGTAAGCGGTGCCTCCGTTTTCGAAACCATCAAAATCGAAACGAATGGAGGCAACATTATCTGCAAGAGGGCCGGAGTCAGAAGTGGAGACTACGCGTATGCGGGAATTGCTGCGACCACTGTAAGTATTGCTCCCGTCGGCCAGGACATCTCCCAGCTTGGTGAATGTCGAATCTGTGGCGGTGTTGTAAAAAACGGAATAGCTTTGGCCATCGCGGCCTGGATCCCAGCCGGTGTAGGTGGAAATGGAAAAAATCGTGTAACCAGCCGCATTACTTGAGAGGTCAAGGTTGAAAGTGATACTCCCTCCTGGTGAGCTTAGACCAAAAGATTGCTGCCCTGGCGACACCCATACTGGATCTCCGTTTTCGTCTGTGACTCCGGTATCTTGTCCTGCTGTTCCGGCAAATCCGAATTGGCCGTCGTAAAGAGCCGCAAGTCCGCCGCTAAATTCATTGTATACCGAGCCAGTGTTCGTGACAGAACCAAGGTTCGTCTGAAGAAGGTCTGTATTCGAAACCGTGTAAACACTATTTGATTCGTCCTGCAAGATGGTCGGCGTGATTATGAGTGCCCCATGCCCGAATATCGGGAGTCCCACAAGTGCAAAGAGTATTGGCGTAATTTTTTTGATATTCACAGTGTTGATGTTTCCTTTAATCCCTGATCGATCGACTCCCCATGAGCGGATTCGGAGTTTTTGAGGCTCACAATCCGAGCCATAAATTTGCTCTTACTCATTCCGGGCCTCGTGCGTCAATAAGGAAACTGCACTTCGACCTCAGTCCGGATCGGTGGGCGGCGGAAGTAAATGATGCGCCGCCCGGCGGCAATGGCATTCAGCCCGCAGGTGGCGGCGCCGGAAGGGCGAGTGGCGAGCGGGTGAGTTCTCCGAGCGCGGCGGTCATCTTTTCCCGCACACCCGGCACAAATCCCCGGTCTCCGTGGAAGACCAGCATGGCGAGATGTTCCTTTTGAAAAATGCTCAAAGGGCCTCTCGCGGTGTGGAGGGTGACAGCGGGAATTTCTCCAATTCCCATCCCCGCCGAGGCGTTGTGCATGGCCTGCAGCATCGCGGCGGCATTCGAGCTCAGGGAAACGATGTCGAGTCCCTCGGGAGTGTTGTATGAGGCCACGACCTGATTGCCCGATGTCAGAACGCACGATTGGATGCCCGGCAGGCCGCCGCAGAGTTCCACAACGCGGCCGGTGTTGAGGTTTTCATCGGTCATGAAAAGCGCCTGCAACGCGTGCTGGTCGGGGATTTCCTGTTCCGTTGCCGCAGGGGCGTGCGGAGGTTCGGGTGCCAAGGGCTTGAGCGTGAGAAAAGTCGTTTCCGTGACGCGCTGGAAGGTGGGCAGATTGCTGATGATCTCCGCAAGCCTGCGCGGCGGGGGCTCGCTCTCCGCTTCTGCAGGAACCTCGACAGGCACTGCCGCTTGCTCCTCGATTTGAACCTCCGGCCCTACAGGTGGCGCAAGAATTTTTCCCAGATGCGCCGATGGGGAGGGAATCTCGTCCCGAAACAAAAAATCATCCGTTTCCGGAGGCGTGAAATCCCTCGTCTCCAAAAGCGTGTAGGCTTTCGCAATGCGGTGCGCAGGCAGACTCACGACACCGCGCGCAGGCCCGATCAGATCCGGTCGAAGCTCGGCCAACAGGCTCAATGAAAGGGTGGGGACGATGTGCGCAAGGACATGACCCGCCGGCAGCTCGACCATCTCCTCCTCCGCAACCTGCCGCAGAAGAAACTCCCGGGGCAGCAGGTCCTCGATGTCAGCCAGCCGCAGGAGCAACGTCCGTGGAGCCGCGCTGCGATAGATGGCGGACTCTGCTTCGAGGGATGGCGGGGCTACGGACATTTCTGTTTGTCGAATGGATTCGCAAAGGCTATCCAGCAGGGCTGATTTAGCAATCCTGTGGAATTCGATTTCAAATTCACCGCCGACGGGTTGATTCCCGTGATCGTCCAAGAAGCCTCCGGCACCGAGCGCCCGACCGGCCGCGTGCTCATGTTCGCCTGGATGAACCGCGAATCCCTCGCCATGACCCTCGAGAAGGGCCTCATGACCTACTGGAGCCGCTCGCGAAGCAAGCTCTGGCTCAAAGGCGAATCCAGCGGCCACACCCAACGTGTCGTCCGCTGGTTTGTGGATTGCGATAAGGATGTCCTCCTCTTTGAAGTTGAGCAGCAGACCGGCGCCTGCCACACCGGCTACGAAAGCTGTTTTTTCCAGGAAATGGACCGCTCCGCCCGCCCCGTTCCGGTGCTTGAGGAAAAAATGTTCGACGACGGCAAGGTCTATCAAAAGTAGGCGGCAGCTTGAGCTAATCCTGAGCCAGCATCTCCCGCAAATTCGCGAAGGACGCAGCAAGATCTTCCTGACCCACGGGGCGCGACATGATGTCCTCATGGGTTTCGCAGAGCACGCTATCGCCTTCGATTTCCTTCAAAAACGGGCTGGGACGGCAACTCATGGCGGACCCGAATTTCATGCGGTTCCGGCAATGCGTGATGGTGAGGGATTTCATCGCGCGGGTGATGCCGACATAGAAGAGCCGCCGCTCCTCGTCGACCGTGCCCTCGCTTTTCGAGCGCTCGTGGGGGAGGAGTCCATCCTCTGCGCCGATCAGGAAGACATGCGGAAACTCAAGCCCCTTGGCGGCGTGTAGCGTGATGAGCGTAAGACCTGTGGCGTCTTCTTTTTTGTCCTCCTCGCGCTCGCGGTTGAGGGAGAGTTCATCGAGGAAATCCTGCACGCTGCCGCGTTTTTTGGTTTGGTGGGTGGCCAGGGCGTTGAGGATTTCCTTCGCACCGGATTCGCGGTTGAGAGCCTCCTCGGGCGTCTTGCAGGAGTTTTTGAGGTCCTCGAAATAGCCGGTCTCGGCGAGGTATCCATTCACGATGCCGTAGGCATCCGCGCCCGGCGTGAGCAGGTGGATGCGCGAGGCCGCGAGGTCCTCGGCGAACTTGCGGATCGCTGCGGCGGTCTTGCGGGACACCTCCTGCTCGAAGGCGGCGTCGGTGAGGGTCTCGAAGAGGCTGCGGTGGGCCTTGGCACTGTGCTCGAGGGCGAGCTCGACCGTGGTCGCTCCGATGCCGCGCGGGGGGGTGTTGATGATGCGGAGGAGGGAAATGTCATCCTGCGGGTTGACCAGGCAGGTGATCGTGGCCAGGACATCCTTGATCTCGCGGCGGTCGAAAAAACTTTTCCCCCCGACGAGGCGATACGGGATTTTCATGCGGCGCAGGTTCTCCTCGAGGAGGCGCGATTGCGCATTCATGCGGTAGATCACCGCGAAGTGTTCCCAGGGGATTCCGTTGGCATTGCGAATGGCACCCGCCTCGCCGACCACGAATTCGGCCTCGGTTTTGTCATCCGCCACCGCCACGACATGCACAGGATCTCCCCCCGGCACCGAACTCCAGAGGTTTTTCACACGGCGGCGGGGGTTGTTTTTGATGAGGCGGTTGGCTGTGGTGAGGATGGGATTTGTGCTGCGGTAGTTTTGCTCGAGGCGGATGATCTTGGGATTCGGGAAATGTTTTTCAAACTCGAGGATGTTCGACACCTCGGCTCCCCGCCACCCGTAGATGCTCTGGTCGTCGTCGCCCACCACGCAGACATTCGGCGGGTCGCCGGCCGCGAGCAGGCTCACCAGATCGAGTTGCAGGCGGTTCGTGTCCTGGAATTCATCGACCATCATCTGGGTGTAGCGCGCACGCCACTTGTCGCGAACATCCGGGTGCTCGTTCAAAAGCCGCACGGCCTGCACGAGGAGATCGTCGAAATCCATCGCATTCAGCGCATGCAGCTCGCGGTTGTAGCGTGCATAGACCGCTCCGATCACCGTTTCGTCGTCCTGCGGAGCCGCCCAGCCGTTATTTTTGGCTTTGCTGATGAGGTTTTTCGCGAGCCCGGGATCGAGTTTTTCGTCCTTCGCCGTGACGCGGTTGATGACCTTTTTGATAAGCCCCAACTGGTCGCCCTCGTCAAAAATCGTGAAATTGTTTTTGTAGCCAATCTTTTCGGCATCCGCCCTGAGAATCCGCACACAGAGGGCGTGGAAGGTGGATGGGGTGATCCCGTCTGCCTCGTCTTCGTTCAACATTCCCGCGATGCGCTCTTTCATCTCTCGCGCTGCCTTGTTGGTGAAGGTCACGGCCAGAATATTTGATGCGGGCGTGCCGTTAGTCACGAGCCAAGTGATGCGAGCCACGATGGTTCGGGTTTTTCCCGTGCCTGCCCCGGCCAGGATGAGCAGCGGCCCGTTCTCATGAGTGGCCGCGCTCTGTTGCTCGGGATTCAGGTCGTAAAGTCGGAAACGGGACATGGCGGCAGAAATTGACCCGCGAATCTGCCGCTTCCGTGGTCTGCATTCAAGAACCGGATTCTCGCCGGTCAAGCATTCCGCGCAAGGCGGAAGCCCAGGACGCTCAAGCGGCTGTCCGGGCTGCGGCTGACGCGTGCTTGGCCAGAGCCTTTGCCACTGGTGTCGCTCCAGATGCCACTGCGGATTCGGTGAGCCCCCTGCGAATCCTCTTGATCCCAGCACCATTCCCAGACATTCGAGGTCATATTGTAGATGCCCAACTCATTGTAGAAGGGATCGAGAAGCTTCGCAGATAATGAGGGTTCCCTGTCCGAGGGCGGTGTGGATTGCTTTTGGCTCAGAATTCCACCGCATGCCGCCCACTCCCACTCGGCCTCGGTGGGTAGCCGGTAGCCGTCTGCAGCAGCATTGTGCAGGATCAATTTTGACCCGCTGGGCCCGAATTCCCCCTTGCGGTAGGTGGTGCCCTCGCATTCATAGACGGGCGAGAAATTTTCGTGCTCGCTCTTGGCGTTGCACCACTTCACAGCATCATACCAGTTGACTTGCGTGACCGGTCGGGTCGAGCCACTCGCTTGTCCGACTCCCAGATCGTATCCATTGGAAATACCCCATAGCCGCACCCATTCCCACTTCTCCTGCATCACAGGGAATCTTCCGATCAGGAAGGTTTTGACGATCGTTCCCTTCAGTTCCGAATCGTCCGGAAGCGTTCCTCCCCGCACCTCGACCATCGAGGATTTGTCGGGATGGCAGGTCGCCATTCTTTGAAAATGGGCCAGGAGCCGCTTGCGGTCGCCGAGTTTCAACACGCCGAGCTTTTCGAGGTCCGTCTCCGTGATTGTTTCCAGAATATCGTCGCCGATCGCCTCGTCGGCGAAATCCTGATACAGCCGCTCCAGCCGGACAGCCTGCAAGGCCGCTTTGAGTCTGATGTTGTTGGTTTTCATTTTTCAAAAATTGCGCGCCAGGCGGAAGCCGATCACCCCGTAGCGGGTCTCCGGGCTGCGGCTCACGCGGTAGCGCACGGTTCCCCGGTCTGCATGGTGGTTCCAGCTTCCGCCCCGGATGCGGTGCGCGGAGCCGCTTTGGTCCATGTCCCAACACCATTCCCAGACATTTCCGCTCATGTCGTGGAGTCCGAGTTCATTCGCGCTTTTGAGGCCCACGGGTTTTGCGGCGCCGTTGGAATTTTTCTCATACCAGCCGACATCCTCCGCCTTGTCGCTGCCGCTGAAGGAATGGCCGTGGCTGAGCGGGCCACCGCGCGCGGCCCATTCCCACTCGGCCTCGGTGGG
>Ga0172372_10011881_pt1 | contig 11012 bp, 7 predicted proteins | sample LakKiv5m_2_FD_114544 | JGI IMG/M metagenome (GOLD analysis project Ga0172372, IMG submission 114544) | Freshwater microbial communities from Kabuno Bay, South-Kivu, Congo - kab_092012_9.5m | ecosystem: Environmental > Aquatic > Freshwater > Lake | place: Democratic Republic of the Congo... | reverse complement strand
ATGATGCGTCCCGCGCAGAAAAGGCTGTTGGTGCTTGCAGGCTGTCTCTTGGCACTGCTCGTGGGTTTGATTTTAGGGAGAGGCTGTGGAGGCCAGGCATCGCTGGATGCCCAAGCCGCCGCCCAATTTGCCATTTCGGATACGGCATCCGTGGACCGGATTTTCATCGCAGACCGAGATGGAGGTGAGGTCTTGCTCGAACGCGTTCCGGGGGCTGCCTATTGGAAACTGAACGGTAAGTACTGGGCTCGGAAGGATGCGGTGGATTTGCTCTTGAAGACGTTCCTTCGCATTCGGGTTCAGTCCCCCGTCCCGCTCGCCCAACGGGAGAATGTCATTCGCATGTTGGCAGGAAGGGCGAAGAAAGTGGAGATCTATACGGGAGGCGAGCAACCAACCAAGGTTTGGTATGTGGGCACAGCCACCCAGTCCCATACGGGCACCCACATGCTGCTTGAAACACCGGAAGGCCGAGGTCAAGAACCCTTTGTGACCCACATGGAGGGTTTCACGGGCTTTTTGTCCACGCGGTTCTTCACCGATGAACTGGAATGGCGCTACACAGGTGTTTTTGATTTCCCGGACCGCACGTTGCAGGGCATTTCAGTGGACTTTGGGGAGTCACCCCAATGGAGCTATGTGCTGGAAGTAGACACTGCGGGCACCTTGGTTTGGAAAGGTGCAGGCGGTCAGGTACGACCCGTCCCCGATTCCCAATGGCAGGATCATTTTCTGTCCTTTCGAAAAGTCCACCTCGAAACGTTCAAGAATTATCTGACCCCAGAAGCCGTAGACAGTTTGGAGAGAACCCAACCGGCATTCACGTTGCGGGCATGGAGCGCAGACGGTCGACGGGATTCCATTGCCTTGTTTTGGAAGGCGCCTACCCTGGAAACCCTCGATGAGCAGGGCAACGCGCTCCCTTGGGATGGTGCCCGCTTGTATGGAAACTACCGGGGTGAATGGGTGCTTTGCCAGCGGTTCGTTTTCGATCCACTCATCCGCAGTCCGGCCGAGATTCAAGCCGGAATCGGTGTTCAGCCCTGACTCGGTTGCTCGTCGCTGAGGGTGAGCAGGGCGCTGTGGGCGAACGTGGACCAAGAGAACTGCGCACGAGCTCGGGCGAATGCTTCGTGATTTTCTCGCAGGTCACGGGACAATGCGCTCTGGATTCCTTGCGCAAACCCCTCTGCATCTCGGTGCAAATCTCCTGACCGTGGCACCAATGCCCCCGTTTCACCGGGTTGAACGTACTCAGAAAGACCTCCTACATCGGTTGCTACTACGGGAATTCCGTAGTGCAACGCGATGGCCGTAACACCGCTCTGTGAAGCCTTGCGATAGGGGAGTGCAACGCAATCTGCCGCGCCGAAAAACAATGCCACTTCATGATCGGGAATGAACCGGGCGTGCACTTGGATCTCATCGGCAGCAACGGAGGCATCGATTGCGCTTTGGTAGGGCTCCCAATCCCCATAGCACTCCCCCGCAATGACCAGGTGAACCGGCAGGTGGCCTTTGCCAGTCCCCTGTTCCTTCCTCAGGATGGACATGGCTTCGATCAGCACATCCAACCCCTTGTACGGGCGGATGAGACCGAAGTACAGCACCACATGACCTTCTCCCACTGGGGGCAGATGAAGCAGTTTTCTGGCCTCGGCTTGTGGAATCAAGTCGGGGAAGTGGTCGTACAGTGGATGAAACAGCGTGTCTACGGCCAAACCCGCTTGCATCAACTCCAACTCCATGGCCACCTGTGCACTCAAGGTCCAAGCCCGGTCCAATCGCCCCAGCAACCGGCTTACCAACCAAGTGTCCCAACCACTCGCATCATGGCTGCAAGCGTTGTGCATCAGGCCCACCACCTGAACGCGGTGACCGATGGCCTCCAAGTCTCGCTTGACCCGTCGGGCGAGGTAGGTCATTGCAGGGGACAAGGCTGCGTGCCAGAAGGGAAGCACCAGAACGTCGATCCGGCTGGCTACCAGCTGCTGAGCCACCCGCCGCCAACTTCCCGGGTGAATCGAGTCGAGCAAGGCTGGAGGACCCGCGCTCAGTTCGCTTCCTGCCTCGAGCTGGGACTCCCCGGGGAAGAACAGACGGGGATATTGGCGCGACCAGTTGATGGCCAGTACTTCATGGCCCGCTTCCCCCAGCGCCCGCAACAGGGCTTGGTTGAATTGCGCGATTCCCCCTCGGTAGGGAGGAAAGGTGGAAGGAATGCCGATGCGCATGGGCAAATTTGGCCTGCACCACCCCAACCTCCAACGCCCGGGGCATATCTTTACGAACGTAGTATCAACTGATTTCTTGAGCGCATGGACGCATTTTTGGTGGATGGAATTCGGACGCCCATAGGCGCATTTCAGGGGAGTTTGGCGCCTGTTCGGGCAGATGATTTGGCCGCGCTGGTGCTGTCGGCATTGCTGAAGCGCCATCCCGAAATGGACCCTGCGTGGATAGACGATGTGATGCTCGGGTGTGCGAACCAAGCAGGGGAGGACAACCGGAATGTGGCGCGAATGGCGGCACTGTTGGCAGGTCTGCCCGACTCGGTGCCCGGGGAAACGGTGAATCGCCTTTGTGCATCGGGACTGGCCGCGGCGGTCAATGGCGCCCGGATGTTGCATGCTGGAGAGGGTAGGGTGGTGGTGGCGGGGGGAATCGAGCACATGACCCGGGGTCCCTGGGTCATGGGCAAAGCGTCGCAAGCCTGGGGACGCGATAGTGAGCTGTTTGATTCCAGTTTTGGGTGGCGGTTCGTGAATCCGAAGATGGCGGAGCGCTACGGGGTGGAAGCGATGGGGGAAACGGCGGAGAACCTGGCAGAACTTCATGGGATTTCAAGGGAGGACCAGGATGCGTTCGCATGGCGATCTCAACGGCGGGCTGTGGCGTCCGAGGCATTTCGAAGCGAGGAATGCGTGGCGGTGGAGATTCCGCAGCGGAAAGGAGAGGTGCGGGTTTTTTCACAGGACGAGTTTGTGAAACCTGCCACGACGTTGGAAGCTTTGGGGGCGTTGCGACCCGCTTTCCGGAAAGGGGGGACGGTGACTGCCGGCAATGCCAGTGGTCTGAACGATGGTGCGGCAGCGTTGCTCTGGGCGAACGAGTCCGGTCTGAAGTTGGGGGGCTGGGAACCCATGGCGCAGTTGATTTCCAGTGCCGTGGTCGGTGTGCCTCCGCGCATCATGGGCATCGGGCCGGTGGCGGCTTCCCAACTCGCCCTGCAGCGCGCGGGACTGGGGTGGGACGATTTGGACGTGGTGGAGCTCAACGAGGCATTTGCGGCGCAGGTTTTGGCCTGTACGCGTGCCATGGGCCTCGCAGATGACGACAGCCGGGTGAATGCGAACGGGGGGGCCATCGCCTTGGGACATCCGTTGGGGATGACGGGTGCGCGGCTGATGCTGCATGCAGCGCGTAGGTTGCGAGCCTCGGGGGGGCGCTATGCCCTGGTGACGTTGTGTATCGGCGTAGGCCAAGGCTATGCCACAGTGATCAAAAATCCCGCGGCCTGATTCCAATGGTTCAGTCTTTTCAAGGCATGGTGCCTGTCATCCACCCGAGCAGTTACGTACATCCTCTGGCGAGTGTGATCGGTCATGTGACCATCGGACCGGATTGTTTCATCGGTGCGGGCGCTGTCCTGCGTGGAGATTGGGGCAAAATCATCTTAGAGGAAGGTTGCAATGTCCAAGAAAACTGTGTGTTGCACCTTTTTCCTCAAGGAAGGGTGTACTTGGCATCTGGCGCACACATCGGGCACGGGGCCATCATCCACGGGGCACACATCGGTACCCAATCGCTGGTGGGCATGAACGCAGTGGTGATGGACGACGTGGTGTTGGGTGAGGGGTGCATCGTTGGCGCACTTTCCTTCGTCAAGGCTGGCACTCAGTGGTCAGATCGGAGTTTGCTCGTGGGGAATCCGGCCCAGCGCATCGGAACCGTGACAGACGAACAATTGTCGCACAAACAAGAGGGCACCCGGCTTTACCAAGCGCTGCCGCGTGCCATGCACTCCTCGGCAATAGAATACACAGCTTTGGAATCGGATCCCGGAGACCGTCCAGAACATTTCCCGGCTTACGAAACCTGGTCCACAAGGAAACACCGAATCCAAAAGCCTTAGGTTCGAAGCATGGGGACCTCGCGCAACCGGGTCATCCGGTTTCATCAGTTTTCTATAGCTGACGACCTATGCGCCATGAAGGTGGGCACCGATGCTTTGCTCCTCGGCGCCTGGGCGGGCAGGCATTGGGAAACGCAGATGCCACTGCGCATATTGGAAATCGGAGCGGGTTCTGGCATCATTTCCTTGATGCTGGCCCAGCGGTTTCCAAATGCCCAAATTGTGGCCATCGAACTTGAAGAAAACGCGGCCCAGCAAGCGGCAGAGAACGTTCAATCCAGTCCATTTTGGGATCGGATTGAAATTGTGCATGCTGATTTTCTGAATTGGGCCGGTGGGGTGGGAGCAACCCAATGGGACTGGGTGGTCTCCAACCCTCCTTACTTTAAGAACAAACCCAAATCACCGGATCCAGCCCGGAACCTGGCCCGTCACGAAGATGCCATGCCGCTCAATGATTGGTTGCCACTGGCCATGCCCTTGCTGCATGCCCAGGGTTCGGTTTCCGTGGTGTGGCCTCTGCAGCGCTTGGAAGATTGGAATGCCACGACCCGTGCGACGGGCTTATCTTCCATTTCCACCCTTTGGATTCGAGGTTGTCCTCAACAAGTTCCAGAACGTGCCATTTTCGAAATGGCGCGATACACATCGCATTCAAGCGAGCACATGCTGTCCATTGATGAAGGCCCCGTCTCTCAAACGGGCGGAGTTGCGGCGCGGACGATTGAATACAAAGATCTGGTGCGGCCTTTTTTGATCCACATCTGAAATCAAGCGCCCAACACCTGCCTGAGCCGGTCCACTTGTGCTCCCCAAAGCCCTCGTTCATCCTCGCAGTCTTCGGGGTATGCATAATCTGTGATGACCAAGGTGGTGTCCCCCGTCAATGCATCTACCTTGATTCTGAACTCAAAAAAAGCGTCTGTTGGGCCATCTTCATTGGATTCCCATTGAAACCGGACGAACTCGTCACGCTTCTTGGCAACCAAGTGGGCGATGGAAATGTCATCGTTCCAGGCGAATTCATGGCGGGTGTTCCGGATGTTGACATCATCACAGAACCATTCTGACAATCCGCTCGGTGTGCTGACGGCAGCGTACAACACACCCCGCGAACTGCGAATCGGGAATTCACATTGGAACCGGACCTTACTCATTCCTTTCGAATCGGATAACCCTCCAAGATAAGGAAAGTGAACGATAACTGGCCCACTGCACTGAAAAAAAAGCTCCTTACTTGCCGCACGATGGCGCCATCTGCGCTATCTTCGCGCCCTCGTTTTGGCGGGATAGCTCAGCCGGTTAGAGCGCATGATTCATAATCATGAGGTCCCGGGTTCAATCCCCGGTCCCGCTACCAAGAAAAGCCTTCGGGTTTTTTTTTGTGAAAAAAAAAGGGCCCCGGCGGGGCCCTTTCGGTTGTTCTTTTAGTCAATCAACGGGCGTCCCGCTGCTGGCTCTCATTGCAGCGCAATGGACGTCCCAACAAATCTTTGCCTTCCATCGCGCGGAGTGCAGCTTCTGCTTCCTCACGATTGGGCATTTCAACAAACCCAAAACCCCGGCTGCGGCCCGTTTCCCGGTCATGGATGACTTTCGCGCGCTCAACATGCCCATGGGCTTCAAACGCTTCCCGCAAGACCACGTCATCGACGCCCCAAGCGAGATTTCCTACAAAAATGTTCACGATAGCTTAAAACTTAGTGGAACAAAGGTAGGCGAACGAATTCAATTCCAATGTGCCCTGGAGTATTTCTTTCACAGGCCAGGGTCTTGCGAAGGAAACCGACAGTAGCAGGGGCGAAAAAGTTCAAACGAGGTCGCAATTAGGTAACAAAAAAAACACCTTCAAAAAACCTAATTCAGTCGAGGAAATTGCCTAACTTGCAGTGCCAAATTACTATCAGTTATGATGCGGAAATTCGCCATCTTCTCAGGATTCGTTCTCAGCGCAGTGTTCGCTTGGGGGCAAATTTGCCCAACCCAACCATCCGGCGTTCAGGTTTCAGGTTGGACCGTGTTGGAGAACACAGACTGGAATCCCAACGCCCTGTACCTTGATGGGTTGAATCCATCCCCGCTCACATGGTCATTGGGCTCTGGCGTTTCGGATGCAGGTGTCTCCAAAGCTTTTAACAGCCAAATGCATTTTATGCTAGCGGCACACAAGCGCAACGTGGTGGCTCCTGCTGATATCCTTCCTTTCGTCGGAGGACATTACATCGCCCCAACTGGCTATTCCCCTCTTTCCCAGGGAAGTTCGTTGGCATCAACATTGGCGTCCTGGAATCTGATTCTTTATGCAAACCTTGGAAGCAATAGTTTCGAGGATGTCTCAGTAAAGGCATACTTTGATTTTGATCCCTGCTATGGCCTCGATGAATCGGAGATGTTCGTTTTGGACCTGAACGCAGCCTTGCTGACCAACGGTTTTGATCTCGGTGAATTGAATGCTTTCGGAACCAATCAAAATTTGGCATCCAACTTCTGGAACGCACTCAACTTCAACGGGGATGCAGACTTTGATCCCACCATCGAAGGTTACTACACCTTTGCCATTGAAGTATTGGATGATTGTGGAAACCGCAAATTGTGGCATGACATCACGGTTTCTGTTTTGAACCCGGGATCCGATGCCAATGCGAACGGAATCGCAGATGCGGATGAACAAGCTGGATGTACGAATGCCCTTGCTTGCAACTACGATTGCACCAACACCAGCGATGATGGTTCTTGCGATTTCACTTCTTGCACAGGGTGCACCGTTGTCCAAGCCTGCAACTACAATCCCCAAGCCACCACCCCCAACACCGAGGATTGCCTCTACCCCGCGGACATCTATGGCTCTTCTGCATACAATTGCGAAGGGGTGTGTTTGCTGGACACAGACCAAGACGGAATCTGCAATGCGCTCGAGGTGGTCGGTTGCCAAAACGAGGATGCATGCAACTTCAATCCATCGGCCACGGATGCCGGCAATTGCATCTATCCCGAATCGGGCCGGGATTGCAACGGTAATTGCTTGAGTGATCTCGATCAGGATGGGGTTTGTGACCAAGATGAGATTTTGGGTTGCACCACATCCAATGCATGCAACTTCAATGCTGAAGCCACTGATGACAATGGCACCTGCGAATTCGTTACTTGTTCAGGTTGTTCGGTGATCGAAGCATGCAATTACGATGCTTCCGCCACCATCGCCAACTTGGCAGCTTGTGTTTATGCATCTGGATGTGACACTTGCAGCGGAGAGACGGATGGCACCGGGGCTGTTGTGGATGGCGATGCTGATAACGATGGCGTTTGCGATGATGAAGAGGTAATTGGTTGCCAGAACCCCGGTGCTTGCAACTACAACGCCCTTGCTACCGATGCAGGCACTTGCAGCTTCGATTGCATTGGCTGTATGAACTCCACGGCATGCAATTATGACAGCAATGCCACCCAAGCTGGGGCATGTACTTTTGCCGATGCCTTTGAGAATTGTGCCGGCGTTTGTCTCTTGGATGTGAACACCAATGGAGTTTGCGATCAATTGGAGATTGAGGGTTGTATGACTGCATCAGCATTGAATTACAACCCATTGGCCACCGTTTCGGGTCCCTGCACCTTCTCAACGGTAGGTTGTATGCTGCCATGGGCTCCGAATTACAGCTTGTCCGCAACCGTTCAGGGTCAACCTGTCTTCACTGTTTGCTACGGATCAGGTGCACCAGCGGGTGCTCCGGTGCCCATGGGCCTCCCGACGGGATGCAGTGATTCTGCTGCATGCAATTATGCGCCGGGAGGCAATCCTGCACAGCCTTGCGATTATTCTTGCTTCGGTTGCACGAATGCTGCCGCTTGTGATTACAGCGCCACGGCAGTTTACAATACGGGATGCAGTGATTTCACGTCGTGTTATGGTTGTACCAACAGTGCCGCCTGCAATTACGATGTGGATCACACTTTTGAAAACGGAACCTGTGACTTTGTCTCTTGCTCTGGATGCATGAATGCAAGCGCGTGCAACTACGATGCAGATGCCACCCTCTCAAATCCGGAACTCTGCGTGTATGCGACTGGATGTGACACCTGCAGCGGAGTCACCGATGGTACGGGTACCGTTGTGGATGGCGATGTGAACAACAACAATGTTTGTGACGCTTCGGAAGTTGTAGGCTGCATGAACAGCAATGCGTGCAATTACAATGCATCTGCCAATGTTTCAGCGGCTTGTGACTTCACCTCCTGTGTAGGTTGCCTCGACAGCGATGCGTGCAACTACCAGGGCACCGATCCGAGCATTACTTTGAACAATCTGCTGTCTTGCGCCTATCCTGACTTCGCCGAAGACTGCTCAGGGGCTTGCCTCAATGATAGCGATTCGGATGGCGTATGCGATGAATTGGAAGTGGTCGGCTGCCAAGTTGTTTCGGCTTGTAACTACAATGCTGCAGCAACGGACCCAGGCACTTGTACCTATGCAGCCGTTGGTTTTGATTGCGCAGGCAACTGCATCCAGGATGAAGACAATGATGGAGTATGTGACCCGCTTGAAATCTTTGGCTGCACCGTGGTGCTCTCTTGCAACTACAATGCAGCCGCCACGGAGAACGATGGAAGTTGCGACTTCGTTAGCTGTGTGGCATGTGGGTTGTCTTCGGCATGTAACTACGATGCATCAGCCACCTTGGTGGACAATTTGACCTGTACCTATCCGCCTGCTGGCTACGTGGATTGTGCGGGCTTGATCTGCATCGATGTGGACAATGATGGCAATTGTGATTTCGATGAGATACCGTCCTGCATCGGCGATTTGACAGCCCCAGTTTTCCCATCGATGACGACTGTTTTGCTTTCATCGGCCCCAAGCACTTGGAGCACAGGTGTCGTATTGACCGGGGTAAGTGATGACAACGCCTTCAATTTGTCACAGGTGGATGCTGTAGGCCGTTTTGCAACGGGGGCCTACATGGTGGCACGTACCTACACCGCAACGGACGTTTGTGGAAACGCGTCTACCGGAATTCAAGTTTTGGTAGCTGACGGTACGCAGCCTGCTGGTTGTACAGAGTTGCAGGCAGTCAATTACGACAATGCGGCAATCAACGACAATGGTACCTGCTCCTACGAGCCCCTGTGTCCTGCGGATTTGGACGGGGACGATGTGGTGGGTGTGAACGACTTGTTGGGCTTGTTGAGTGTCTTCGGCATTCCATGTCCGATGTGATTACACAAGAACTCAAAATGAAAAATGAGCGCCAAGCGGCGCTCATTTTTTTTGTCCAAGGGACAGTCGGCGAGATCGATTGATGTGAAGAGGGGCTTTGAAACGCGTAACGCTGTTGTGGAAGGTTGACCAGAAACTCCCGAAAAAAATCCCTCCGATTCGCCGGGAACCGGAGGGATCAAAGTCGAAAGGATGAGGAATCAATCTTCTTCCTCTTCCTGGTAGATGGGACCGCTCGGAGCGGGAAGCGGCAGACCTTCCAGACGAGCTAGGATCTCAGCAAGTTGTTCTGCGCCAATCTGCTTGGCAATGACCCGCTTGTCTGCGTCTAATAAAAAAAGCTTGGGAGTTGCGTAGACGTCAAAGGTGGTGCGGAAGTTCAAGCTTTGGAGGTTGGTGATGCGAGCACTCAACAACTTCATGGCGCTGTCCTGTTGGTTGATTTGGGGGTTGTCGGTGACATGGGTCCAAGATGCGAGCTCAGGGTGTTCTCCGAGGTATTTGAGCCAAGGTTCGGGCTCAAAATCATTTCCAATGGCGTAAAACTCCAATCCCCTTGGAGCCCATTCCTCGGAAAGTGCCCGCAATTTGGGCATCTCTTTTTTACAATGGCCGCAAGTGCTTTCCCAAATGAGCAACACGGTGTACTTCGCATCAACGTCATACAAGGATTTCCATTCTTGTTGGTTGATGCCTGGGAGGGTGATGTCAGGAACTTGCTGATCACACAGAGCGGGTTTCAAATCATCGGCACGCTCGGTGATTTTCTTGAGTTGGTCAGGTTTGAGCCAAGTAGCCATTCCCGTCCGATAGTAACGATCGACCAAGGCAACAAAAACCTTGTCCATGCACATGATTTTGGACGATTCAGCCTGGAACGTGGCGTAATGCGTGATGTACTTGAACATCTCCTCATTGTTCCTCGACTGCTCAATGAGGCGAATGGATTCAGCCAAAACTGTATCGGGAGCCTGTGGAATGACGCGGGTGAAGTACAAGTTCAGAATTTGCTGGAAACTGCCGTCGTGGACCAGACGGGGGTCATCAAAATCAACCCGATTCCAATAAGATTGCCGGTAGATTCGGTAGAGAAGTTCATCACGGTTTGCGATTTCCATCGGGATTTCGGGCATCTCCGGCTCCACAACCATGTTCAAATACTTGCAGAACAGAAGGTCGGGGGATTCACGGAGAAGTCGTTTCTGCTCGGCCTCCACTTCCTTTCCGAGGGCATTCATGGCTTCTCTCGCTCGGACCAAGGCATCCTCCGAGGCTGTAGAATCCCCCAGGATGGCTTCATGGGGTGCTCCGAGGAGTCTCTTGCTTTGGATGAACCTCAAGTAGTTATAGAAAACCTTGTTTTCCTCACTTTCGATGACTTCGAGTCCTTCAGAAAGTTGGTTGATTCGGGTTTTGATGACCACATTCTCTTGCACCCCGAGAAATTCGAACATCCGTTGTCCGGGAAGGATTACGGCGAATTTGCCACATTTTTCGTAGGGCTGACCGGGAAACTGGAAGCGACCTTTTGGATCCGCAATGGCTGTGTCTGCGTAGAACATCTTGTCGCCGTAGTAATTGGCGAGGTACACGGTGTCTGCGCCGAGACCTTCAACGGTAAACTGATAGCGATAGGGGAGGGCATTACTTTGGCCAAGAGCCTGT
>Ga0172372_10011880_pt1 | contig 11013 bp, 7 predicted proteins | sample LakKiv5m_2_FD_114544 | JGI IMG/M metagenome (GOLD analysis project Ga0172372, IMG submission 114544) | Freshwater microbial communities from Kabuno Bay, South-Kivu, Congo - kab_092012_9.5m | ecosystem: Environmental > Aquatic > Freshwater > Lake | place: Democratic Republic of the Congo... | reverse complement strand
TAACATCTGCCCCTGGCATCTGCCAACATCTGCAGGACAACGGGGGGCACTATGATTAAGGAATTTCGCGACTTCATCATGCGGGGCAACGTACTTGATCTGGCGGTTGCCGTGATCATCGGCGCGGCCTTCAACAGCATCGTCAAGAGTCTGGTCGATCAGGTGGTCATGCCGCCCATCGGCCTGCTGACGGGCGGCCTGGACTTCTCGAAGCTGGAATGGGTGCTGCGGCCCGACGATTCGGCGACCGACGCGGTCGAGAAGGTGGCGATTCAGTACGGCGCCTTCATCAACACCGTGATCCAGTTCTTCATCGTCGCGGTCGTGGTGTTCCTGCTGGTCAAGCTGGTCAACGAAATCCGCCGCAAGGACGCCGAGACGCCGGCGCCCGCCGCGCCGACGCCGGAGGAAAAGCTGCTGACCGAAATCCGCGACCTGCTCGCCAAGTCGAAATAGCACCGCGATCAGCCTGGAGCGCCGCGCTGCCGCGACGCTCCAAGGCCTTTCGTCACTTGCCCAGGGTGGGGCTGTCCAGGTCGAGCTTGGCGGCCGGGATCACCACGGCGTTGGGCGCGACCTTGGCCAGGTCCTCGCCCATGGCCTTGGCGTCGCCCGCCACGATCACGCTCATTTGCGCGGGGTCCATCTGCGCCTTGGCGAAAGCCTGGACTTGGTCAGGCGTCACCGCCTCGACCTTGGCGGCGTAGGTCTGGATCTCGGTCAGCGGCACGCCATAGACGGCGAGGTTGCCCAGGATATTGGCCAACCCTTCCGACGTGCCCAGGTCGCGGCCGAAGCCGCCCACCAGCACGGACTTGCGCGCGGTCAGCTCGTTCGCCGCGGCGGGCTCGGACGCCAGACGCGTCAACTCCGCGCGGGTCAGGGACACGACCTCGGCGGCCGACGGGTTCTTGGTCTGCACCCGCGCGGAGAAGCCGCCAAAGCGCCCTTGAGGCGTGAGGCTGGAGCCGGCGCCGTAGGAGAGGCCGCGCTTGATGCGGATTTCCTGGTTCAGGCGCGACGAGAAGCCGACGCCCAGCACCGTGTTGGCCACCAGGCCCTGATAGTAGTGCGGATCCGTGCGGGTGATCGCCGGCTTGGCCAGCACCACGGCCGCCTGGCCCGTGCCAGGCAGGTCGATGATCACGTTCCGCGGCTGATAGCCGGTTGGCGCGGCGGGGGGCGCGGGCGGCGGCGAGGCGGGCTTCTTCCAGCCGCCGAAGGCTTTCTCCGCCAGGGCGAAGCCGGCCTCGGGCGTCAGGTTGCCGGTCAGCACCAGCACGGCGTTATCAGGGCGCCAGTAAGCGGCGTGGGTTCTCGCGAGATCCGTCCGCTTGATCTTCGGCAGCGAGCCCGGCGTGCCGCCGGCCACGTGGCCATAGGCGGAACCGGCGTACAGCACCGGCGCGGTCGCGTAGCCGGCCAGGCTGCCCGGGCGCTGATAGGCGACCGACAGGCTGTCGAGGGTTTCGGCGCGGACCCGATCCAGCTCCGCCGCCGCGAAGGCGGGGTTCTCGGCCACGTCGGCCATGATGGTCATGGCGGGCGCGGCGTTGTTCTGGGTGACGCTCAGGGTCAGGGAGGCGGCCTCCCAGCCGGAGCCGGCCTCAAGATTGGCGCCCAAGGCCTCGGTCTCACGCGCGACCTGGGTCGCCGAGCGGGTGGCCGTCCCCTCGGTGAGCAGTTCGGCGGTCAGGCTGGAGACGCCCGCCAGGCCTTTAGGGTCCGAGCTCGCGCCGCCACGCACCGTCAGGTCGGCGGTGATCAGCGGCAGGTCGCTGGACTTGGCGACGATGACGCGCAGGCCGTTCGCCAGGGTCCTCTCGGCCGGGGTCGGCAGCACCGCCGGGACGGGCGCGGCGATCGGCGGCGGCGCTTGCCGCTCGCCCTCCGGCGCGAGCGTCGTGACCGGGCCGTCGTACTTGACCGAGGCCACCTTGGGGATCGGCGGCGTCGCGTCCTTCTCGCCGGCCGGACGATCCTTCTCCGGCAGGTAGCGGATCACGGTGCGCTTGTCGTCGGCCAGGTACTTGCGGGCCACGCGCTGGACGTCGGCGGCGGTGACCGCCTGCAGGGCGGCGAGATTGGTGTTGGCCCGGGCGGGGTCGCCCTCGGTCATCAGGGCGTAGCCGATCGCGAAGCCTCGGCCGTCGATCTCCTCGCGGCGGCGCACCGCGTCCGCCAGCAGGCCGGCCTTGGCTTCAGAGAGTTCGGCGGGCGTGACGAGGCCGTCGCGGAGACGCGCGACCTGGGCGCGGAGGGCCGCCTCGCCTTGCTGGACCGTCTTGCCGCCGGCCATGATCGCGCCGACGTAGAACAGGCCCGGCTGGGCGTTGTTCGGCGCGCTGGAGAACACCGACTGGGCGATCTTCTGCTCGTAGACCAGGCTGTCATAAAGGCGCGACGACTTGCCGGCCGACAGGATGGCGTCCAGCACGGTCAGAGCCGGGGCGTCCTTGTCGGCGGCGGCGGGCGCCAGCCAGGTGATCGCCAGCGCGGGCAGCGGCACGTTGGGGCCGTAGGTGCTCACGGTCTTCGGACCTGCGCGGGCGGGCTCGACGACGGTCACCTTCGGAATGTCGCCGGCGGGCTTGGCGATGCCGCCGAAGTACTGGTCGATCATCGCGTCCAGCTTGGCCTGGTCGAAGTTGCCCACAACGATCAGGGCCGCGTTGTCGGGCCGGTAGTAGGTCTGGTGGAAAGCGCGCACGTCATCGACCGTGGCCGCGTCCAGCTCCTCGATCGAGCCGATGCCCGGGCGCTGGTACGGATGGGTCGTGAACGACTGCTGCGGGATCGAGAGCGCGAAGAAGCGACCATAGGGATCGGCCAGGACGCGCTGGCGCAGTTCTTCCTTCACGACGTCGCGCTCGGAGGCGAACACGCTCTCGTCGATCACCAGCGACTTCAAGCGGTCGGACTCCGCCCAGAGCAGGCGCTCCAGGTGATTGGCCGGCGCGACCTCGTAATAGTTGGTGAAGTCGTCCCAGGTGGAGGCGTTGTTGAAGCCGCCGACATCCTCGGTCAGTCGGTCCAGCGTCTCGCTGGGCATGTTCCGCGTGGCCTTAAACATCAGGTGTTCGAACAGGTGGGCGAAGCCGGAACGGCCGCGCGGATCGTCCTTGGAGCCCACACCGTACCAGACCTGCACCGAGACATTGGGCGTGGTGGCGTCTCGGGAGGTGAAGACCTTCATGCCGTTGGGCAGGACGCGCTGCTGATAGACGATCGGCGGCGCCTTGATCGCGGCGACACTGGCGACCTTGGGCGTCGACGCCGCAGCCTTTGGCTTCGCGGATGGGGTCGCGGCCCAGGCCATGGGCGACAAGGCCGTGGAGGAAAGAGCGGCCGCGACGAAGGCGAGCTTGGCGGTGCGGATCATGCGCGAGGGTCTCCTGAACAACTGTTCTGGACCCTAGCACCGTCGATTTCGAGATAAACCTTACCGACCTGTCATTTGCCGGGAACCGGAACGCCGAATGACCGTTTAGAGCGTTCGTCTCGACTCCCCGCTCGCGGGTCGCGCGTGTGGGGCCCCAGATTGACTGAACCCTTGCTTCGTGACCGCCTCCGCGCGGCGACCGCCGAAAACCACGCGGCTCTGGACGCTGTCGCGCTGACCTTCGATTTCGAGAGTCCCTCTGGGTACGGGCGGTTTCTCTCAGCCTCCGCCGTCGCTCTGACGCCCTTGGAGCTGGCGTTGGAGCGGGCCGGCGTCGGGGCTTGGCTGGGTGATTGGCCCGATCGCAGCCGGCGCGCGGCGCTGTCGAGCGATCTCGTCGCCCTAGGTCTGGCGCCGCCAGTCACGGCGGCCGAACCCACGCCGTCGCGAGGGTTCGGCGTGGGCCTCCTCTATGTTCTTGAGGGCTCGAGGCTGGGCGCGCGTTTTCTGGCCCGCCGCGTGCGGAGGTCGGCGCCCGGCTTGCCGACCGGCTACCTCGGCCATGGCGATGAGGCCGATCTCTGGCGCTCCTTCCTGGGGTGGTTGGAAGCGCAACCGAATGTCGGCTTGCGGACAGACGAGGCCCTCGCGGGTGCGCGATATGGGTTTCAGTGCTTCTCGGCCGCGTTCGAGACCGCCGCTTCGCCTGGAGTCCTGAATGTCCGAGCCGGCGTCCGTGTCCGGATTTGAGGTCGATCTGACCAACTGCGATCGCGAGCCGATCCATATGCTCGGCGCGATTCAGCCGTTCGGCTTCCTGCTCGCGGTCGACACCGACTGGCTGGTCGTCCATGCCTCGACCACCACGCTGCGTTTTCTGGGCCTGCCGGCGACGGATCTCATCGGCCGCCCCCTGACCCAGGTCATGAGCGGTCATGCCATCCACGCTATCCGCGGTCGGCTGCAGATCATGCGCGGGGCTGACGCGGTCGAGCGGATGTTCGGTCAGCCGTTGGTCGATGGCGGCGAGGACTTTGACCTGGCGCTGCACTATTCCGGCCGCATGCTGATCATCGAGGGCGAGCCCAGTCAGGCCGAAGCCCTGATCGAGGCGGCCTCGGCGGTGCGGTCCATGACGATGCGGATCGCCGCGCGCCCGGGTTTTGAGGACTTCTGCCACGAGGCCGCTCGCCAGGTTCGCGCGCTGACGGAGTTCGACCGGGTCATGGTCTACCGCTTCAACCATGACGGCGCGGGCGAGGTGATCGCCGAGTCGGTGCGGCCCGGCGTCGGCTCATTCCTGGGGCAGCGTTACCCCGCTTCCGATATACCGGTTCAGGCGCGCGCCCTGTACGAACGCAACTGGCTGCGGATCATCGCCGACGTGGATGCGGAGGTCTCGCCGATCACGCCGCAAATCAGCGTCACCGGCGAGCCCGTGGACCTCTCCATGAGCATGCTGCGGGCCGTCTCGCCGATCCATATCGAGTACCTGCGCAACATGGGCGTTGGAGCCTCGCTGTCGATCTCGATCCTGCGCGACGGCAAGCTGTGGGGGCTTTTCGCCTGCCACCATTATGCGCCCAAGCACATCAGCTATGAGCGCCGCACGGCGGCCGAACTGTTTGGTCAGCTGTTCTCGCTGACGCTGGAGAGCCGGGAACGGGAGATCGAGACGCGCCGCCACGCCGAGGCGCGCGCCTTGCACGATCGGATGATGGCGACGGTCGTGGGCGCGCCGCAGGGCGCGGATACGCTCAGTCCCTATCTCGACGACCTGTGCCGACTGGTCCATTGCGACGGCCTGGCGCTGTGGCTGGAAGGTCGACTGACCCTCCGGGACTCGACACCCGACGCCAGCAATGTCCACGCCCTGATCCGGCTGCTGCGCGAAAAGGACACCCATTCGGTCTTTGCGACCAACGAGATCGCCGCGCTGCTGCCGTCGGCCGCGTCGTGGGCCGGCAAGGCGGCCGGCATGATGGCGGCGCCGCTGTCGCGCGCGCCCCGCGACTATCTGATCTTCTTCCGCAAGGAGGAGGCCCAGACCGTCGTCTGGGCGGGTCAGCCCGCCAAGCTGGTTCAGGTCGGGCCGCTGGGCGAGCGGCTGACGCCGCGCAAGAGTTTCGAGGCCTGGGAGGAGACCGTGCGCGGCCACAGCCGGCCCTGGACGCAGGTCGAGCGTTTCCTGGCCGAGAGCATGCGCGTCAGCCTGCTGGAGATCGTCTTCCGCCTGACCGACCTCGCCGACGAGGAGCGCCAACGCGCCAACCAGCGGCAGGAGCTGCTGATCGCCGAGCTGAACCACCGGGTCCGCAACATCCTCGGCTTGATCCGAGGGCTGATCAGCCAGAGCCGCGCGGGGGTCTCGACGGTCGAGCAATTCGCCGAAGTGGTGGGCGGACGCGTCCAGGCCCTGGCCCGGGCGCATGACCAGATCACCCGCTACCAATGGGGTCCGGGCGCGCTGAGCGACCTGATCACCGCCGAGGCGGAGGCCTATCTGAGCGCCAAGGCCGACCGTGTGCGCCTGACCGGCGCGCCCACGGCCCTCGCGCCGGACGCCTTCTCTCTCCTGTCCCTGGTCATCCATGAGCTGATGACGAACTCGGCCAAGTATGGGGCCCTGTGCGATCAGCGTGGCTATGTCGCGGTCGATTGGGAACGCGACGCGCGCGGCGACCTGATCATCGAGTGGCGCGAACGCGACGGTCCGCTGGTCAAGCCGCCCACGCGCCGGGGATTCGGCTCCACCATCATCGAACACTCCATCCCTCACGATCTGGATGGCGAGGTGACGCTCGACTACCGCCCCGAGGGATTCCAGGCCCGGATCCGTGTTCCCGCCCGTTATGTCACGACCGAGGGGGTCGAGGCGACGGTCGCCAAGGCCAAGCGCGCGGAGACGCCCGTGCGCGCGCCGGAGCGGATGCTGGTGCTGGAAGACAACATGATCATCGCGCTCGATCTGGAGGACATGCTGATGCGCCTGGGGGTCAAGCAGGTGACGGTCGTCTCCAGCGTCGGTCAGGCCTTGGAGGCCTTGGCGGAAGACCTGCCGCCCTTCGCGATCCTGGACGTGAATCTCGGATCGGAAACCAGCTTCCCGGTGGCTCGGGCGCTGCAGGAGGCGGGGGTGCCGTTCGCGTTCGGCACCGGCTTTGGCGACAGCGCGGCCTTCCCGGATCGCTTCAAGGAAACGCCGGTTCTGCAAAAGCCCTACAGCGCCGAGAGCGTCGCGGCGTTGTTCTAGGGCGCTTCGGTGATGAACCGGGCGCGCTGGTCCTCGGTCGGGACCACGCAATGCTCGCGCCGTCCAAACAGCCGATAGCGATTGCGGGCGATCGCGTCGTAGATCCGGTCCGTCAGGCCGCGCGGCAGGCGATCGATGATCGCGAGCCACCGCCAGGGACGGGACGCGCGACGCAGGATTGCCGCGAGCGCCGCCGTCTTGGTGAGCGCCTGGCCCTGGTCAAGGAAGATGAAGCTGTCGGGCGATTCTGGGTTCAGACCATGCCTTGCGGCCAGCGCCTGCCCATAAGGCGACTGCAGGGGCGTGAAGCGGATGGCGCCTTCGCGGTCGACCGCCAAAACCGCCTGAACCGCGCCGTTGCACAGGTTGCACACCCCATCGAACAGCATCAGGCCATCGGGCTCTTCGGGCGGGCGCGGTGTCATGGCTGCTCGCACTCGCGACGTAGAGCCCGCAGCGCCGCTGGCGCATCTCGCCGCATCATGCGCCCGACCAGATCAATGGGCAGGCCGAACGGCGCGCTGGCCCAGAAATCATAGTCCACCTGCGTCCGGCGGCCGCCGTCGATGGGCGTCAGCCGCCAGGTTCCGTCGCAGGCTCGGATATCGCCCCGGATGCAAGTGAAGCGGATCAGCCGGTTCGGCTCCAGCGTCACCCGCGACATGGCGCGCACCGCCGGCAGAAAGAAGCTGAACCGCACCACATGTTCGCGGATCTCGCCCGTCACGTCCTTGGAAACCACCTTGCAACGGCGGACGCCCGGCATGATCCGGGCGGCGCGGTCGCAATCGAGCAGGGTGCGGTAGACAAGCTCGGGCGGCGCGGCGATCTCGGTGTGGGCGCGGACGACGCCATGCCCTTGATCGTCGAGCCGCATCGAGACGTCGACGCCGTCGCCGCGTTCGCCATCCTCCGCGCGCGCGGCCGACGAGGCCAAGGCGACAGAGAGGCTCAGGGCGAGGACGATCGGGCGCATCACGCCGAAGCTAACGCCTCGGCGCGACTTTCGTCAGGTCTCACGCGCCGGCGCGGTTCTGGACGAGATCGTCCACGACCGACGGATCGGCCAGGGTCGAGGTGTCGCCCAGGCTCTCCAGTTCGTTCTCGGCGATCTTGCGCAGGATGCGGCGCATGATCTTGCCCGAGCGGGTCTTTGGCAGGCCCGGCGCCCATTGGATGACGTCCGGGGTCGCGATCGGACCGATCTCGCGGCGAACCCAGTCGGTCAGTTCCTTGCGCAGCGCCTCGCTGGGCGCCACGCCGGCGTTCAGGGTGACGTAGCAATAGATGCCCTGACCCTTGATGTTATGCGGATAGCCGACGACCGCCGCCTCGGCGACGCGCGGGTGAGCGACGAGGGCGCTTTCGACCTCGGCCGTGCCCAGGCGGTGGCCCGAGACGTTCAGCACGTCATCCACGCGGCCCGTGATCCAGTAGTACCCGTCCGCGTCGCGGCGGCAGCCGTCGCCGGTGAAATACTTGCCCGGGTAGGTCGAGAAATAGGTCTCGAAGAAGCGGCGGTGGTCGCCATAGACCGTGCGCATCTGACCCGGCCAGCTGTCGGTGATCACGAGGTTGCCCTCGGTCGCGCCCTCCAGGACGCCGCCCTCGGCGTCGACCAGTTCCGGCTTCACGCCCGGCATCGGGCCGCAGGCCGAGCCGGGCTTCAGGGCGTCGGCGCCCGGCAATGGCGTCATCAGCGTTCCGCCGGTCTCGGTCTGCCACCAGGTGTCGACGATCGGACAGCGGCTCTCGCCGACCACGCGGTGGTACCAGAGCCAGGCTTCCGGATTGATCGGCTCGCCCACGCTGCCCAGCAGGCGCAGCGACGCCCGGGACGTACGCTCCACCGGCGCCTCGCCCTCGCGCATCAGGGCGCGCAAGGCCGTCGGGGCGGTGTAGAAGATCTCGACCTTGTGCTTGTCGATCACCTGCCAGAAGCGGCTGTTGCAGGGATAGTTCGGCACGCCCTCGAACATCACGCTGGTCGCGCCGTTCGCGAGCGGACCATAGACGATGTAGGAGTGGCCGGTAACCCAGCCCACATCGGCCGTGCACCAGTAGATCTCGCCGGGGCGGTAGTCGAACACCACCTCGTGGGTCCAGCTGGCCCAGACCAGATAGCCGCCGGTCGTATGCAGCACGCCCTTGGGCTTCCCCGTCGAGCCCGAGGTGTAGAGGATGAACAGCGGGTCTTCCGCGTTCATAGGCTCCGGCGTGCAGTGGATAGAGGCCTTCGCGGCCGCGTGCTCGTAGATGACGTCGCGGCCCGGCGTCAGCGGTACGCTGGCGCCCGTGCGAGTGACGACCAGAACCTTCTCCACGCCCGGGCAGTGCGCCAGGGCGGTGTCGACATTGGTCTTGAGAGGAATGCGCTTGCCGCCGCGCACGCCCTCGTCGGCCGTGATCACCAGCTTGGAGTCGCAGTCGTTGATGCGGCCGGCGAGGCTGTCGGGCGAGAAGCCGGCGAACACCACCGAATGGACCGCGCCGATCCGCGCGCAGGCCAGCATGGCGAAAGCGGCCTCGGGGATCATCGGCAGATAGATGGTCACCCGGTCGCCCTTGGTGACGCCCTGGGCCTTGAACACGTTGGCCATGCGGCAAACCTGTTCGTGCAGTTCGGCATAGGTGATCTTGCGCGAGGCGGCTGGGTCGTCGCCTTCCCAGATCAGCGCCACATCATTGGCGCGATGACGCAGGTGGCGGTCGATGCAGTTGGCCGACACGTTGAGGACGCCGTCCTCGTACCAGCGGATGCGGAAGTCCTCCTCGTTGAAGGAGACGTCCTTGATCTTGGTGGGCGCCGTGATCCAGTCGAGACGACTGGCCATGTCCTTCCAGTAGCCGTGCGGATCCTCGTCGGCGCGTCGCCGCGCGGCCGCCAGGGCGTCTGCGTTAAGATGGGCGCGTTCGCCCCAGGCCTTCGGAACCGGAAACAGCATGCTGTCGCTCACCCACCGCACTCCCTAATATTATTGCCGCCGGAATAGGCGAAGCCAAGCGTCGGGCGCAAGAAGACCATTATGGTTTCTCGCGCCCGGGCAGGCCGGCTCGAAATCGAAGTCGGATCAGAAGAAGCCGAGGGCTTTTGCGCTGTAGCTGACCAGCAGGTTCTTGGTCTGCTGATAGTGGTCCAGCATCATCTTGTGGGTCTCGCGGCCCACGCCCGACTGCTTGTAGCCGCCAAAGGCCGCGTGCGCGGGATAGGCGTGGTAGCAGTTGGTCCACACCCGGCCCGCCTCGATGCCTCGGCCAAAGCGGTAGCAGCGGTTGGCGTCGCGGCTCCACACCCCAGCGCCCAGGCCGAAAGCGGTGTCGTTGGCGATCGCGAGCGCTTCTTCCTCGGTCTTGAAGGTCGTCACGGCGAGGACCGGGCCGAAGATCTCTTCTTGGAAGATCCGCATCTTGTTGTGGCCCTCAAAGACCGTCGGCTCGACATAGTAGCCGTCGGCCAGCTGGCCCGGCAGGACCTTGCGGTGGCCGCCGGCCAGAAGCTTGGCGCCTTCCTGCCGGCCGATGTCCATGTAGCCCAGGATCTTGTTCAGCTGTTCCTCGGACGCCTGGGCGCCGATCATGGTCGCGGGGTCGAGCGGGCTCCCCTGGACCACGGCGTTCACGCGCTTGAGGGCGCGCTCCATGAACCGCTCATAGATCGACTCCTGCACCAGCGCCCGGCTTGGGCAGGTGCAGACCTCGCCCTGGTTCAGGGCGAACATGGTGAAGCCTTCCAGCGCCTTGTCGAAGTAGTCGTCGTCCTCGCGCATGACGTCGTCGAAGAAGATGTTCGGCGACTTGCCGCCCAGCTCCAGGGTGACCGGGATCAGGTTCTGGCTGGCGTACTGCATGATCAGCCGGCCGGTCGAGGTTTCCCCGGTGAAGGCGATCTTGGCGATGCGCGGACTGGAAGCCAGCGGCTTGCCCGCCTCGATCCCGAAGCCGTTGACGATGTTGAGCACGCCGGCGGGCAGCAGATCGCCGATCAGCTCGGCCCAGACCATGATCGAGGCGGGGGTCTGTTCAGCCGGCTTCAGCACTACGCAGTTGCCGGCCGCCAGGGCTGGGGCGAGCTTCCAGCAGGCCATCAGCAGCGGGAAATTCCACGGAATGATCTGGCCCACCACGCCCAGGGGCTCGTGGAAGTGATAGGCGATGGTGTCGTGATCGATCTCGGAGATCGAACCTTCCTGGCTGCGCAGGCAGCCGGCGAAATAGCGGAAGTGGTCGATGGCCAGCGGAATATCGGCGGCCATGGTTTCGCGGATAGGCTTGCCGTTGTCCCAGGTCTCGGCTGTAGCGAGGAGCTCAAGGTTCTCTTCCATACGGTCGGCGATGCGCAGCAGGATGCGAGAACGATCGGCCGGGCTCGTCTTGGCCC
>Ga0172372_10011878_pt1 | contig 11015 bp, 11 predicted proteins | sample LakKiv5m_2_FD_114544 | JGI IMG/M metagenome (GOLD analysis project Ga0172372, IMG submission 114544) | Freshwater microbial communities from Kabuno Bay, South-Kivu, Congo - kab_092012_9.5m | ecosystem: Environmental > Aquatic > Freshwater > Lake | place: Democratic Republic of the Congo... | reverse complement strand
CTATACCGGTTTGTACTACAGAGTCGATCGTCGCCGCCTCTACCCTCCTCTACGAATTAGGTGTGATTATGTAGTGAATAAGCGACAAAACGGACAAATCATATGTGGGCCCTGTCGGGATCGAACCGACGACCCACGGATTAAAAGTCCGTTGCTCTACCGACTGAGCTAAAGGCCCCACTACACCATAATTTCGAAGAGACAATAGTATCCGAGAATACTTAGATGTACTAACGGCCGTTTGGCTCTCGCTTGAACCGGTCACGGATTGTAATTTCAATCCCATGGCACACAGGTTGTGCAATAACAACACTTTCTAATTCCTTCAGATCCGCCGCTACTAAAGCGGCATACAAAACCCGCGCAAACTCTTCGTCATTGTTCGGTGCTGCCAAGGCGTGAGCCAAGGCGTTGAACTGCGTCAGCTAGCTGATTATGCAACTTTACATATGAGACATACGCTAAGCGCATGAAGAAATCTTGCCCTACGAAAGGAGGGGGTGATTACCAAATCGTTATTTTTTTGCTCAAAACGAGAATCTACCTCAGCTAACGTGCGTTGTCCGATCTACGGCTGAGGGGAGTACTGGCTTCGATAACAAAGGTTTAAAGTTTGACAAATTTTCGAGGTCTTAAACGGTTACAAGATTTCAAACCAAAAACAATCAAATCTCGTGTTTTCTCTTATCTAGAAGGCTATTCAAGTATTGTGAGTAAGAACTTGCACTATTTTTGGACACTATTTCAATCAACTCTCCATCAGTAATCCAGCCTTTTCGCCAAGCAATTTCTTCTGGGCAACTAATTTTCAAGCCTTGTCGTTGATCGTTTAATCTTACGTAAGTTGCTGCGTCATGCAAGGATTCTTTAGGAAAGTGGGTAGTCGATATATTTTCCTGGAGCATCGCCGACAACATTTTTCCCCCAGAATTGACCTTTAACCAGCAGTTCGCCGAAACACTCAACCCATTCTTTGGCGAGTAACTGATTTGGAGTATGACATATATGTGGCCCAAGATCGTTGTGTGCAAATCCGCCCCATTCGAAACTCTTCGCCAAACCACCCGCTTCAGCGCTTTGCTCAATAACTGTTACATCTTTGACGCCCAATTCAAGAAGTTTCTCAGCCGTAGCTAATCCGCTCATACCAGTACCCAGAACGTACACCCTCATTTGACGAGTCTACCCCATTTCGAATTTCCCAAGTGTATATTGTAAAAGTTTACAAAATTCCTATAAGTGGTCTGGCGGGCAAGGGTGCGCAACAGGGCTACAGGATCTCGCCACAGCCCAGTGCTTCGGTCCAAACAATAAGTCTCTGCATACTCACATTCTCATCTTGCGGTAAGGTTTTATTGCCAGGGTGACTTACAGGCTATACAAGGATTTAAATTGAAGGAGAATACTATGGCGACATTGAAGGGGCTAGAGTCTCTTTCAAGAACTTCGCGATCTTTTCACAATTACAACTTAGTCATTCTTGGTAGTTCAAGGGGTGTAAAAGGTTTTAAAAGGTTCTCTGAGCCTTGCTACAAAATTGGAATTGGAGATCTTCCACTAAGGGCGCCGAAATTAGGACCTTATGACTTATGGGTAACGGCTAATACTTTATTTCCGCAACCTTTCAATGACCACCACATTCAATTAATGTTAAATTCCAACTGCAAGAATGTTTTGTTAAGTACAATTGCGTGGAATAATTCGGGTCATGTGGTTAATAAAGAAGATTTAGTGAAGCTACAGGCCAATTCTAGAATTGGATTTTACTTCTTTGATCAACGGCACTTCGGGGGGAACCTTGCCAGCCCAAGAATAACTGTTGTCTGATTTATTACTATCTGGATGTTCCGATCACGTTGCAAGAACTATTACTACAAAGTTTCCTAAACGCCACAAAAACTTATGGAACGGGACATACGGTTGCCGTGCACGCATTAGCCGTTGCTCTTCTAATGAGACCTAAAAGGATTTATCTTTTTGGGGTTGACCTGCCGCAGCACTCTCGAGATTATAAATACTATAATCGATTCGCTAAAATTGACCGTTCTTATCTGGGTAATCTAACGTATTTTTATGGCTTCCTTCGCTCCAGAAGGAGTTTGCCCGATTCTTCTCCGTTTGGGGGAGAAGTGAGAAAAGAACTTCTTGATGACTTTCAAACACTATTTTTACTGGCTAGCGAATTAGGTATAGAAGTATTTGTCAGCGGTAAGAAGTCAAGTCTTTTAGATCTAGAGGGAGTTTTGTGACTTCAAACTTAATATTCTTTATATCTTCAAAATCATTATTTCAGTTTAATCCTCATGGTAGCCTTAAGTGTGAGCAAGGATTCATTGGTAGTTTGGGACGGACCTAAATTCTTGGATATGTATTTTGAGAATCACAATTCCTATCTAAGATTAACAAACAATGGTCCATTTGATTGGACTTTAGACAATAGTGCAATTTCTCCAACTCAATTGCCTGCGTCTTCTCTTAAGGATTTTGACTTTGTACTGGGTAGATTGAAGTTCAGTTCCCCAATTTTCTCGCGCCACTATGATTCTCTAGCAACCTACGAATTAGATCTCAGAAAAATAGCAATGAATGTACTTGGGTTGAGCGTTGCCTTCAAAGAGCTAAATGTAAAGGCTGTGCTTTTTCCAACTGGTGTACCACATCATCTCGATACTTTAATCTGTCAGTTGTCGTGCCAAATTTCGTCTGTTCGCCAAATATTTCTTTACCCAACAATATTTGGAAATAGACTTTTACCTTTAGAAATGACAGACGGTATAGAAACTCGTAAAAGATTAGTTTCATCTGTATCAGAGTTTAAGCTGCCCAACTCTTCTCATAAAGTCTTAAGTTTACTTCAAACTTCCACGCAACAATCAGATGGGCCTTTTTCCTTTTCTTTATTTGCCAGTTATTATCGAGTGTGTACCCGGTATTTCAGAAATTTGTATCTCCGAAAAAAGCAAACTGTAATTACGGGTCGTAGCCCAAATAGACCAGCCGATCTTAAGCGTCCCTCTTTAGCTCGAACTCTTGGCCTCATGCGCAGTGCAAATCTTGGAATGAAGTATTTGGATACATTAATCAATATAGACAAAGTTGCGATTGGTTCTTTGATGGCTGACCAACCAAACTCTTATCCGGGAACCCATGGATTCCTAACCCTCTTTGCTCATTTGCAACCTGAAGCGACAACTTTTCCAGAAGGCGGCGACTTTTCGAATCATATAGATTTAATTGCCAGAATAAGAGCCTCTGGTTACTCAGACCCAATATTTTACAAAGAACATCCTGCCATGCGAAAACTAGACAGTGCTGGGTTTTCGATGACATCGGGTACAGCAAGAAATGTTGATTATTATGATCGGTTGAAGCAGATGGGTTGCTTTTTTATCGATGACGATACATTTAGAATAAATCACCAAAGATTATTGGTTCTCACTGTATCTGGCACTGTTGCAATTGAAAGAAGTATAAATGGTCTTTCAACCGTTGTAGCTGGTTTTCCTTGGTACTTGGGACTTCCTGGTACTTTGAGTCTTGAAACTTTCTTAAGTAACCCTAAATTGACTTTAAAGCCGAGGGAGGACATTTCCAAAAGTGCAATATCCTATTTAGATCATATGCTAAGCAAGAATACTTTTGAAAACATCTTAGGTATTGGTGAGTTGACCGTAGAGAATATGGAACTAGACAATTCCGTTTATCAATTGGAATTAATTCAATTTCTAAACTTTTTGCTTTCAGGCATGAGAAAATAAGAGCTTCTATTTCAGGTTTTCACCCGTAATAAGTGGGCCCTGTCGGGATTGAACCGACGACCCACGGATTAAAAGTCCGTTGCTCTACCGACTTAGCTAAAGGCCCCTACCGGAAGTCTACCCCCAACTCATTGTTCAATTAACCTCGGTCATTGATATCCGATCAAAATTCAGAACCACACAAAAAGCTAGTGATTGAAGCTCTTGCGAAAAGAGTCTAGTCGTCAAACTGCAAAACGTTTAGTGACTTCACGCATATTGGGCAACCAAGTATTTACTTTAGTGCGCATAATTGCAAGGGTTGTAATAAAGAATTGGCTATTAGCCTTCGATTACTCCTTACCCTTTGCGGAGTTTAAGGCTCATGGGCCTCTCAATAAACTTCCATGAAAGTGCAGCTAAAACCAGAGTTATCGGAATCGTCAGATAAAACGCAAATATCTGGCTAACCTTTGAAACTTCAATGAGTATAGGCATATGGAGAAGATAGATTCCGTAGCAGATTGTTCCAAGAAACAGCATAAAAGGATTTGATTTTGGTTGATTTAGTTTTGTTCTTCTATATCCAAGAAATGAAACTGTAAGAGGAATAGATATCCACCAAGCCTCCATATACCCTGCTTGTAAGTACATTAGGAGAAAGCCAAGCGAAAATACAGCTAAAACTTTAAATCCTTCAACCTCGCCTGCCGAGGAGTTAAACCCTGTCAAATAAACTCCGATTGCAAAGCAAAAAAAAGCACTAGGGATGGATTTATATGCCATTAATTCTGTAACTCCAAGCCAAATTAGTAATTTTGGTGGAGAAATGGAGATAAAAAAATAAAAAGTCAGCCAAAAGAATTTAAACTTAGTCCTTAGTGTAATGACAAACATTGGCACCATTAAACTGCACCAGAACTCAACACTTAGAGTCCACAAAACCCCAATAGGATCACGAGCGAAAACCGCCGGAATGAAAGCATCAAGAAAAATTATCCTAAGAGCGAAATCAGATAACGTCAGACTTCCGGTAGCATAGAGAAAGGCTAAGACGATAAAATATAAAGGGGTGAGACGTAGAAATCTTCTTAAGCAGAAACTAGCAAATCCAAGTTTTTGAGATTTTTGCCAAACTAAACTCAGAACAAAACCAGAACTGATAAAAAAGACTGCTGGTCCTGCAGTGCCAAGCTCAACAAATCTATTTAACCCCCCCGCCGATTGAGGAAATTATTGAACTCTCAAGTAGTGGCCTGTCTACTCCAGCATTCACGGCAACAACACTGACAGCAGCTACTCCACGAAGCGCTGTCGCGTAATTTGTGCTCGGATGATTAGCAATCAGTCCTAAACTTTTTAAACTCCTTCTAATTCCTGAATCCTGTTCGGCCAAAGTAAGTTTTGCCTTTCTAATAATCCAAACGGTCAATTCCTTACTTTACTCTAAATGATCCAACTTGAACATAGTGGTGAATCTCTGAATGCTTTTATCAGCATCTCATTTGTAATAAGAAATGTTCTCTACTGCTCTTTTTTGAATTATGATACTAATAATTAAATAATTAAATTGCCCTCGGGGAAACTATTTATTTAGCGTTATAAGTATTATAGCCTAGCACAATCAAAATTCGAGTGTCTTTTTGGTGTCCAAAGGCTCTTATGTGATTCAATTTGTTGGTGCATATAACCGAAAATCTAAAAAGGTCTCCTTTCTAAACTACATTATAAGGTCGTGAATCTATATACAAATGTTAGATGCAACTGAAGACGGAACCAATTATGGCTTCTATATTCCTTTTGATGAATTCAACACTCTAATCTACAGCAGTTTGATGGCAAAATACATTAAAGAGAGACTACCAAATGTAAAGTTAACTACCTGTGCATTTGAATCTTTTTTGCCCCTCTACCAGTATTTTGACGAGATACTGTTTTTGAGATCTGACCCAAAGTCTTCGCCTATAGATGAGGGGGCAAGAGATCCAAGAATGAAAACTTCCTTTACCTTGCAGGCACAACAGTTACTTGAAAGGTGAAATCTTAAAGCTCCTGCATTGTTTGAACAGGTTGAAAACCATGTAATTAAGAAATTTGGAGTGGGGATTCACGAGAGAGTTATTAAAATGTTAATTGAGCTCCTACTAGACAAGGGGCCATTACTGGAGCCAACTAGACTTGATCTAAAAAGTGTTGACGAATTTCTAGAAAGTCAAAAAATTACTGAATGCAATTTAGTTCTTGGAAGAAATAGAATTGTACATCCGCATCACAAAAACCTTCTTGAAACACAAATCTGTGAATCCATCTCAAATGAAGTCCATGTAATTAATGCAACGTTTCCTAGACCAAATCTAGAGTCACAATATCCCAAGAGGTACACTGAAGTAGTAAATGATCTAAATAGTTATGGCTTCACCCTTGCATTGATGAAACGAGCACATATGACTTATGCTTACGGAAATGCAGGTGGAATCTCAATCCACTTATTAACAAATTCTCCAGTTACGGTTGTCGGACCAATGAATTGGGTTGGATCCATGAAATATTCTTATTCTGGCAAAACCCTCTTTTCTGCTCGACGTTCTGTCGGAATAGAAACTCATCACAGTTCAAGCGGTATCAGAAAAATTCAACTAATTAAGTCACTCTTGAGAATTACCTGGGACTATTTAAATTACTGTCAACGTTTGATTCGCCAATTAGGAAGAGAGTAAGAATTACTTCAACAAAATCCCCTAAGTTCCGTTATAAGGAGATACTCTTTTGAGGACTACCTGACAATCACAAGAAAAGCTTTGGACTAAAGATTCGTTATACCATTGCATGCTGATAGAATTTTGTCCAAGCTCAATAGGTACTACCTACCTTAGTAAATTGCTAAATGACTGGCTAAAACTTAAATCTATTTCACAAATTATTCAGAGTTATGTATTGTTTGCCCATGTCTTTAACTCACCACAAGGATCTTCGCGGAATAGGTGACTACTTAGAAGGTTTTTTCAGTGACTGCCCAGATGTCGTTGCTGTATTAGGAAGTGGTAAGAGTGTCAGATTAGCTCACGGACTCAGTAGAGATATTTACAAAATCGCAGTTGGAGACTTACCAATTCGAGCTCCAAATCTGGGGCCTTTCGATTTATGGGTGACTGCAAATACAGAATTTCCTCAACCTCTAAATTATCGACATCAAAGACTAATTGCTAAGTCAAATTGTAGCACGATTGCTATGAGCACAATATGTACAAACGATAATGTGTCTCTTCATTCGCTCGCATCAAAGCAAGACTACTCGTCAGATTTCTTCACTGTCTGGGCTTCGCCTAAAAGCGTGTTTTACTTTGATCACAGACATTTTAAAGAGCAATTGTGCTCTCCGAATTCCAATTGTTGTATTCTCTTTCAAAAATTGCTCAAACCAACCACAATTCAAGAGTTTATCGTTGCTCATTTTGGCTTGCCCGGTAAAGCATACAGTCAGGGGCAAACCGTTTCGCTCCACGCACTTGCTATGGCAATATTACTAAAACCAAAAGAAATATTTATTTTTGGTATCGAATTGCCCGAAAGGCAATCTGATTATTCCTACTACAAATCTTTTGCAAAAATTGACCGCAAATTATTTGAGAACATGGTATTTCACTATAGACGACTAAGATATGGAAGAAATAGACAAGGCGATTCTCCTTTTGGAGGTAATGAAAGATCAATATTATTATCTGATTTTCAGCTTTTGATCGATTTAGCACTATCAAATCAAATCGCCATTAATGTCATTGGAAAAGATAGTGCTTTGCAAAGTCTAAATGGAGTTCGAAGCTTTAACAGGTGGACAAAATAGTCACCGTAGGATTTGTCAATTTCTTGAGTAGAGAAAATGATCTATGAATTGTGAACTTTTCGAAAATATTGTAAACGTGTTCGACACCAACCTAAATTGGACAACTTCACACAACGCTAAACTATGTTTTAATAGTATGCTTTTTCCATGATTGTGCTGACTGGAGTGGCAGGTTATTTAGGTTCACATGTCTGCAAATTGCTTCTTGATTTGGGTCAACAAGTAGTCGCAATAGATAATTTCTCGACAGGTCACCGAGAATTCATTGACCCAAGAGCAGATTTCTGTGAAGGTAGCGTGCAAGACGCTGACTTTATAAGCTCCATATTTAAGAAGTATAGAACTAGAGGTATTCAAGGAGTAATACATATCTCGGGATTGAAGTTTGCGGGTGAGAGCGTAATTAATCCCCTGGCTTTCTATGAGAATAATGCCTCTAGTACTCAAGTGCTTTTATCTGCTATGAAAGAATTTGGCGTTACTAATCTGGTTTTCTCTTCGTCCTGCTCTGTGTATGGAGATAGCGTCAACAAGTTACCCGTAAGTGAGTCCTCGGCTCTTGAACCTGTAAGTCCATATGGGCGGTCAAAACTTTTTTCAGAGTTGATGATTCGAGATGCGTATGCAGTTGGGTTGGTAAAACCAATTTCGCTGCGATACTTCAATGTAGCTGGAGGAACACCTGGAGTTTCTGCAGACTTTAGTAAGTATAATTTATTACCTAATTTATATCGCTCAATCACAATGAATCGTGAATTTAACTTATTCGGAGATGCTTTCGAAACTCCTGACGGTACCTGCGTCAGAGACTATTTAGATGTTCAACTCTTGGCTGGAGCTCACATTACTGCACTGCAACAACTGATTGAGGGTAAAGTCACTAAACTTGAATACAATTTGGGAAGCGGTCGTGGTCATTCTGTAAAAGAGATTATTCAAGCAGTTTCTAGAGTCACCAATTTTGAGCCTAAAATCAAGGTAGTAGCGTCACGAGAAGGAGATCCCGCATACATTACTGCCGATATACACAGCGCAGCGCATGATTTGAAATGGGAGCACAATAAAACAATTGAAGAAATTGTGCAGAGTGGCTGGGAAGCTTGGAATTCTTTCAGAGGTCTCTGGGATTAAATCAAAGGCCCATCAAAGTCGCTTGCTTATCAAAATCGGGGACAAGTTTACGGACCCGTTCAAAGCTTCCGATTGCCTTTATTTCCCCCTCTTCCATGTAAATCAACTTGTCAGCATCTCGAACGCTAGACAGTCGATGAGCAATCATTACGACAGTTACACTTCCATGCAGAGCCTTAACAGACTGCCCTATATCAAATTCAGTTTGTCCGTCCAGTGAGCTTGTGGCTTCATCAAAAACGAGCAGTTTCGGTTTAGTAAACATCGCTCGTGCGATACCAAGTCGTTGTCTCTGGCCGCCACTGATTTTTATCCCTCGGTCGCCAACTTTTGAATTCAAACCTTCAGGTAATTCTGCAACGAATTGATCGAGTTTTGCTATTCTCAGTGCTTCCCAAACCAAATCATCAGTCTCTGAAATTGCTGGATATCCCATTGCGACGTTATCTCTAATATTGCCCTCCAAAATAAGCACATCCTGTGGAACATAAGCTACAGATCCAGGCCACTTTGAAATGGCCTCCAAGGGTGGATGGCCAGAGATCGATACCAAACCTTTATCGGGCTTCAAAACGCCAAGTAATACATCAACAATTGTCGTTTTACCTGCCCCTGAAGGTCCAACAATCGCCACAAACTCACCCTCATTAATGGTGAACCTGACGTTTTTTACTGCCGGTAAATTTTTCGAATCATAGGTCAAAAAAACACCTTCAACTCTTATCACGCCCTCAAACCCGAGGTGCCTAATGTCTAAATCATCAAGAACAGTTGTAAGTTCTTGGACGCTAGAGAGAGAATCAATCAAGTCTAGTGTCGGACCAGCGATGCCTAAACTTGCTTTTATTCCGATAGCACCTTGCTGGGCCCTCAATACTGCAGGCGCAATTCTCGTGCTTGCTGCCAAGAAGACAGATAAAATAGCGACAGAGTAAACAGCGTCATACCTGTAGAATTGAATCGCACTGATAACTAATGCCCCTAAAACTACTGTAAGTTCAATTACATACTTACTTATATTGGGAATAAAAGCTATCTCGGCAGCATTATCAGCTAGCTTTAATCTTTCTGAGCCTATCAGCCTCGCATAATATTCTCTTCGATTCTTAACTAAAGATTCACGATAAGCACCTAATATCTCAAGGATTTTCTGGTTACTTGAGATAGATATCCTAGCTTGATCAATTCCTAATTGGTACGCCTTTTTATTCATCAATTTATAAAGAACAAGCCCTATGAATCCGAATAAAAGTAAGGTACTGAAGGCTACGACTGTATCAACCACAAACAAACCGATTGTTAAAATGAATAGAAGTATTAAGTCAGCTAACAAGTTTACCGTTGTCGCAATTATGCCTATTGTAATTACGCCAACACCAGCAGTTACCGCATATAAGTTCTGCTGCATAGAATTCTTGTGTAACCCTTGGAGTGGTTGCGACAACAATTTTGATAGCAGTCGTGTTGATATTTGTGCTCCTCGCCTACTCAAAAAGAAAAGCATACGGCGTGTAAAAATCACAGATACGATTGTTTTGCTGATTAACAAACCTGCAGCTATCAAACCCAAGATTGATGCTTGGGTTTGTAACGACTGGCTTTCAAGATTCAAGGCGCTCAAGAAAGCGAACATTCTGTTTCCGGGCTCTCTTGAAGCCACTCCGTTTACAGCAAGCGCCCCCAAGATTCCCACCGCAGCCACTCCCGCTAGATCTAGTACACCTAATCCAATTTGAATAAAAAGTACGATCCAAATCTTGCGTCTATCTCTCTTTGAAATCAGTTTTAGGGAGCGCAAAATCATGGAGGCTTCTATCTTAAATTGAATGTCCTTAAAATTCATAATCCTAGTTTAACTGACTATCAACAGCATTAGCTCCATCAGTCTTGTTAGAATTCGCCTATGTCAATCATGCTTAAACTATCTCCTCCACCCGTAACAGTCAAGCTCATCGGTGGACTTGGTAACCAGTTTTTTGGTTTCTTTGCTGGGCAGTATCTAGCTTCGATTCTTAACACAAGACTGACAGTAGATTTAACTGAAATCCGAAGTGGACGAAATGCTCACGAATCGTCAATTGAGAGCTTTACTTTAGAGGTTGATTACATTGAAAGAAACTATTGCTCAACAGTGCGACTATTAATTCGGATAATTGGCAAAGTGAGAAAACTCGGGTTCTGGGTTAAAGATTCGAATTATTTTTCAAAGGTTGTCGGGTTTGATGATAATCTGGGAAAAATAAAATCACCTGTTACCTTGAATGGTTACTTTCAGAGCTACCGTTACTTTTACTCTATAAGAGATT
>Ga0172372_10011877_pt1 | contig 11016 bp, 12 predicted proteins | sample LakKiv5m_2_FD_114544 | JGI IMG/M metagenome (GOLD analysis project Ga0172372, IMG submission 114544) | Freshwater microbial communities from Kabuno Bay, South-Kivu, Congo - kab_092012_9.5m | ecosystem: Environmental > Aquatic > Freshwater > Lake | place: Democratic Republic of the Congo... | reverse complement strand
GCCTTCGCGGTGCTCGTTAATCACAGTTCAGACTCACCTGCTTCATCCCGGCCCCGCCGGACGTTTTTCAACCCTTACCGAACCGCAGGGTTCGTCCATCCGCCGGGGAACGCGCCCCGGTCGGGGTTTGCGTGCTCCGGCTTTTTGCTTTGTCCCAACCGGAGTATTTCCATGTCTCAGACTCAAGTCAGCAAAGATGTACCTGCCAACGAAGGCCCGCGTTACTTCGACCTGCATACCACCGGCGTCGGCTATCTCAGCCGCGTGCGCGAAGTGAAGGTGAAGAAGGGCGAACCCTTCGTCTGCGTGGATATTTCCGCCCTGCGCGGCACCAGCGATGCCGTGGAGTACACGCGCTTCGACTGCCGCGTCAGCGGTGAGGAAGCGATCAGCATCATCAACCGCCTCAAGGCCGACATCGAGGCCAAGAAGAAGGTGCTGGTCGGCTTCAAGGTCGGCGACCTCTACGCGGAGACCTTCGTTTACGAGAAGGGCGACAAGGCAGGCCAGACCGGGATTTCCCTCAAGGCCCACCTGCTGCGCCTGACGTTTGCGAAGGTGGATGGCGTGATGGTTTACCAGCCGCCGCGCGAAGCCGCTGCACTGCCCAAAGCGGCCTGATTCAAGGCCGCTTCACCACCCAGCCGGGGACACGTTCCCCGCCTGGGGCCGACGTGTCTCCGGCTTTTTCAGGAGCACCGTCATGTCTCATCTGTTCACCGTTCGCATGTGTGCGCTCTACGTCTTTGCTTCGCAGGCCATCGCGCTTGCCAGCGTGATGTAGGGCTTTCGTTCATCGCGTTTTCCACCCGGCGGGTGCCACCCCGCAGGGGCTGGCCCTGGCCGTGTGCTTTTTTCACACCACCGGAGTCATCCCATGTTGAAACTCAGCGGCATTCTGGCCATTCGTTCCATCAAAGGCGCACGCGGCGACTTCAATGTCGGTCGCCTCGTCACCGAGATCGGCGAGTTCGCTGTCAAAGACCCCCTCATCGAGGAATACGAGGAGGGACGTTACGAAGGCGAGTTCGGGATCAGCGGCATCTTTCCTTCGACCTACTTCACCAACGGACGCACCGTCGTCGAAATCCGCGCGCGGCTCGGCAGCATCGCCCTCAAGGGCATCGAGCAGCTCACGGATGAGGACACGCTGCCCGTCGTCGAGCACGATCCCATCGAGGAAGCGCCCAAGCCCATCGTGGCCGAGGCACCTCTCGAAGTCGCGGATCTGGAACCGGCGGTGCATGGCGCTGATGCCGACGCCATTCCGCCTGCGGACGCGCCGATTCCGGTCATGTCCATCGAGGAAGAAATCATCTTCCGTGATGAGCAGGAATACCGTCGGCTGTTCGGCACCCTGTGGCCGCTCCAGAGCAAGGTGAAGCTCGATCCCACCGTGGATCGCCAGGCGTTCCGCGCCCAGCGCGATGCGCTCAAGGACTTGGGCTTCAAGTTCCAGCCCCTGGGGCAGTTGTGGGTGAAGGAGTAGTCCTTCAAGTCGGTGGCGAAGCCGGTGACGGTTCGCCACCGGCCTTCTTGGAGGGCCTCGGCGCACGGGGTCTTGCAAGAAGGCCGGTGGCCTTCTCACACGCACCGGCTGCCCGGCGTCGGCACCCGACCAGGCCCCTTTGTGCGGGTAACTCCGTGCGCCGCAATCGATTGGCTCAACGCCCCGCTGCAATGGGTCAGGAACGAGACCAGACGCATCCCACCGCAGATCGTCGTGTTCGTCCCCAGGGGTTGTCCGCTGTAAAGGCTTCTAGCCCGCAGGTTTCCGCTCCACGGTTGTCGGGAAGCCCGCGTTGTCTCTTGCTGTTGCTGTCTTCAAAACCGCCTTCTGCCGTGCTGTTCTCGGCAGAGGGTTTTCCACACGGCTCACGTCAGCGAGCCGCGTGGAAAGCTCTGGCTTTACCTCTGGCCACGAGAGTTTCGTGGCAAGCCGCTTTCGCATCGGGAAGTCGCGGCGGGGATTCGCAAGAGTCCTTCGGTGTTCGTTTCACATCCGGCATTCGCCGGTTTTTCCAACCCGCTGGGGCAACGACCCCATGCGGGGCGCGTGCGCTCCGGCTTATTCCAGGAGTTGCACATGCACAACAACGACGGCCCGCAAGGGCCTGACGATGCAAACCCGCTTGGCCCGGTCATCTATGCCTACACCCGCGCGCAAGCGATGGCCGACGGCGTGCTGGTGGACGTGTCGAATGCCGCTGCGGAGGCGGGCTTCAAGGTATCGGTGGCGCTCACCAGAGCGGCCTATGAGGACTGCGTGGAATGGAACGACGAGGACTCTCGCCGCCAGACCACGCAGAACGAATCGGGTCGCCTGTGGGATGTGCTGTGGATGGGCTATGTCGCCATCGCCAGCAGCCTGCGCGCACCGGAGACGGGACGTTCGCAGGAGCGGTTTCCGGCCTTGCACTACCAGCTGTATCGCGTGCCGCGCGGTGGCCGTGCCATGCAGCCGCGCAAGGTGACATTGAAGATGCTGAGTGGCCCCGGCGACAACGGGGAACACGTCATCACCATCATGCTGCCGCACGAAGACTGATCTGCACCCTCACTCGCTTTTTCACCCACCCTGCCGGGGCCATGTTCCCGCTTGCGGGGGCTGGTCTCCGGCTTTTTCTTTCACCTTGCCGGAGATGTTCATGAAGCTGCACTTCAAGAGCTGTCATTGCACGACCGAATGGTCGTTCTACGAAAACCAGTCGCTGTGTCTCGCGCTCACCTGCTGCTCGGCGCGGCCCGCAGTGGATGGCCGTTTCATCACGGTCGCCACCAGCCCCACCGAGCTGCGTCTCGAAGCCGACGAAATCCTGGTCAAGACCCAGGGTGAACACGTCGGTCTCGTCACCGCGCTCATCGAAGCCAAGGTCGTGCGCCCGTTCTGGACGCCGGTGTATGTCGGGCTGATTGCCGACTGCCATGCGCGCTGCCGTCTCACCGACGCGGCGCGCAAGGAAGCCTACGACCTCGCTTAACTCACTGCTGTTCTACCCGTCCGGGGACTCGTTCCCCGACCGGGGTGGCGCGTCTCCGGCATCACTCAAGGAGATTCGTCATGGGATGGTTATTCACCCGTGGTCAGACCCGCGCTGACCTGATTCAACGCCTCACCAAGCCGGAAGAAAGCGAGAAATCCAGCTACCGCACGCTCGCGCATTGCTGCAAAGGCAATGTGCTGTGGGCGGTGCAGGAGGTCACTTTCAAGCAGAGCAACCCGCGTTACGAAGCGGGCGTTCCGCACGCCTTCATCGCCTGCTATCTGCTGGGCTACGACCGTGCGATTGACTGCCGTGGCTGGGGCTACAAGGACATGGAGGAATCCATGCACCCGTATCACTACCACTGCCCGCTGGCCTACCTCGACATGGCCCCCGAAGCCTGCCCGGCCTGGCGCGCGGAGGTGCGCAAGCTGCACGCGCGCAACAGCCGTCCTCTCGCGGTTGGGGATTGCTGGTCGCTCGTCGGCTGCAAGGTGGAGTCGGTGTGCATCACCAGCGTTCGCCCCCTTCGCGGACGTGACCGCAGCACCGGCACGCTCTACCGCCTCAAGCGCCGCCTGCTCGGCGAAAAGCTCGAAGCCCCTGCGGCTACGCAGCCCACTCAACCCTCGTTGTTTCTCGCCCCCGAAGCCATCACGGCCTGAAGGGTGTTCGTCCGCTGCGGCGCGTCCTGCGCCGCAGCTTCTCTTTCCACTTCATCCCTTCATCACAGGAGTCCTTCCATGTCTGCACTCATGTTTCAGCGCCTCGCGCGCAACTTCATCAAGAACGGGTATTTCCCCACCGACGAAGACACTACTTCGCGCATCCTCAACGCCATCGTCCCGGCCGCATCGGGTGCGATGCGCGTGCTCGACCCCTGCGCCGGCGAAGGCGTGGCCCTGGCCGAAGTCAAAGCCCATCTGGGCGGCGACCGTGCCGAAGCCTATGGCGTCGAATACGACCGTGAACGTGCCTGGCACGCGAAGGGTCTGCTCGACCGCTGCATCCACGGCGATTTTCAGGACTGCCTCGTCGGCAAGCGGCAATTCGGCCTGCTGTGGCTGAACCCGCCCTATGGCGATCTGGTGTCCGACAAGTCGGGCGGGCCGTCCGACGGCAAGGGGCGCAAGCGTCTGGAGAAGCTGTTCTACCAGCGCGCGCTACCGAGCCTGGCTTACGGCGGCGTGCTGGTGCTCATCATTCCGCACTACACGCTGGATCGTGAGTTCTCCACCTGGATCGCGGGGCAGTTCGACCGCGTGTGTATTTATAAGGCACCGGAGGAGCGGTTCAAGCAGGCCATCGTCATCGGCGTGCGCCGTCGCACGGCGGACGCCGCACCGAGCAGCCTGATCCGCGAGCAGCTCGAAGCAGCGGGACGCGGCGAAGGGCTGGAGGTGATCCCGGAGCAGTGGGAGAGCCTGCCGTATGCGGTGCCTGCCTCCAACGTGGCCGAGGTGAAGTTCGCCTACAGCGTCATCGAACCGGCGCAACTGGCGGACGAGCTTCGCCGCTGGCCGAGCCTGTGGGAGCAATTCGAGGTGCGATTTGCGCACGTCGAAACCACCCATCGGCGGCCCTTGCGGCCGCTTTCACGCTGGCATCTGGCCCTCGCACTCGCGGCTGGCCAAGTGTCGGGTGTGGTTCACGCGGCAGGCGGTCGCAGCTTCGTGGTCAAGGGCGACACGCACAAGGAGAAGGACGTGAAAACGGAATACGAGGAAGGGCCGGATGGCACGTCTTCGGAGATTCGCATCCTCACCGACAAGTTCGTGCCGGTGATTCGCGCCCTCGACTTCACGCCGCACTCCGCCACCTACGGACAGGTCATCACCATCCGCTAAGTGGTTTTCGCCAGGCATCTGGCAGCGTCGCGCATCTGCGCGACGCTTCTCTCGAAGTGGTCTGCAAGGCCGCTTGGAGAGAAGCGTCGCAACCCAGCAGCAACGGGCATTGCGGGAGCATTGCCCACCGCACAGGTTTCACCCCCGCACGAGGGCATCGTGCGTAGCAGTGCCGGATCGGGAAGCACTGCAAGGGCCTCGCGGCCTTCGATCCTCGCTTTACAAACTGTGTCTCAAACCTCACCGGTATCCCGCCGGTTTCACCACCCGCCGAGGGCGCAATCGCCCTCGCGGGCGGCTGCGTGTTCGGCGTTTTCCTCACCCTCACGGAGAACGTCATGCCTACACCTCACGCTGTTACCAAGCCGTCTGTTCCACTGATGGAAGTCCGGGAAGCTCCGGGCGTTTACGCCGATGCCCTGCTGCGCGATGAGCGCGGTGGACTGTTGTTCATCTCGCTGTGGGGCCGCGATACCGCCTTGCAGGAATTGCAGGCGCGGTTGTCGCTGCCGGTCTCGGATGGCGGCGTCACGATGCTGCACGTCACCCAAAACGGACGGGATTCGAGCATCAATCTCGACCGCATCAACTGCATGGAAAAGCACAGCGGCAGGTTGCCTGCACGGAACCTGTTCGGCGATGTCGCGCAGCTCTGGATTCACGACCGTCTGGCCATCGAGCCGGATCGCGCCAACCGCGTGGGCTTGCTGTTCCTGCGCGGTAGCAACACCAGCGATGGCCTGACCGAAAACGAGCTGTGCCGCATCTGGCAGCTCGTGCGTGAGGTCTCGCACCTGCCGCTGCTCCCGCACTGGCGCATGCCGGTGCTGAACGTGCTCGACGCGAAAGGCTGGCTGCGTCGTCTCGACGACGGTGCCGGTGTTCAAGCCTGGCGCGTGGATTTGGGTGATCCGGGTTTTGAAACCGCGATCTCGCAACTGATGCACGCCGGACATCTGCGCCTCGAACCGGACGCTTCACCCGCTGTTGCCATACCCCGCCGCAAGGCGGCTTAACGCTGCACCTTCAACCTTCCCCAGCGGGGCACGTCCCCGCAAGGGAGGCGTGCGTCCGCCGGGCTTTTCACATCCCACCCGGAGATTCACATGAGCGAAGACCTTGATGTTGTGGTGCAAGACGCAGTGCCGGTTTCGGCGCTGCCGGAATTTCAACCCACGCCCGAAACGGTGCAGACGGAGGAGCGTGTGATCGCCTTGCAGCAGTTCGTCGCCGAGTTCGGCGATGGCCTGCTGGAAGCGGTCTCCACGCAGAATCCGCCGATCTACGACGGCACGCCCGATGCGGCGCGTGATGCAGTGATGGATGCGCTCCGGCGCAAACCCTTCGCCGCGCAGCGCGCCGTGGTGCAAGCCGTGTGTCGCCTGTTGGTCGAAGCCGATGAACCCGCCGCCGTTATCAATGCGGAGATGGGCACTGGCAAGACCATGATGGCGATCTCGGCGGCAGCCGTGCTTCAACAGGCTGTGGGCTACGGGCGCGTGTTGGTGATCTCGCCGCCGCACCTGGTTTACAAGTGGCGGCGCGAAATCCTGGAGACGATCCCAGGTGCAAAGGTGACGGTGCTCAACGGCCCCGACACCCTGCGCAAGCTGCTCAAGGTGCGCGAAGGCGGCGCGGCAACGCGCGAGTTCTTTGTGCTCGGTCGCGTGCGGATGCGCATGGGCTTTCACTGGCGGGCTGCCTTCAACGTCCGGCGTCTGCGTGTTGAGACGAAGGGCGAAGATGGCGCGGTGGTGGACTCGGAGCTGCGCGAGGTGGCGGTCTGCCCTTGCTGCGGTAGCCCGGCGCGGAACAGCGATGGCAATCCGTATGAGCCGTCCACGTTCCCGCTCGACAAGCGCGTGAAGTGCGGGGAATGCAGTTCGCCCCTGTGGTCTTTGATGCGGCCTACCGGCCAGCCCAAGTCGCGCCGCGAGGTGCTGGTGGATGCGCTCTGTGGCCTGCCGACCATCGGCAGGGTCACGGCGGGCAAGCTCGTTGGCCGGTTCGGCGAGGAGCTGCTCAGCGGCATGATCGAAGACAACGTCTATGAGTTCGTCAATCTGATGGACGAGGACGGCGAGTTGGTGTTTCACGACAAGCAGGCGCGGCGCATCGAGCGCGCTCTGGCCACGACCGAGTTCGGGTTTGGTCAGGGCGGGTATCAGCCGACGGAGTTCATCAAGCGTTACCTGCCGGACGGTTTCTTCGATCTCCTCGTGGTGGATGAAGGCCACGAGTTCAAGAACGAAGGTTCGGCGCAGGGACAGGCGATGGGCGTGCTGGCGGCGAAGTGCCGCAAGGTGGTGTTGCTCACCGGCACGCTGATGGGTGGCTACGCCGACGACCTGTTTCACCTGCTTTGGCGGATCATGCCGGAACGGATGATCGAGGACGGCTTTCGCTGCACGCGCGGCAGCATCGGCGCGGCGGCGATGGGCTTCATGCGTAAGCATGGCGTGCTCAAGGACATCTACAAGCAAACCGAGGGCAAGGCACACCGCACCTCGCGCGCGAAGCAGATGACCGTCCGCACCACCAAGGCACCGGGCTTCGGCCCCAAAGGCATCGCACGGTATGTGCTGCCGTTCACCGCCTTCCTCAAGCTGCGCGACATCGGGGCCGACGTGCTGCCGGCGTATCGGGAGCACTTCACCGAGGTCAAGCCGTCGGAGGATCAGGCGTTTCACTACGCGCGTCTGCGGTCGTCGCTGGTTGCGGAAATGCGGCGCGCGCTTGTCACCGGCGATCAGTCTTTGCTGGGGGTGGTGCTCAACGTGTTGCTGGCCTGGCCGGACTGCTGCTTCCGTGAGGAAGTGGTGCGACACCCGCGCTCACGGGCGCTGATTGCCGAAGCGCCGGTGCTGTTCGGGCCGTTGGAAACCATGCCGAAGGAGCGCGAGCTGTTGCGCATCGTGAAGGCGGAGAAAGCCAAGAACCGCAAGGTGCTGGCCTACACCACCTACACGGGCACGCGCGACACGACGGCAAGGCTGAAGGCGATCCTCGAAGCCGAGGGTCTGAAGGTGGCGGTGCTCAAGGCGAGCGTGGACACCTCGCAGCGGGAAGCCTGGATTGCCGATCAGGTGGATCGCAGCGTGGATGTGCTGGTGACGAACCCGGAGTTGGTAAAAACGGGCCTCGACCTGCTCGACTTCCCGACCATTGTGTTCATGCAGACGGGCTACAACGTCTACACCTTGCAGCAAGCGGCGCGCAGGTCTTGGCGCATCGGGCAGAAGCTGCCCGTGGACGTGCATTTTCTCGGCTACGGCGACACCACCCAGATCGGGTGCCTGACGCTAATGGCCAAGAAGATCGCCGTCTCGCAGTCCACCTCCGGCGACATGCCGGACACGGGATTGGATGTCCTGAACCAGGATGCCGATTCCATTGAAGTGGCTTTGGCCAAGCAGTTATTGGCTTGAGGGTTTAGGGGCGGCTTCCGAAAGGAAGCTGCCCCTGTTTTGCTGAGAAGCCTGAGAGTTTGATTCATCAGATTTCAGCCGCAGCACGTCTTGGCCTCAGGGTCGTTCACCTGTATTGGTGGGCAAGGGACGCTGCCGTAAGAGCAGTAGACGCAGCAATGCCCCGGCTTCGGCTTCAACAATTGACCGCAGCTTTTGCATTCGTAAAACCATTGGCAAGCGTCCGTTGGCATTGTCTCCGTCTCTGCCCTTGCACAGTGGGGGCAGGTCAGCACCGATGTCAGCAAAATGCGGCTCACCGCGTGGCCTCTGTAACAGTAGAGGGATAGCCAACGTTTGCGGTAGCGGAGGTAAGCGCCTGCACGTTCGTCTTCGCGTCGTCGTAGGTCACAACCACTTCTCTGGCTTTGGCACTGACTTCGATAACGCTCACACCGTCAATTTTGGAAAGCACCTTCTTTATAGTGATCGGACAGGCCGCGCAGTTCATGCCGGGAACCGACAACGTAACCGTCTTTCTGGATGCGTCAGCAGATAGCGATACGACAAGCAGGAATATGGCGAACAGGCTTTTCATGGCAACAGGTCAATAGAACAAAGGAAGGACGAACGGAAAGCCGAGCGCGACCGCCACCAACCCGGCCGTGATCCAGAACAGCATCCGGTAGGCTCGACGTGCCTGCGGCAGTGCGCAGACCTCGCCGGGCTGGCAGTCAGCTGCGGGGCGAAAGATGCGGCGGTAGGCGAAAAACAGAGCAATGAGCGCGCCGCCGATGAACCAGGGGCGATACGGCTCCAATGCGGCCAGGGAGCCAATCCATGCCCCGCTGAAGCCCAGCGTCACCAGCACCAGCGGGCCGAGACAACAGCCGGAGGCCAAGATCGCTGCCACACTCCCAACTGCGAGGGCGGTGCGGCCCTGTGACGGATGAAGCGGTTCGGACATAAAGATTTCTTCTGATCCTGCGGTGAGGAGCGTAACCTTACCTCCGTAGTCAACTACGGAAGCAAGTGCCATGTCGCAAGACCTTCAAGGTTTCACAATCAGCACACTAGCCGCTCGCGCGGACGTGCATGTCGAGACCATTCGCTTCTACCAGCTCAAAGGACTGCTGAAAGAACCAGAGAAACCATACGGCGGCATTCGACGCTACGGCGACGGCGACGTGGCCCGTGTGCGCTTCGTCAAGTCCGCACAGCGCATGGGATTCAGCCTGGATGAAATCAATGAGCTGCTGAAATTGGATGACGGTGCGCAATGCCGTGAGGCTTCTGCTCTGGCTACGCTGCGGCTCGCGGATGTGCGCAAGCGCCTTCGCGATTTGAAGCGAATGGAAAAAGCGCTGGCCACGCTAGTGCAAGCATGTCAGGCGCAGCGTGGCACGGTGTCCTGCCCGTTGATAGCGGCCCTACGGAGTTAGGCGAGCCTGCTTCCAGCGATATACCGGGCTGGAAATTGGCTGTCCTGAACTAAGACGCCGATTCCATTGAAGTAGCTTTGGCCAAGTAGTTGTTGGCTTGAGGGTTTGGGGGCGGCTTCCGAAAGGAAGCTGCCCCTTTTTGTCACGGGGTTAAAGGAAAATGCGGCGCAAGCTCAGACCCTTGCATTCATTTCTCAGCACCAGAAGGTCAAAGTGCATAGATCGAAACTCACTGTCCAGATCCCAGCTACGCCGGAAAATCGAGAGGCGCTCGACGCCCTGCGAAACTGGAACAGGGTGATACCGACGCTTTTCTTCCTGGACAACTGTGTCGTCAGCCGCATCAAACGGGCCGTTGATCGCGGAACTCCGATTACAAGGTCGGTCGCCGATGTCGATCTGCCTCAAAACGGCGTGTCGTATCTGCCGGCCCTTATGGAGAAGGCTAGCAACCTCGATAAGCCCTTCACCGAGGATGAGCTGATTGGACAAGGAAGATCGCGCGCCGCATCTGAACGCGGAACAGGCCCATAGTCTTCTGACGGCTGCGCTAAAGGAATATCGGGTAGCGATGGGGACATTTCCGGCCCGCCTCGTCGTTCACAAGTCATCCAATTTCTCGCAGGCAGAGATCGAGGGTCTTGATCGAGCCGGACGAGAGATTGGGATTGATGCGGTTGATCTTGTGACCGTGATGGACTCCAAGCTGCGCCTATTCCGCGACGGCGCCTATCCGCCATATCGCGGCACGATGATTGAGGTTGAAGAGAATCGCCACATCCTCTACACGCGCGGTTCGGTTCACTACTACCGCACTTATCCCGGCCTCTACGTTCCTCAGCCCATTGAGCTTCGGATCGTGCGCACGGATGAGTCGCCAACCTTCATCGCCCGTGAAGTGCTCGGCCTCACTAAGATGAACTGGAACAACACACAATTCGACGGGAAGTATCCGGTCACTCTCGGCTGCGCTCGCAAGGTCGGCGAGGTGATGAAGTATCTGGAGAATGATCGCCCGCAGATTCGTTACGGGTTCTACATGTAGGCCCGTGCCCGCATGGCGACTGGCATCAAAAACGCAGCGAGTTCTTTGACCACGGCATCGAGCGATTCGGGAATGGTGTTGAGGTTGCGGACGAAGGCATCCCACTGCTGGCGCTTCATTGGGTCGCTGGCGAAAGCTGCCGTCAGGGCATCAGGAACCTCCGTCGGAATCGCCGTCTTGCGCCGCGCAAATGTGGCTGCGATGGCGCGTGGTAGTCGGTCATCCTCGAAGCTGTAGGACTTGGCGAGTATCCAGATGTCGTAGAAGTCTTTCATGCGGCTGTTGGCGCGG
>Ga0172372_10011872_pt1 | contig 11020 bp, 8 predicted proteins | sample LakKiv5m_2_FD_114544 | JGI IMG/M metagenome (GOLD analysis project Ga0172372, IMG submission 114544) | Freshwater microbial communities from Kabuno Bay, South-Kivu, Congo - kab_092012_9.5m | ecosystem: Environmental > Aquatic > Freshwater > Lake | place: Democratic Republic of the Congo... | reverse complement strand
GTTTATCTGTTCAACTGGAAATACAGGTTCAATACCTGATTTCAATGACATCACATATATACCTGTAATTGGCCCACTTTCAGGGAGTGGAAATACAGCATATTTTGATGGATACAGTGTTGGAACTGGCGATACAATATTAATTAGAAGTCAATCCGATAGCTCATTAAATGGCATTTATTCTGTTGTTCTCAGAAATAAATATATATTAAATAGAGCCTCTGATTTAGATGCAACTTCAGAACTTTACGAACTTGGAAGAGTATCTTTTGGAAATAGAACTTTTGAATTAAATCTTCCAGATGATAGTTCTGCATACAACTTAGGCGCTTCAGCTTTAAATACACCTTTGATATGGAAATCTATAGGTTTAGAGTATGTTATTGATGCAGTTGGTTTAGGACATACTAATTTTTCTGACTTGAGTCTTATTCCTGATAATATTAACGGTAGAGAAATATCTGAAGGAGACAAAGTTTTCTTCTATGGACAATCTGCAAACTCAGAAAAGTTTGTTGCAAGATTCAAAAAAACTGTGCTTCCTAATCTAACTCGAGTTGAAAGTGGTTCAGCAAGCACACAATTCCAAATTGCAAGTTTGTATGTAAATGATGCCAATAGAAATATTAATTACGAATTGTACTATAATCCAAGTGCAACAACAGTAGGCTCTGATTCTATTGAATGGTTTAGACAAAATTATATTTCAAACTACTCTTCTGCTTCATTTGGATTTACCACAAATGTAAATCTGAACAACTTACTAGGAATTGTCTCAGCGCAAAAAGGAGACAGATTACTTGTTTTCAATCAATCTGATGATACACAGAATGGATTATATTTCTTTGACTTGAAAAATTCATTCTATTTGTCAAGAGATGCTTTTTTAGATACAGATGACGAGATTGACACAAACAAAAAAGTATTTGTTTCATCAGGCGTAGCAAATACCGGATATTATGCGTTGTCATATGACGAAACATTATCAAATCCATCTATTGGTTCAACTGCTTTATATTGGGTAAAAATTAGAGAAAATACAATACTTACAGATGCTAAAGTTGCAACAACATCTAATATTGTTTTGACAAATCCGCCATCATCAATTGACGAAATTGTTCTGAAAAAATATGACAGAATTTTAGTCAAGAATCAATCAACAAAATCACAAAATGGAGTCTATGTTGTCTCTTCAATAGGTAGTTCAAATGTTTGGACTAGAGCAACAGATTTAGATAGTAGTTCTGATCTTTTGCCTCAATTAACAGTAAATGTAGGCTATGGAACAACAAATGCTAACAAGAATTTTAGAATTAAACTTCCTGTTCCATTAACAATCACAAACACACAAACTACAGCCTATACACTAGGTACAGACAATATAGATTGGATAGATACTTCTACGTCTGCAATCTACGAATCGAGTCCAGATTTATGGCAAGACCTAAAGGCAGGTTACGAAAACGCTGTATTTTTAGGAACTGCAAAAATGTCTACAGACTCAACTGCATCAAGTAGAAGTTTTGGCATTGCTGTGAAAACGCCGTCAAGTGGAATTTTATCAGGCTTTGGTATAACTGAAAATGGAAAAGTCAGAGGTCTTAATTTCAAAGTAGAATATAAAATTGCTAAGGACTGAAGGTATCACTTCACAGAATAAAAAAATATAGTATTAACAATTTATCAAGAGAGATAAAATATGCATAATTTAGAATCAGATCTTCACAATATTTTAGATGACATTGCTCCAGATATTCATTCATTTCAAGAGCAAGCAAAGATAATCGCTTATGCATCATCAATACTCAATAAAAAATACAATCAAGTCAGATTTGCTAAAACAGATTCTAAAACAATCGAAGCAAATATGACTGATGCAATATTAATTGCTATGAGAACTATTTCTAGTTGGGACGAAGATGATGATGAATCTGAAATTGTTGATGGTCGTGGGTTAACTGCATCTCAATTAGTGAGAAAAGTTGCTAATACTAAACTGCCTTGGGGCAAAATGGATATTCTTGATCCAGATGTTTTAGAAGACGTTTTTTCATTTGAAGAAGATGATGTTGAAGAACCTGAAAACTTTTTCGAAAATGCCCAACAAACTACAGATGTTTTTGACACAAAAGGCAGAGGAAGACATAGATCTGACTTTACAAAGAAATAATATGAAAAAAATAGTTTTATCTCAAATGCCTCCTATGGGAGATCCACTTGCGGGAATGGGTGCTCCACCTCCTGTTGCCCCAACCGCTGGGCCTGGTATGGCTGGTGGAAATGCAGATAAAGTTATCAGAGTTCCTTTGTCTAATCTTGGTTTAATTTTAGCAGATGCTCAAATTGAAAAAAAACTTATGGAAGATTTTGAAGATAATGAACTTGATCTTGCCAATGAAGTTTGGATGATGTACGGAGGCACTGAAGATGGTGGCGTCAATCAAGCAAGAGTTGGCAAAAGAGTAGATGATAAAGAAGTAGACGATCAAGAAATTAAGAATACTGAAAAATCTAGATGGGAAAGACTTCCTGATGGTCAAAACTTAGATGACTTAGAAATCGAACTGTCTGACTTCGCAAATGCAATAAAATTTCTCTCGTTTGGTTTTGCAAAGAACAAAGCAAAAGAGCAACCTGCTGGTGGTGGAGGAATGCCAGGTATGGCTTCTAGAAAACTCGAGAATATGGTAAAATTAGGCCAAAATCTTGATAGAATGGGCCTTTATCGTATGGCGGATCGATTGCTTTAAAATATTTCAAATTTGGCTTGTTTTTCGTATAATGCTATGGTATAAAACTCATAGCATTATTTTTTGCTTAAGGAAACAAAATGGCAAGTCAATACAATGAAAACTCCATTCAAATTTTGGAGAGCCAGGAAGCAGTACGAACTCGTCCTGCTATGTATATCGGTGATACTGGCAAAAAGGGTCTTCACCACCTAGTTTGGGAAATTTTAGACAACTCTGTTGATGAGCATATGGCTGGTCATTGTACTAAAATTGATGTCATTGTTTCAAAAGACAACAAGTCAGTGACTGTTATCGACAATGGTCGTGGCATTCCTGTAGCAGTCAAGCAAGAAGATCCTAAAAAAAGATCTACTCTTGAAATTGTCCTTACTGAACTTCACGCTGGTGGCAAATTTGGTGATGACGGTTCAGGGTATGAAGCATCTGGCGGTCTTCACGGTGTTGGAGCTTCCTGTGTAAACTTTCTTTCTGTAAGACTTGACGCTGAAGTTTCTCGTGACAAGAAAAAATATTCATTGAGTTTTGACCGTGGTATTCCCGCATCTGGAGTTTCTGAAGTTGGAACATCAAACTCAACGGGAACAAAGATTACTTTTACTCCTGACTATAACATATTTGGTCAATTTGCAGTAGAAGATGCATTCCGTGAAGTTTTGCTTGATGACTTTGTAATTGATGAAGTATTTGCTGAATGCTCTGGCAAATGGCGCAAGGCCTTAATTAATGGCCCAGTCAATGGTGTAACTTTTTTTGAAACTTTCAAATCTTTAAATTTAAATGAACAGGTTATTGATGTCATTTATAAGATTTGGGACAAACGCTCCAATGACAATATCCAATTTGATGAAGCAGTTCTAGTTCGTCGTTTGCGTGAAACTGCATATCTCAATGGTGGACTCAAGATTAATTATAAAAATGAGCATACTGGAACTAAAGAAGATTTTTTCTTTGAAGGTGGTATTGCTGACTATGTAAGTTATCTTGCATCATCAAGAACAGGTGTGTATCCATCCAAGCCATTTTTCTTTGACAATAAATCTGGCAAAGTAAATGTTCAAGTTGCCTTCCAATATAGTGAAGATGATGATGAAACTATCTACACTTACGCAAACAACATTTACACTTCAGATGGTGGAACTCATCTTTCCGGATTCAAAACTTCTATTACCAGAATCGTAAATCAATTTGCTCGTTCTTCTGGTGTATTGAAAGAGAAAGAAGCTAATCTTACTGGAGAAGATATCCGTGAAGGTATTGTTGCTATTGTTTCTGTTCGTCTTCCTCAACCTCAATTTGAAGGGCAGACAAAAGGTAAGCTCGGCTCTCAAGAAGTTGAAAGTGTTGTCAATAGGCTCTTTTCTGAAGCTGTCACAGAATACTTTGAAAAGAATCCAACAATTGTCAAAACAATTGCAGAAAGAGCATTACGTGCAGCTAAAGCAAGAGCAGCAGCAAAAAGAGCGTCTGAAAATATTAAGCGACAAGGCTTTTTAGGCAGGTCTGGATCATTGCCTGGAAAACTTTCTGATTGTAACTCTGAAGATGCAGTTTCTACTGAACTATACATTGTAGAAGGTGATTCTGCTGCTGGAAGTTGCAAAGGTGGTCGTGATCCAGAATATCAAGCAGTTATGCCTATTCGTGGCAAAATCATTAATCCAGAAAAGAATGATTATGCAAAACTTATGCAAAACGAAGAAGTTGCTGCAATTATTTCTGCTGTTGGAACTGGAATTCGAGATGAGTTCAGCATAAAAGATTTACGTTACGGCAAGATTGTAATTATGACTGACGCAGATGATGATGGCGCTCACATTGCAACTCTTCTTATGACTTTCTTTTATAGATTTATGCGTCCTCTAATTACAGAAGGCCATTTATACATCGCAAAACCACCTCTGTATCGTGTGAATTACAAGAACGAAAAGCATTATATTCACACTGATACTGAACTTGAAGGGTACAGAAAGAAGTATGGTGATAAAATAGAAATCACTAGATTCAAGGGTTTAGGTGAAATGGATGCTGATGAACTTGGCACTACTACTATGGAAATTGGTAAGCGTCAGATCATCAAAGTAAATGTTGAAGATGTAGAAGAAGCATCCAGAATTTTAAATGTTCTTATGGGAAGTAATGTAGCCCCACGTAAAGAGCATATTGTCGAAAAGTCCGCAAAGAGAATGGTAGAAAATAATGGCTAGAAAACCTAAAGTCGAAGCTTCCGCAGTTGTGATTGATAAAGAAGATCACGTCATTGATAAGGAATTTATTGAACTCCTTGATGATCGATTTACAAATTATGCTTTTGCTGTTATGGAAGATCGTGCACTTCCAGATGCTAGGGATGGTCTAAAACCATCCCAACGTCGCACTCTTGTTGCTATGAATGATTTGAATTTACGTTCATCCGGCAAAACAAAGAAATGCGCTAAGATTTGTGGTGACGTTTCAGGTAACTATCACCCACACGGAGAAGCAGTTGTTTATCCAACTCTTGTTCGTATGGCGCAAGATTGGTCACTACGTTATCCTTTGATCTCTCCTCAGGGTAACTTTGGCTCTCCAGCACCAGAAGATAAACCTGCTGCTATGCGATATACAGAAGCAAAATTTTCTGCTTTTGGTGATCAAATGGTCTCGGAACTATCTAACCAGGTTGTAGATTATGTATCTAACTACAATGATGAGTTGATGGAACCTACTGTAATGCCATCCCTAATTCCAAACCTTCTTATAAATGGTTGTTCAGGAATTGCAGTTGGTTGGGCTACTAATATGGCTCCACACAATCTTCGTGAAATTGCAAATCTAATTGATGCATATATCAAAAATCCTGATTTGACAGTTGATGAAATTATGGATATTGTTCCAGGTCCAGACTTTCCTATGCCTTGTAAGATTCTCGGAAATACTGGAGTAAGAAACTACTTTACTGCAGGTCGAGGTAGCATTCAGCTTGAGGGTTATCATACAATTGAGTCTGAAAAGAATGGTCAACTTTACATCAAGGTTACTGCACTTCCTTATGGTGGCTCTGCTGAAGGTTTTTGCCGTGAAATCAAAGAGCTTGTCGAGTCTAAGAAGATTGAAGGAATAACAAATCTCAAAAACCTTACCAATAAAAAAGGTATGGATGTAAGAATTTGGATTCATAAATCCGCTAATTCAAGTGTAGTCTTGAATTTAATTCTCAAGCATACTTCTTTGAGAACTAACTTTTCTGTCAACTCTACTGTCCTTATGGCTGGTAAGAAAGTTGTTGAAAATGTTCCTTTGCTGAAGCTTGTAGAAGTTTTTGTAAATCATAGAAAAGATGTTCTAACGAGAAAATTCAATGCGGAACTTGATAAAAATAACCGTAGATTACATATCCTTGATGGGCTCATTGGCATTACCACTAAAATTGATGCGGTTATCAAACTCATTCGTGAGGCTGATGATCGGAATGTGGCACAGCAAGAACTCATCGCCAAAGGATTTGTAAAGTCTCCTGAGCAGGCTGATGCTGTTCTCAAGATTACACTAGGAAATCTTACAAAGCTTGATGTTAATTCAATGACAGATGAGTTTGATAAGTTGACTAAAAGAAATGAATGGCTTACAGACCAACTTTCATCTGATAAGAAAATGCTTAAGCTTATTTCAAAAGAACAACTAGATCTGGCTGCAAAAATTGGAGATGATCGTCGTTCTGAAATAGTTCCATCTATAGAAGATTTTAATTACGAAGATCTTATTAAGGAAGAACAAATTATTGTCTCCCTTACAAAAGATGGGTATATCAAGCGAGTACCATTAGATACTTTCAAGACACAAAATCGTGGTGGAAAAGGTGTCATAGGTGTCAAGTCTCGTGAAGAAGATGAAGCATCAGATATCTTTTCTGGTACTACTCACGATTTATTCTTATTCTTCACAAATCAAGGTAATTTGCTGAAGAAAAAGGGATATGAAATTCCACTTGCCTCAAGAACTTCAAAAGGTGTTCACTTAAACAATCTTTTAAACTTGACTGAAGGTGAAAATGTTTCTTCGACAATCACATTGAAGTCTTTGGACACTGATGGCTGCTTTGTGATGGTTACAAAGAATGGCCTTATCAAAAGATCCGAAATAAGAGATTATAACACTAGCCTTAGAAAACGGGGTCTTAAAGCTATCAGTCTTGTAGAAAATGACGAACTTGCTTTTGTAATGCAGACTGATGGCACACAAGATGTAATGCTGGTAACTGCAATGGGTATGGCCGTCAGATATTCTGAAAATCTTGTCAGATGTATTGGAAAAAATGGCCAAGGAAGCCGTTCAATGCTATTAAAAGAAGGAGATACTATCTCCGCTGTACTTGCTATAGATTCCGACGCAGACCCATCCATTCTCGTGATTACAGAGTTTGGAAAAGGCAAAAAAACTTCAGCATCTGAGTACCGTTCTACTGCTGGTAGAAGTGTCAAGGGTCAGAGAACAATCAATACACTTAAGCGAGAAGTATCTGGCAAAATTGTTAGTGCAGTTGCTTTATCAGATAATGATGAAATTCTTGTACTCACGAATAAAGGCAAGATGATGAGATGTAATCTTGATACGTTGAAGAATAAATCAAAAGTTACACAAGCAAATAATATTGTGTCACTTGATGAAGGTGATACTGTTCAGACTGTAAGTGTAGTTCCTGTATCAAATAAGGATTTTGAAGAGGAATTTACAGAATAAAATAAACTATGGCTAATGCGTTGTATGACAGTGGTAGAGATGGATTCTTAAAAGGAGAATTCAACTGGAGTTCTGACACCTTCAAAGTAATATTACTTTCTTCTCAGTACACAGTCAATCTATCGAGTCATACAACGACAGCCAATATTGGTGGAACAGTTGCAATATCAGGCTCCTTAACAACCTTGGTTCCTGGCTCTGGTGTTGCTGATGCTAATAATATTACAATTTCAGGTGTTGCTGGAACCACAGTCACACAATTTGTGATTTTCCATGATTCTTCTAAAAAATTAATAGCCTACATAAATGACTCTAGTAATTTGCCATTTACCCCTAGTGGAGGAAATGTAACATTACAGTGGGACAATGGAGCAAACAAAATATTCAAACTGTAGATTTATCAATCTGCAGTTTTTTTTATAGGTATCTAAGGTTCTTTTTTCAAAAATATAAATAGGACAAGTAATGGAAAACTATATTATAGAATCTTGGATTCATAAAAAATACTATTTTGATTCATCAAAAAATGGTGTTATCATACCCCCTCCATATGATAGTGGAAGCGGAGGCACAGGAGGAGGTGGCGCTGGAGGCACTGATGGCGGTGGCACAGGTAGCACTACATTCCTTTCTTCTGGTGACTTGATTTTGAACTTGAGGGCTTCTGACACTGATTCTTATCCAGGAACTGGTCTTTATTGGTTTGACCTTACATCCTATGGAAATAATGGAATCTTTTATAATGGCGCAGCAATAACAGGCACTGGAAATTCTAAAGCTTTTGTTTTTGACGGTACTGATACTTACTTTGGTATAGGAAGTATTATTACTCAGAACACTTCTTCAGTAAGTATGTCAGCTTGGATAAAAACTACAAATAATCTAATTGCTGGACAAATGATTTTTTACAATGGTAGTGAAGCAAGACTAAATGGTTATGGTTTTTCTATAAACAAAGATGGAATAAACTCAGGAAATATTTATGTAAGATACGGAGACAGCCAATGGTTTAACACTGGAATTGCTGTTTCTAGTGGAGTTTGGCATTACATTACAGTTAATATTTTGTCTGACAGAACTAATCAAGTTTTTGTAAATGGAGCCATAGGTTACACTGGGTCTGCTGCTCGTATCAATACTCCAACAAACTATACGGAAGTCGGTAGAAGTGATTTTCCTGTTGCTAGATATTTTTATGGAAATATTGCCCAAGTTCACGTATACAAAAAAGCACTTACCACTAGCGAAGTTCAAGGCAACTACAACAGTACGAAAACTCCTTATGGTTATTAATAGGACATACAATTATGCTTAATAATGAATTCTTAACAGGCACTACATTAAACATTTACGCCGAACTTAAAAATGAAAGTGGATATGGAGTAACAACTACAGGACTTACTTTTTATATGACTGAGCCTGGTGGGATTGGTCACACATATTATTTTGGAAGTGGTTCAGGCAGTGGAAATTCTGAACCTGTTCAAGCGGGTATCTCAACTGGCATATATTACAAACAATGGACTCCTTCTCGCACTGGAGTACATAAATATTCTTGGAAAGCCACAGGTGATGTACAAGCAACATTCAAGAGTTTTTTTGATGTGAAAAGTGGTGAATGGTAATGGCTTTTCCTGGAATACTTACAAGAGCAGAATTTGGGACTGGGCTTAATGTAAAGAGTATTTGCGTAAATGGTGATTATCTTGTAGTTCAAGAATCCAATGTTAATCAAGAGCAAGAACACGATGTCAATAACTATATACAAGGTGGTCCAGCATATGCCGTTTATAATCTTGGTTCTAAAAAACATACTGGCAAAATAACTTTTCCATTAAGGGTTGATCAAGATGGAAATCTAGAAGCAGCAGCAAAAACTCTTCTTAGACACGCTGCAAAACCTATGACTGCGTTAAGAATTGACACTCACAATTCTTTATCCAACTTTGAAACAACAGTTCTCAATCCTGGAACTGATGATAATAAAAATTTATCCTTAGATGCTTGCGTTATCAGTAACCTAACCTTGAGTGTAAGTGATGGTGGAGAGATATCAGTAAGCATTGATTTTACTGGAATGTTAGATACTGAAACAGAATCTGTTTTTAATTTTCCCACTGATAATTTACTTGGAAGAAAACTAACATTTTCAGATTGTAATGCTTTTAGAAATGAATCTTCTATGAGATCTACATCATCAATGACTGTTACAATTGAAAATCAACTTGTCACTCCAGTTTTCTTGATGCCATATTACACAGACAAATATGTAGGTTCAGGTGTTACAGAGCAAAAAGATCAAATTGAATTAATCGCAGTTCAATCAACAAAATGGTCTGGTGAGTTTACTGAAGTTATAAGAAATGGTTTAGAATTAAATACTTTTATTCATGGTGGTCTTATGCACGATGAAAATCTAACTTTAGACTTCGGAAGTGTCAGAACAACTTTTTATAATCCCGTATTCAAAATTGCCCAATCTCCTCTTACGTCACAAGTTATAAGGAGAACTACTCAATGGGTTGGTATTAATAAACCAGATGATTCTATGTTGGATGATCGACTGTTTAGCTTTTTATAAAGGTAAACAAAAAATATAGTAAGAATAATTTGAATAGCCTAAAAAACAAAAGAAGTTAATAATCTTTTGAAAGTGAGTTGAAAAAATGCCTATTAATAACGACATTCTTGGTATTTATAAGCAAGTATTTGTTTTGACTGGTGGAACTGCTGTTTCATATATTGTCGAAACTGCGAACAGAAACTTGTCTATTGATGCAAGCCCTAAAATCCTCATTGCCGGAAGCCCTAAAACTAGAATTATGGACATCGGTGGAATTACAGAAACAATTTCCATTTCTGCTCCAATTCTTATTGGTGGTGGTGCTTCATATGACGGTAGAGCGTTAGTTGGAAATAAAATTACTGAAATCTTAAACCCTGCCACTGCAACATTGCCTATCCTTAAATCAGCGTCTTATTCGATTAGTGAGGGTGGTGGTTCTGTCTCAATTACCTTGGAATCAGATGGTTACTCAGGTTCTGGAAACTCTGGATTCTATATTGTAAACTCAACTGTACCTCACCCATCATTAAATCCTGTTGGAACTGGCGGATCTGGTACCACTGCATTTGGTCCTACAAGAGTTGCACGTTTCTATGACTTCCGTGCCAAAATTGGTGGAAGACAATACTTCATTCAAGAAGCAAGTGTTGATGTAAATGTAGAAACTCAAAAGACTTACTTCATCAACCCATACAACTTTACCAACCCTGCTGCAGGTTATGGTTCACCAACTATCACTTCTGGTGGTGGTGGTACTGCTTTACCTTCACAACTTTCTGGAAACGGTATTTCCTGGGTTTATGGTAGCCAGTTCCCACATATCGGTGTTAATGGTATTACCATTTCTGGTAAAGGTAAGGGTGCTGTTGTTGTAGGTTCTAACTACGCTTCTGAAACAACTGCAGGTATTACCACACAAGCTGCGGGTGTAACAGTATTAGCTGGTGCTGAAGATGTTACATTTGCACTTGAGATTGCTGGACCT
>Ga0172372_10011870_pt1 | contig 11021 bp, 11 predicted proteins | sample LakKiv5m_2_FD_114544 | JGI IMG/M metagenome (GOLD analysis project Ga0172372, IMG submission 114544) | Freshwater microbial communities from Kabuno Bay, South-Kivu, Congo - kab_092012_9.5m | ecosystem: Environmental > Aquatic > Freshwater > Lake | place: Democratic Republic of the Congo... | reverse complement strand
CGCACCGCGCACCCCTCGGCGCCCTCCGTAACGCGCCTCGACTCGACCATCGATATCATTCTCGCCTCGGCAGACCGGACGCACGTCATCGGGAACGAAGCAGCCCCGCTCGTGACCGACCGTCGGACTGCAATGATCCAGGATGATCTCCCACGCCCCGCCGACGGTGTCGGCGCTTCCGGAGCCGGGGGAGATTTCCCCGGGTTCACCGCGAGCTTCCGTTTCCAAGACCAACATGGCAACAGTTCGAAACGCTCCAATGAAATCGCGCTGCTTCACATCAAGGCGCCCTGCCGATGGGGCGGCCCGACCCAAAATGCGGTCGGTGGACGAAGCAAGATCCGCGCGCTGGTGCGGCAGGGCGTGGCGCGATGGTCCTGCCCATGCACCGTGATGAGTCACCCGAAGTCCCCTTGCCGGCACTTCACATCGAAGCGATGCCCCCACCGAAACTTCTCCCTCGGAACCCGCAGATGGTTTGAAATTCTCCCCGACTCCGCACGTCGCGCCATGATGCCTCGTCAGGATGACCATGCCGCCCCTGTCGTTGCTGCGCTGACGCCCTCCTTCCATCATCCTAACTGATCCACACCACCTGCCCTGTTCGCGCCGATTCCTCGGCTGCGAGACAGGCGCGCACAGCCTCGCGCGACTCCTCGGGAGTGATCACGTCCGGACGCTCCCCGTCGAGGACGCATTGGGAAAAGTAGGCGAGTTCGTCGCGCAGGGCGCCGTGCAGCTTTCCGTGCTGCGTCGGCCAGTAAGTCGTGTCGGGGCAGCGCGCCCCGTCTTTGTCGACAACCATCAGGTTCGGGTAAGTGTCGTGGATCGAAATGGAGCCCTCCGTGCCAACGATCTCAAGCCGCTCGTCGATCTGGAAGGGAGTCATGTCAGGCAAACACCAGACCGCCTCGAGGATGCAGGAAGCTCCGGTCTCAAGGCGATACATGACCTGCCCAAGATCGGGATGGGCGTGGCCGCGGTATTTCACGGTCTGGGCGTAAGCGCTGACCGCGCGCGAACCGCTGAACCAGAACATGAGGTCGGTGTCATGCACGCCGTCGCCGATGATGGGTCCGATCTTGTCCAGCACCGTCGCACCGACCCAGGAGGGCAAATTCCTCCGCGCATACATCGAGACGATTTTGCCGATGCGTCCAGACTCGATCGCAACCTTGGCGGCGGCGTAGCGGGGATTAAAGCGGCAGATGTGGCCCGTCATGAAAAACCCGATCGCCGCGTTCGCCGCGGCGACGATCCGGTCGCAGTCCTCCACGGTCGAGGCCATGGGCTTTTCAAGGAAGACGTGCTTTCCGGCCTCGAGCGCGGCCACCGCGGGATCGGCGTGCTGGTCCCACATCGTCGTGATGCTGACCGACTCGATCTCCGGATCGGCGAGCATGGCGTGAAAGTCCGTGTAAGTCTTTTTCACGGCAAACTTGGCAGCGACTTCGGCAAGCCGCCCCGGATTTCTCGTGCACACCCCGGCGATCTCCACGTTTGGGATCGCCGCGAGCGCTTCACAGTGTTTCTCGCCGAACCAACCGAGGCCCAGCACCGCGTGTTTTAACTTTCTCATCTCGATCTGAAACGATTTACCATTTTGGTTTCCCCTTCCAAAACGCGGCACCGCCGCGCTCACCACGGCGGCAGCGCCATCGTCCCGCCGTCGAGCACGATCGAGGTCGCGTTGATGTAATCCGAGTCGTCGCTGAGGAGGAACGCGGCCGTCTTCGCAATGTCGACAGGCTGACCGAGCCGGCGCACCGGGATCTTCTTGGCGACCTCAGCGTAGAGCTCCTCGACCGGCTTGTCCCATCCATCGCAGGTCGCCGCGAGCATGGGCGTGTCGACCGTGCCCGGGCAGATTCCGACGACGCGCACCTTGCCGGCATGATCGGTCGCGAGGCAACGAATCAAGGATTCAAGAGCTCCCTTCGAGGCACAGTAAAGCGCGTGTGCCGGAAATCCGATGAATGCCGCGACCGAGGTGGTGACTAGGAACACGCCCCTGCCCGAGGACTCCATCGCGGGAATGGCATGTTTCGCGGTCCAGAAGACGCTCTTCACATTCACGTTCATGATCTTCTCCCAGATCGAATCGTCGAACTCCGTGACCCTGCCCTTGCCCCACACGCCAGCGTTGCAGTGGACCCCGTCAAGACGTCCAAATTCGACCACCGTGAAATCGACGAGCGCCTTCACGCTCTCTTCAATGGAAACGTCGGCGTGGATGAAACGCACCTCCCGACCGGCGGCGCGCAGTTCGTCCTCGAGCGCCTCACCTCGCTCCTGCTGGTTCGAGGTGGTGACGACTTTGGCCCCGAGCGAGGCAAAGTGGCGCGTGCAGGCCTCTCCGATTCCGGAGGTGCCTCCGGTGACGAGAATGACTTTGTTTTTCAGGTTCATAAGATCTTACCAAGGGAGGTCTTCCTCGCGATCGAACTTCATGTATTCGATGACGGCCCCGTCCTTGAGGATGAACGCGACGGTGAAATTCGGCGAAGGCTCGAAAGGCTCGAGAATGACTTCCTCCCCCGTGATCGCCGCCGCGATGTCCTCGACCCGATAGGCGACGTGCGGCAGGTCGCGCACCGGCCCTTTTACCGGGCTGTCCGATTCGAACCGCAGGTATTCGACCTTGTAGGGATGTTTGCGGGGATCAGTGACCCAGACACGGGTGTCCTCGACGAAAAATTCGCCGGGCTGGCTTTGGTCGGTAGGGAGGCCGATGTGGTGGAACTGGCGCATGAAGGGATGGAGTCGCGGATTATTGGAGAGATGGAAGGCGGGCGACCCGTTTAAGGTTCACCGTTTGCCGTTTGCCGTTCACTGTTTACTGATTCCGCCGCCCGGTCCGCCATGCGGAAGAAGTCATTCTCCGGGGCATAGCCCAGGACGGTGCGAGCGCGGGTGATGTTGATCTCGAAGGGGTGGTAGTCGGGGCAACGGATCTCGACGGTCGGAAGGCCAAGCTTTTCCGAGAGATAACCGGCGGCGGCGCGGTAATCGAAACAGGAGGGACCGGCGATGTTGAAGGTCTGGCCGTTCGCCGCCGGATTGCCGAGCATGAGCCCGAAGGCCTGCATCACGTCGTCGAGATGGACGATGTGGCGGCGCAGCGGATTGCCTTGGGCGTTTGTCAGGATCGGAATGCGCTCTTCTCCCGCCTTGACGAGGGCGAGAATGTTGTCGGTGATTTCACCGAAGCCGTGCCCGGGCTCGGCCGGGTTCACGTTGCGAAGCAGTGAGAAGTGCTTGAGCAGGTCATCCCCCTCGAAAACCCAGGAGGATCGCAGCACCGTCACGGGCACGCCGTATTGGACAGCGTATTGCTTCGCCATCGTCTCCTCCATCACTTTCGAAAAGGCGTAATAGCCGGGATAGGCCGTGAGCGGATGATTTTCGTCGATGGGGATGGGCTGCGGGTAAAACCAGATCCCGTAGGCCGCATCGCCGCCGAAGAGGAGAAACTGCTCGACACCCTGTTTCCGACAGGCCTCGAGGACGTGGAAGGAACCCTTCACGCTAACATCAAAGAAGGTGTCAGCGTCCTCCTTCGTCGTCGCGAGATGCACGACGAAGTCGGCGCCACGCACCGTCTCCTCGACCGCATTGAGATCGGTGATGCTCCCTTGGATCGCGGTGACTCCCGGCCCCTCCACCGGTGTTTTGTGGACAAGGGCGCGCACCGGCCACCCCCGCTCCACCAACAGGCTGAGGACCCGGCGCCCCAATTTACCAGCGGCTCCGAAAATCGCGACGGTCTTGCTCATCATCTTCACAATAAGCGGGAACCCCTTTTCCAGGCTTGGCAGGGAGCGTCAATTTTTGGTATTTTCCAGCCATGATTGCGGATGCGAAAAAAGCCCGGGGGCTTCGTTTTCAGGAGGATTTCCTCGCCCGAATCGGGGGAGGCTTGCAACTTTCGGCCCTCTTCGCGCACCTTCCGATGATCGCCTTTCTCGCAAAGGACGATCAAAGCCGCTTCGTCTGCGCGAACGCCCCGACCCTGAAGATCTTCAACCTCGAGCACGAATGGGAGATGCTCGGCAAGACCGACGCGGACTTTTTCTCCCGCCCCCTCGCCGAAAGTTTCCGCGAGGAGGATCGACGGGTCATGACCAGCGGCGAGACGCGCACCTACTATTCGCAGTTGGTGCCAGACATTGTCGGCACGCTGAACTGGTATGTCGTCACCGTCGCCCCTCTGCGCGATCCCCAGGGTCGCACCTGCGGTGTGGCCATCGCCCTCTACGACCTGCACGAAGTCGGCGGGTTGGCCCAGCCTTTCTCCCGCCTCGAACCAGCCCTGCGCCATGTCCACACCCGGTTCCACGAAGCCATCACCACGGCGGAGCTCGCCGCCCTTTGCCACCTTTCAGAGCGGCAGTTCACCCGCGTTTTTCGGCGTTTGTTAGGCGATTCGCCGATGCGTTATCTCATCCGTCAGCGGCTCCACGCGGCGCGCCACGATCTAATCGCGTCTGACCGTCCCGCCGGCGCCATCGCCCTCGACCTCGGTTTTTACGACCAAAGCGCCTTCACCCGCGCCTTCCGCGCTGAGGCGGGAGTGACTCCGGCGGCTTATCGCCTGCGCCACTCGCAGGAACTCGATGAAAAGTAGCCCCCCCGATCAGACCTCGCCATCCTCTTCGTCATCCTCAAAGTCGACTTCGCGGACGCGCTTCTTATCGCGCTGGGATTCGACGTTGCGACGGATCAGATCCGCGACGTCGGTGCTTCGGTGAATCGCATTGATTACCACCCTTGGCGTGCTGCGGTCGGAGGTCTCAAGGATGATGCGCCCGAGTCCGAAGATCCGGAAATGGAAGGGCAGCTCCTGCTTCATGTCCTTCACCCGGTAGAGTTCGAGAACGTCGACGTTTCGGCTGAAGACGCCGCTACTGTGTTTGAGTCGCTCGTTGGTGAGCTCGTAGTTGTCAAAACGGGTCACGATCATCTTCACGATCCAAGGGAAGAGGCAGACAACCCACACCGCGAGGATGATGGGAATCACGAACGGGCCCGCCACGAGTGTGGTCAAAAGCGCGACCACCGTCAGCACGCCGCCGACGAGGAGGCCGAGGATCAGCGCGGGAAAATTCAGCACCTGCGAGGGAGTGCCTTTCCAAAGAATTTGTTCGGAGTTCATGTTGGGGGGGGAAGCGAATGTTCCATTCTGTCACGCCCGGCGTTCCTTGGCGAATACAATCGGGTGGCGGTTTTGGAGCGAGGGAGGTGCCTTAGGGCGCGCTTCAGCGGCGTCACGGAAAACCGTGGTCTTCTTTTCCTCCTCCCGCTACGAGCCCATCACCTCTTTCTGCAAATCCCGCAGCACCCGCAGCTCGCCCCAGTCCGCTCCGCGCATGCGCCTCGCTCCGCTAGTGCGTTTTTCACCGAAACGCTCTCGCAGCGTCCGCTCCCGCTCGAAAACGGCGTTTACAAATACCGCCGTGCCAAGCACCGCTCCGTCACAGAAGTAGCGCACCCGATGGCGCAGCGCCTGACGAACCGGCATGCCTCCGCCCCGTGCCACCACCGCTTCGACGACGTCCTCCTTCATCCCGCGGCGACCGCCTTGACCAAGGTCCGGATCCCCCGCGATTTCCTGACCATCTTGATAAAGAAGCATCCGGTAGCGCGCCTCCGTGCGCCGCCAGTCATGCCGGAAATCCGGATCCTGCAGGGCCTCGCTGAGCATCCGGCCAAGGCCCTCGCGTGCCCTCCGCGCGCGCTTTCCACCCGCCACCGCCTCCGCGTAGCCACTCCAACGGTAGTCCTCCGGCCTTGCGACAAGGCCCGCCCGGATCGGGTTGAGGTCGATGTAGGCGGAGATCGTCAGCAGCGCTTGTTCGCAGTCCTCGACGAGGACGCTCTTGTAACGACCTTCCCACAGAGTGCCCGAGCGGCCGAGACGCTTGTTCATGTAGAAGGTGATGCGCAGTTTCACCTCCTTAAGAAAGAGCCCCAGATCGCCCCGGCGACGCTCATAGCGGGAGAGGATTTCACGGTGCCACCGCTCGTCTCCGGCGGCCCGAGCGCGCTCCAGCTCCTGCTTCACGCCTTCGACAACCTCACCTGGATATAGCAGCGGCAGAACCGCGAGCAGTCCATCCTCATCGAGCGGCGGCAGCGTGTCACGGTCCGGCACCTCCAGGAGGAGGTGAAAGTGGTTGGACATGAGACAATAGGTCACGATCCGCACCCCAGTGAAGACCTCTTGGTTCCGAAGGATCCTGCGAAAGATCTCCTTGTCCCTTGCTTCAAAGACCTTGCGCTTGTCCACGACCCTGGACATGACGTGGTAAAAAGATCGACCGGTTCCGAGGAGGCGTGCAGTGCGCATAAGTTGGCGGAAAATGGCGGGCATACGCGGTCAGAGCAGATGACCAGCGGCAGAATTCCCGAAAGATTAGGATAATTCGACTGATCTTCAACATTTTTTGTCTGTCCCTTTATAGTTTCTGTCCCTTTATAGTTTTGGCCCGTCTGTTTCATTTTCCCATTTTAAAGCTTAAGCGGGTCAGTCTCCCGTTAGCCCCTTCCCCTCCGCACCGCACGCCGCGCTAAAATCAACAGCACCCAGCAAAGAACGAAACCCAAGAACGCCGCGAAGGGGAGCCTGGGATGTTGCCTCATCACCAGCATCCACTGACTTTTCGTCGCGAAAGTCGCGGAGGGCCAAGTGAGATCGAGAAAGAAGCTACGGTTTTCTCCCATTGGAGCGGTCACCTCGACACGGATCCGGTTGCCCGTGACTTCCGCGCGCCAGGCAGCCCCGTATCGCTCGGCTTCGGGATCAACGCCGGTGAGTGCGGGGGTGTATCGCAGCACCGGGACGCCTTCAGGCAGGCTCAAGGTGGCGACGAGGGAATCAATGGGCAAGGCCGGAAGACCAGCGACGAGATCGATGACATCGGAGAACTCACCGTCCCCGCGCTGCCAGCCCTCACGCAAGCGTCCCCTCACCGTGTAGTCGTGATTTCCGTGTTCGAGGTCGCGATTCTCAGAGCCGAGGTAAAGGGAAACGAAGCCCGGCTGGTAATCCGCCCGAAAGACCTCGGGAACGCCGTCGCGAGTCACTTCGAGGATTTCGAGCTCGGTATCGAGAACAAGGCCACCGGGACCTTGAAAGACAGTGAGGTAATTGAGCACTGGACCTCGACGGATCGCGACCCCGGCGACACCGAGTTTGAACCGCTGTTCGAAGGTCACCAGCCCGTTTCGATGGATTTCGTAGTCGAGCTCCAGAGAATAAATCCGCTCGGCTGGATCGGGGGTAACCCTCGCCGTCCCGATGCGATCTGAGGCACGATCCTCCCCCACCGCCGCGGAGATCAGGATCACACGCGCCATCAGCAGCAAAATAACCGGAATCCGTTTCAAGGAAGGGAGACTAAGCCACCTCCCCAAACTTGCCCGAAAAATCAGAGAAATCACAGCTTTTGGAGCAGTTTCTCATGAATCCCGCCGAAGCCACCATTGCTGAAGATGATGATGACATCTCCGTCGCGGGCCTCGACCTCGAGTCGAGCAACGATGGCATCGGCATCGGGCTCGTAGAAGGCCGGTAGACCTCGGTCGCGAAGCCTTTTCATGAGCAGATCTGTGTCGAGGCGCTGGTCTTCGGCAAGTTTGTCGGCGCGGGCGACCGCGGCAAGGCAGACGCCATCGGCCCGACCGAGGGCGTCGGGGAGGGCCTCCTGAAAAACGCGGCGGCGAGTCGTGTTGGAGCGGGGCTCAAAAACGGCCCAGAGGCGGGCTCCGTCGAAGCGTTTCCGCATCCCGGCGATGGCTTCGCGAATCGCGGTGGGATGGTGCCCGAAATCATCGACAATCGTAATGCCGCGGTCGGTGACGCCGCGGACTTCCTGCCGACGTTTGACGCTGCGGAAGGCGGCAACGGCCTTGCGGATCACTTCGGGGGCGACACCAACGAAGCGGGCCGCGGTGATGGCCATGGCGGCGTTGCGGACATTATACTCGCCGTTCATCCCCATCTCGTAGCGTTCGCCCTCGAGGGTAAAGGAAGTGCCCTCGGCGCGGTAGTCGATTTCGGTGATACGGGCGTCGGAAGCGGAGCCGATCCCGATACGTTTCAACGGGGAATGTCCCTGCGTGGCAAAAATCTCGAGGGCATTGGCGTCGTCCCCGTTGAGCAGGACGATCCCGTTCTCCGGGACGAGACGAACGAGATGGCCGAAGGTCTTCTTGACGGCATCGAGATCCTCGAAGATGTCGGCATGATCAAACTCGAGATTGTTCACGATGACGAGCTCGGGCAGGTAATGGATGAACTTTGAGCGTTTGTCGAAGAAGGCCGAATCGTATTCATCGCCCTCCAACACGACAAGATCCGACCCGGTGATGCGGGCGCCCTGACCCAGATTCTCGGGGATGCCACCGATGATGAAATTCGGATTCCGCCCCGCCGCTTCGAGAATCCATGCGAGAAGAGACGAGGTCGTGGTTTTGCCGTGCGTGCCAGTGACGACGAGATTGCGTTTGCCGCGCAGAACCTGTTCACGCACCAGCTCGGGCAGCGACACGTAATGAAGTTTGCGGCGCAGCACCTCCTCGACCTCGGGATTGCCGCGGCTCTGGGCGTTGCCGATGACGAACAGATCGACATCATCCGGAAGATTCTCGGCCTTGTAACCGTCGAGAATGGAAATGCCGCGCCCTTCGAGAAAGGACTTCATCGGATCGTAGACCTGCGTATCAGATCCGGTGACGCGATAACCCGCGTCGCGGAAGGCGGCTGCGACTGAACCCATCGCGGTGCCACAGATACCCATGAAGTAGAGGTGTTTTTCAGGAGGGCTGGACGAGAACATGTCGGGAAAGTTGAAGACGGCGAAAAGCCAGTGTTTACGACGCTTCCCGGCAGGCCGCAATGGCATTTTCCACGATATCACGCGGGTAGACCCGGCCGATCGACGCCCGGAGATTACCTGGGACGCGGCATCTCGAAACGGTCGTGGGTGCGGCAATAACCCGAAGGAACCTCCATCCGCCCGATCGGGGCGAAAACTTTGGGGTTCACCAGCAGCGTCTGCGGATCGAGGATGCCATCGCGGACAAACACGTGGTGGATGAGTCCCACGATGAGCCGGTTTCCGCCCATTTCCAAGGTCGCCCACTCGGTGCACTCGAGAGCGACCGGAGCTTCGACGATCCGGGGCGGTTTTACGGTGCGGCTTGGGGCGGTGTGGAGCCCGGCAAGCTCGACCTCGCTGACTTCGGGACCGACCTCGGACGAAGTCAGGTTCATCGCTCCGGCGCAGTCCTCGTCGACGAGATTGACGACGAATTCGCGGCTGCGGCGGATGTTTCGGGCGGTGTCCTTCGGGATACCGGCTCGGTCGCAGGGGGCGAAGCCAAGCATGGGCGGCTCGGTGCCGAGGAGGTTGAAAAAACTGAATGGCGCAGCGTTGACCTGTCCCACCTCATTCTGAGTTGTCACCCAGGCGATGGGGCGCGGGGTGACAAGGCCGGCGAGGAGCTTGTAGGCCCGTGCCAGGAACTCTCCGCCGGTGAGATCGAACTCCATGGCGGGAATCAGGAGAGAAGATCGATGGGCGTCAGGATCAGGTCACTTTCCACCACCCTTGGCAAGCAGCGCCGGGGTGACGAGACTGGGCTCCTTGCGGTAGGTTTTCCGGAACTTCCTGCCCCAAGCGCCGTTCTCGAAAACCTCGCGGTAGGTGATGGTGACGGCCTCGTAGGTCTCGTAGTTGCCGCAATCGCCGCGCTCGGTAACGGTGACGTCTTCACGACACCATTCGAGATGCCCGAGGAGGGTTGGGTCGCAAATCTCGTGACGACGGGAGAAGTTCGGAAACACCCGGCAGAAGCTGAGATCTTTTCGCGGATAATGGCAGCGCCATTTCGGGGAGATTTCGGGCTTCGGCTTGGAGGAGGCCGACGGAACGACCGCAGCGGTTTGGGCCGAGACCGATGCCGAGGAAAGGAGCAAGAGGCTGGAGAGCAGAAGAAGGACAAGTCTCATGGCTGATCGTAAAACTGCTTCATGATGGGGAGGATCGGAGCCCATTTCAAGCGGAAAGTCAGCAGATTTACGCAAAGCCTCCCGACCAGCCTGCAGCTCCGCACAAAACCGGGTTTCCTGTTTGCGAATCCTCGCGCCTCATGCAACGGGTGACAAATTTTACCCTCTTCCCCAGCATGCCCCGCGACAACTCGATCCAGAAGATTCTTCTTATCGGCTCCGGTCCCATTGTGATCGGACAAGGATGTGAATTTGACTACTCGGGAGTGCAGGCCTGCAAAGCGCTGAAGGAGGAGGGCTACGAAGTCGTGCTGGTGAACTCGAATCCGGCCACGATCATGACGGATCCGGAGTTCGCGGACCGCACCTACGTCGAGCCGATCACCCCGGAGGTCGTCGAAAAGATCATCATCAGGGAGAAGCCTGATGTTCTCCTCCCCACCCTCGGGGGCCAAACTGCTCTGAACACGGCGATGGAACTTCACCGTCGCGGCCTCTTGGAGAAGCACGGCGTTCGCATGATCGGGGCGAAACCCGACGCGATCGAAAAGGGCGAGGACCGCCTTGCCTTCAAGAACGCGATGATCAAGATCGGCCTGGACATGCCCCAGTCGGGCGTGGCCCACACGATGGAGGAGGCCCATGTGATCCGCGAGGAAATCGGCAGCTTTCCCCTCATTATCCGGCCCGCCTACACCCTCGGTGGCACCGGGGGCGGCATCGCCTACAACCGCGAGGAGTTCGAGACGATCGTCGCCCGCGGTCTCGACCTCTCGCCCGTCACCGAGATCCTCATCGAGGAATCACTCCTCGGATGGAAGGAATATGAGATGGAAGTGATGCGTGACAAGGCTGACAACTGCGTCATTATCTGCTCGATCGAGAACCTCGATCCGATGGGAGTGCACACGGGCGACTCGATCACCGTCGCGCCCATCCAGACCCTGACCGACCGCGAATACCAGATCATGCGCGATGCCTCCTTCGCGGTGATTCGCGAGATCGG
>Ga0172372_10011868_pt1 | contig 11024 bp, 8 predicted proteins | sample LakKiv5m_2_FD_114544 | JGI IMG/M metagenome (GOLD analysis project Ga0172372, IMG submission 114544) | Freshwater microbial communities from Kabuno Bay, South-Kivu, Congo - kab_092012_9.5m | ecosystem: Environmental > Aquatic > Freshwater > Lake | place: Democratic Republic of the Congo... | reverse complement strand
TCGTGATGTACGAGAAGCGATCGCTGATCGTCTCAATCAAGCAAATCAACAACTAATTAATACGACTGTTAGTAAAACTGATAGTTATTAATAAATCCAAATATTTAAGAGAATGCGCTCCTTAGGAGCACATTCTCTTAAAACTGACATAAAAATAGAGCGCCTAGCGCTCTATTTTTTTATACCTCCATGCGATGTAACCAATTGACATAGAAAAGAGCGCTCAACGCTCTTTTCTATATATTTCCCATGCGACGTAACCAATTAAAGTGAGAACCCACATTCCGCTCGTAATGGAATCAGAAAAAGAATTACGAAACAGGAACAGGGAGGAGATAGTAGCGTTGGCAGGCAGGAGAAAAGAAATTTAAAATATGAAGACGAGGAGGGGACAAATTGACAATTTGAGTAACACCATGAAAAGAGACTAAATGAACCGCCATAAAACATTGAAAAACCCAACGTAAAGTCGGGGAATTAGTAGGTTTACCCAATTGATTAGGAATAGTAGCTTGAGCAAGAGCCAAAGCAAGTCTGAGTTGTCGTTGGGCTAAATTATAAACGAGTAAGCAAAGCACCATAATCATGCCCAAAGCCTCAATGCGTTTAGCGGACTTAAGAAAAACACTAGAAGTAAAAAACAAAGGGTCTTTAAGGAAACGAAAACCCCGCTCAGTTCCCTGTTGAGCCTTGTATTCCCGTAAAGCATCATCAGTGGTGAATTGTAGGCAATCAAGAATATTCGTGGCGAGAATAAACCTGCCACAGCGCTGTCTCTGAGCCAAGATTTCTGAGTCTATAGGAATCACCGTTGCCGTAATCCGATAACTAATACTGGTGGGTATAGCATCAGGCTTTGGCTTACCCCGTTTCGCATAATGTGGCTTTTCTACTGTCTGAATATTTGAGAGTTGATGCCATTTCATATTTGCCGATAATTTCTCGGCGGCAGCGATCGCGTCAGCAACACAAGCAAAATCTTGTCCTGACAGAGCCTGTAGCTCTTGATGACAGTTTTGCTGGATTTGCTCAAGCTTTTTGTCTAATTTCTTGTTGTCTGATTTACGTCTTTCTTGACTTTCAACTAAAATCCATCTTTGCCTTACCCCACCATACTCACTCATCAATTCGACTGTGGCGTATCCCCTCAATTTACTTGACTGTAATCCAGTTGTGGTTTCCACGAATTGACTTGCTGCTTTGATGCTTAATGGCACTCTGGTTAGCCATTTGAGTCCTGTCATTGCTACCACATTTTCTTCACTGTATAGCGCTGCATCGCCTACGCATATTCCCTCAAATGTCCACTGTTCCTTGAATTCTTGTAATAATCCTGCAAATCTTGCTTTGTCTGCTTGATTCCCACTTACCACCTCCATCATTACGGGGATATCCCCATCTCCTACACAGATTAGGTTCATCATAAATTGCTTTAGGTCGGGACGATGGTCGCGCGAATATCCATGCGTGATTTCGATACTCCCTTCTTCTTCCTTGCCATATTCCCCATCTACATGAAATGAGGTCGAGTCTATATGTCCTGATTCTACCTTTATTTCGTATTTCTCGACTGCTTTTAGGCTGATTCCCAAAAATGTAGCGCTCAGTCCTGCTTCATGTAAGTCATCCAGTACATCCCCGATGCGGTCATCGCTTATTTGCTCTGCCGTAATCCCTTCTCCCAATAAATGCTCGGTAGATTTCCCTTCAAAGAATTGACTAAACATATACAGTGGCGCTGATACAAACCCTAATCCATTCAGGAGCATTGCTTTGACGATTACTCCTGCACTTACTTTTTCCCTTGAGCTTCTCCCAATTCTTGTGTTGATATCCTCCACGATTCCCATCTCATCAATTATCCCTGCTACGATTCCTAGATGGTCTAGGTTCGATACTCTCATCTCTGTATTTTGGGTATTAATTATTCTTTCCTCCTTTTTGGCTTTCTCCTTGCCTTTCGTTAATTATTTTACCTTTCCATTACGAGCGGAATGTGGGTGAGAAAGACAACCTGCCCAAAAAGAAGTGTGATAGTTGTATCTCACACCAAACTCTAGACAGGTTTGCTCAACTACTTTGGAAATCTCAGGATAATTAACATGACAAATATTCGGAAATAAATGATGCTCGACTTGGAAATTTAATCCGCCAATTAGCCATGTCACAAAGGGATTATTACGGGAAAAATTTACTGTTGTTTCAATTTGATGAATCGCCCAATCATTCTCAATAATGTTCGCTTCTGTTACAGGAAGTGGAAAGTCCGCTTCTACAACTACATGGGCTAGTTGAAATACCACACTAAGTACTATGCCCAAAGTTACGGCAACTAACGTATAACTAGCCAAAACTTCCCATACTGAGTGAAATAGTAAGGGAATAGCAAAGGCAAGTGTGAAGAAAATGAGCTTGCCTCCCCAGAAAACCGCAAGATGCCCCTTAGTAGGACGAGGATAGGGGCGATCGCCAATTTTGCCAGTAATCAAGCAATAAAAATCATCATAAAAATGCCACTTGATCGCTAACAAGCCGTACAACAGCCAAAGATAATAATGTTGCCACCGATGAAAGGTCAGTCTTGCATGGGAAGGAGAAAGCCTCCCAAAGATGCCTACTTCTAGATCCATATCGTAGCCAGCAATGTTGGTGTATGTATGATGCAACACATCATGTTTCCAATGCCAAATATAGGAACTGCCACCGATTAAATCTAAACTCATTGACATGAGTTTATTTACCCATGCAAGATTTGAATATGCATGATGCGCTCCATCATGCTGAATACTAAAGCCAATTCCTGCAGTAACGACCCCAAGCGCAATACAAAGGGGGATTACTTGCCACCATGTCTGAGCAAGGAAAACTAAGACAGAATATATGCCGATCAAGCTAAACAGCAAAACCGCTGTCTTAATGTACATTCGTGAACAATCACGTTCTCTAAGAACGCTATTTTGAAAAAGTTCGTCAACACGCCTTCTCAGTTCAGCCTGAAATCCACTATTCTTGGCAAATTTTAGTTTCTTAGCTGGTTCTTTCTCTTGGCTAATCACAAACTGTTGAGATTCGTTTCGCTCTTGCATCTTCTAACGCTTCTAATCAATATCGTATTTATAATTTTTCACTTATACTAATTTCCTGAAGCGTTATGAAACTTTAGAAAATCAAAGTTAAAACTCAAATCTGGGTTTTATTCGGCAAAAAATTGTTTTTTCTACAGTAAAAAAGCTTTTGGTAAGCGATCACACTGTGTTTCTGATGTTACATGATTCCCTTGAATATTCCTGAAACGATTTGAAAAAGCTATAGCAACGAAAGTTTTGTTTAGGACATAAAACCCAAATAAATAAAGGCGGCGCTTCGCGCCGCCTTTATTTATGTTTTGAGTTGTTTTAGCTATCTCTTTCATTTAACGTGAATTCGATATAGCCATTTTTGCCGCGCGAAGCGCGGCAAAAATGGCGCAAAATGTTGTTTTCATTTAATTGGCTTTTTGAAGAAAGCTTCCATTTAACATCAGCCATCTAACTTTTTACCTCTAATAGAATAATCCAATAGTTCCATTGGATGCATGAGGAGAACGTTCTTATTTTGCAATTTCAAGTGTTTACGAATTTGGGTAATACAGCCCACATTTGCCGAAGCTATTAACTGAGCGCCCGTATCCGTGAGATTAGTTACCTTCATCTCTCCCAATTCATGCCCTACTTCTGGTTGCAAAATGTTGTAGATTCCTGCACTGCCACAGCATAGCGAAGCATCAACTGATTCCCTTAGTTGTACGTTAGGAATTTGGCGCAACAAACGACGAGGTTGGAGGCTTATTTTTTGTCCATGAAGCATGTGGCAGGCATCTTGATAGGCGATCGCTAAAGGCTGATCTTGCAATGGCGAGAGCTTCGCAGTCAAACCAACATGATCGAGAAACTCTTGAACGTCCTTTACTTTTGTAGAGAAAAGCTTTGCTTTCTCAGCATAGAGAGGATCATCTTTCAAAATATGGCCATATTCTTTCAACGTATGTCCACAGCCTGAGGCATTGACTAGCACTGCGTCAAGATTTAAGTCAGCAAAAGCATCAATGGTCTGCTTGGCAAGTTCTAGAGTTTGTGCTTCCTGTCCTTGGTGATGTGATAATGCTCCACAACAACCTTGCAATTTAGGAACTACGACTTCACATCCATTTGCTGTTAGCACACGCACTGTAGCATTATTCACTTCTGATAAAAATACACGCTGTACACAACCCAAAAGCATTCCCACACGGTAGCGCTTTACTCCTTGAGCAGGAATTAACTCAGGTAAATTATCCTGAAAAGCTTGGGGAGTTAACTCAGGTAGCACTGATTCCATCGCAGCTAGTTGCTTAGGCAAAAACTTTTCTAACCAACCCTGCGATCGCAATAGTTTTTGTATACCTAATTTTTGATAAACCAATAAAGGTGCAAGCAACACTCGGAGCCGACTTGGATATGGAAAAGTCGAAAAGATAAATTGCCGTAATAATTTCTCAGGTAGCGATCGCGGATGGTTTCGCTCAATTTGAGCGCGAGTAGCTTCGATCAGTTGATCATACTGTACACCTGATGGACAGGTAGTTACGCAAGCTAGACAACCTAAGCAGGTATCAAAATGTTGGGCGATCGCAGGCGACAAAGGAATATCGCCTTCATTAATTCCATCCATTAAATAGATGCGACCGCGTGGCGAATCTGTTTCTTTACCGATGATACGATAGCTAGGGCATGTAGACAGGCAAAAGCCACAATGCACGCAAGCATCAATCAGTTGTGGATTTGGTGGATTTTTAGCGTCAAAATTAGGAATTATTTCCTGATTATTGATAGCTACATTCTCAAAACTATCTTTGTCAGAAACCTGCATATTGTCAAAGTGATTACGGCTTCTTTGATTCTATAGCCAGACTAGTCATTATCTGTACAGTTCGTAGCCATTTGCGGTGTGCTTCGCACACCGCAAATGGCTATGAACTCAAGTTACAGCAGTTATCGATCAAACGAACCACAAGAAAAACTTTGAAAGTGTTGCTTTGCAACACTTTCAAAGTTTTTCTTGGTTTGGGTTTGAGCGCGAAGCGCTGTAACTAGAGTGTAAATGGTTGCCAAGGTAAATCGCTTGTGCCAGTTAAGAGTAAATCTCGCGTAATGTGAGCCGTTACGGGAGCCATTAGTACCCCATTGCGATAGTGGCCTGTCGCAACCAAAATGTGGGGATGGTTTGGGACAAAGCCTAAAATTGGCGATTGATTGGCTACTGGTCTGGGGCGATCGCCTGCCCATGTTTCTAAAACTTCAGCATTGGCAAAGGTAGGACACCATGAGATCGCCTGTTCTAGTAATAAAGATACATTAGCCTCGTTTGGCAATTCGCTTGGGTCAAACTCTAAGGTTGCACCGAGCCAATAGCGATCACCGTCTAACGGCACAATATTTAGATCCGAACCATCCTCATTTTCAATATGCACGACGTTTTTGAGGTTTAGCTTCGGAATATGTAATAGCAACGCTTGACCAGCAACTGGCTGCATCAGGGCTTGTCCCGCATATTTAGGATGATTTTTTAAAAGTGGCGCAAGAAGAGGGTTAGAGCCTAAGCCTGATGTAACAATGATGCGATCGCTCGCTATATCTTCTAAATTCTCGACTGGTGTATTCCAAAGAAACTTTGCACCATTTTGAGTTGCGGCTTCAACTAGGGCATTTACTAACTGGGTGGGATGCACCGCCCGATCGCATGGACTTAGTAGACCACCATCGGTTTGCCATTGCGAGAACTCTTGAGCAATTTGATCACGATCAAGCCATTGCAAATCAAAGCCTTGTCTTTTGCGAATTTCAGACAGCGATCGCGATTTTGTTTCCGCATCAGGCGATCGATACAAATTTAAAATGCCATTGCGGTTGTAAAGAATATCGCATTTTGTTTGATTAGTTAACTCAGCAATCAGGCGATCGTATTTACTTAAACTCGCTAAGCGTAGCTTTACCAAAACACCTCTTGCTCTAGAACTAGAGGCAGCCATCAATACCCCCAGCGCTGCACTTGTTGCCCCCATTGCTGGCTTGGCGCTTACCTCAATAACCGTCACATCTAGCTCGGTTTTGCTCAATTCATAGGCAAGCATTGCCCCGATCGCACCGCAGCCAATAATAGTAATAGTCGTCATAAATTTTTGAACATCAGATTAGGTGAGAGATTCGTGTAAGCCTTCCTACTTTAATGAGAAATTGCCATCATGTTTAACGTCAATGTTAGACTTTTGAGATACAGTGCTTCTTGATTTTGTATCTTCACAAGACTTGCTACAGCTACAAGTGCAAATTCTGTAGCATTTGCGTTCAAATTTCCTAAGCCCTGAAAAATTACTGCATTAAAATCCGTGATTACGCTAAACCTGCTGCACCCCATCGAATCTACCCCAATTCAAACATGGAAATTTGACTCTGAGTCTGTGATTCGGATTGGGCGATCGGGAGATAATGACGTGATTCTCTATAGCTCTGTTGTTTCTCGCTACCATGTCGAGCTACACCGTCGCTCTCTCTATTGGGAAATTGTCAATATTGGGGCAAATGGTACGTATATTAATGATCGTGAAATTGACAAGGAGCAAGTGCAGCATGGGGTAACTATTCGTCTTGCAACAACTGGCCCAAAATTACAAATACTACTAGATGCGGCTGGATCAGTGCCGCCTTTAACTCGTAAGGCTATTACTAAGGTCACATCACCAACAAAGCCAACTTATAGTCCCGCTACAGCTATGTCCCGTAAAACAATGTAATTAACTCGATATAGCCATTTGCGCGGCGCAAATGGCTATATCGAGTTCACGTTAACTTAACGTGAGTTCGGGATAAGCTACAAAATTTTAAAAGCCAAAACAGTAAAAGACTCGCAAAGCGAGTCTTTTACTGTTTTGGCTTCTAGAGAGGGTTCGCAGCGCTAACCCTCTCTAGAAGCTAGTTTGAAATTAACCCGAACTGAGGTTAATTTAACGTCAGTTCGACGAAAGCGAAAAATGGTAAGAATCGCTAAGCGATTCTTACCATTTTTCGCCATTTGCGACGTGCGAAGCACGCCGCAAATGGCGATATCAAACTCACGTTAATTTAGAGCTTTTTGAAATATGCGATCGCCAATATCGTATTATCATAGACTTGGCATAATTTGGCATTTACTGACGGTTTTGCCAAAGGTTGGCAAAAGTCCAAAAAATGTTTTTTTGATTTCTAGATATATACAATCTAGGCTTACTTAATCTAGGCATATTTAATAATGAAGGTCACTCTAGAGAAGCTTCCCGCTAGTCAAATTGGTTTTGACATTCAAGTAGAAGGGGCAAAGTCTCAAGCAATATATGATCGCATCGTCAAAGACTTGACGCGCACGATGCAAGTACCTGGTTTTCGCAAAGGAAAAGCGCCCACTCAACTTGTATTGAGACAAGTTGGCAGTCAGCGACTTAAAGCAAATGTGCTTGAAGAATTGCTAGAAAAAACCTTAACCGAAGCCCTTGCTGAGAACAAAGAAGTTAAAGATAAAGCATTGGGCAGCTTTCAGCTAATTACCGATATTGAAACTCTTGTCCAAACCTTCACTCCAGGGCAAGAAGTAACCTTTAAAGCCGCGATCGATGTTGAGCCAGAAGTAACTCTCAACAAATATCAAGGCTTCACGGTTAAGGCTGAAGAAATTAAGCCTGACCTCACCGAAGTTGATCGCACCCTAAACGAATTTCAAGTCCGCAAAGCCACGATTGTCCCGATTGAGGATCGCCCCGTCGCCCTAAATGATGTTGTTACCGTCGATCTTAAAGTGCTAGATCGCGCCACAGGTGAAGAATTGCCTGACGCGGGTGAAGAAGACTTTCAACTAGATGTTGATGAAAAAGCCTTTATTCCTGAAGTTGTTCAGGCGATCGTTGGTGCAGAGATCGATCAGGTCGTTGAGGTTGAGTCAATTTTTCCTGAAGAATATTACCCCGAAGAATATGTAGGTAAGGAAATCAAATATGTAGTCACGATCAAATCGATCAAAGGTCGTGAGCTACCAGTCCTTGATGACGAGTTTGCACAATCGATTAGCGATAAACAAACGATCGCTGAGTTGCGTGAATTCCTCGAAAAGCGTGTTATTGACGAGGCTGAAGCTAAAACCAAAGCCAACAAAGAACGCGCTGTGCTTGAGGCTCTCACTGCTGAACTCGAAGTCGATCTACCAGCAACTCTCTTGCAGCAAGAACTAGAATTTTTGGTCAGACAACAGGCTAGCTACTTGCAAGAGCGCATCGATCCTGCGATGGCAAAACAACTTTTTACCAAAGAATTGGTTGAAGAAATGCGCCGCCTCAATCAACCAGAGGCGGTTAACCGTCTCCGCCGCAAAGTGGCTCTTGATAAAATTGCTGAACAGGAAAAGCTTGCAGTTGATGAAGCTGAACTTAAGGAAAGAGTTGCCAATACCCTAGAAATGCTCAAAGATCAAAATATCGATCCCGCTAGATTGGCTAGCTTGATTAGCGAGGAAATGCGGACTGAGATCGCTGTGGAATGGTTGATCGAGCATTCTGAAATTGAGTTAGTTGAGCAAGGCTCACTCCAGCCAGAGCCTGAAACTCTCGAAAGTATCTCTCCAGAGACTGATACAGATGTGGTGACTGTTGAGGCAACATCTGAAGAAGCTTAATTAAAAGCAAGAGGGGTGATGATCACCTCTCTTGCTTTATAAATTGCTTAGAATAGTAAGGATAGATACCAATACAGTTTTTGAGGCATAATAAATCTTAAGATCTGTATAGTAAAACCCAGCCTTGCCACTCGAGCATAGCTAATCAGGTTTTTCCTAGGATGATGCATCAAAATTATGGTGAATTCAAAACGAATGTTCCCTTTATCTAGTCAATTAACATCAAATCAATTTGCGATCACTTCGATCCAAAATCAGGTTGTACCGATGGTAGTCGAGCAATCGGGTAAAGGCGAGAGAGCATTTGATATTTTCTCGCGCTTACTGCGTGAGCGCATCGTGTTCTTGGGTTCGCAAGTAGATGACACCACATCTAACCTGATCATGTCGCAGCTTTTATTTTTAGAAGCTGAAGATCCTGAAAAGGACATTTATCTTTATATCAATTCCCCTGGTGGCTCAGTCTATGCGGGCATGGCGATTCTTGATACCATGAATCATGTCCGTCCCGATGTTTGTACTATCTGTATGGGTTTGGCAGCTAGCATGGGTGCATTTTTATTGGCGGCTGGCGCTAAGGGTAAGCGTATGTCTTTGCCTAATTCACGGATCATGATTCACCAACCTCTTGGCGGCGCTCAGGGACAAGCCGTTGATATCGAAATCCAAGCAAGGGAAATTTTGTACATTAAGCGATCGCTCAACGAAATGTTAGCTGCTAACACAGGCAAGCCTCTCGAACAGATCGAACAAGATACCGAGCGAGATTTCTTTATGTCGCCTGCAGAAGCTCAACAATATGGTTTAATTGATCGCGTTTTAACCAATTCCAACAGCCTTCAGCCATCTGTCCTATCCCTAGTCTAGCCACAGCGAGATAGCTTATGCCCAGTAAATATGACTCTCATCTTAAATGTTCCTTCTGTGGTAAGTCACAGGAGCAGGTACGCAAACTCATTGCAGGACCTGGGGTATACATTTGTGATGAGTGCGTGGATTTATGCAACGAAATTCTCGATGAGGAGTTGTTTAACAGCGCTCCGCCTCAATCTACCCAGCGTAAAGATCCTGCTAATGAAAAGCGGAAAACTAAAACTGCGGCAAATCTTAATCTCAGTCAGATCCCTAAGCCTCGAGATATCAAGCGCTATCTTGATGAAAATGTAGTTGGTCAAGACGAAGCCAAAAAAGTTTTGTCGGTTGCCGTCTATAACCACTACAAGCGTCTAAGCTTCATTGAGTCGGCTGGCAAAGGTCAGGTTGAAGATGGGGTTGAACTTCAGAAATCGAACATTTTGCTGATAGGTCCCACAGGTTGTGGGAAAACTCTGTTAGCGCAGACTTTAGCGGAAATGCTAGATGTACCTTTTGCGGTTGCTGATGCTACAACACTTACTGAGGCGGGCTATGTTGGTGAAGATGTAGAAAATATTTTACTGAGGCTCTTACAGGTTGCTGACCTTGATGTTGAAGAGGCTCAGCGTGGCATTATTTATATTGATGAAATCGATAAAATTGCGCGTAAGGGTGAAAATACTTCGATTACCCGTGATGTTTCGGGTGAAGGTGTTCAACAAGCATTACTAAAAATGCTTGAAGGCACAATCGCAAACGTACCGCCTCAAGGTGGACGCAAGCATCCTTACCAAGACTGCATTCAGATTGACACCAAAAATATCTTGTTTATTTGCGGTGGCGCATTTGGTGGCATGGAGAAATTGATCGAGCAACGCATTGGCAAGAAGTCGATGGGGTTTGTGCAGCAGGGAGAGTCAATTCCCCGTGAAAAACGGACTGCAGAGATTTTGAAAAACCTACAGCCCGATGATCTGGTCAAGTTTGGGATGATTCCTGAATTTATCGGTCGTGTGCCTGTGACGGCTGTTCTTGATCCACTTGATGAAAAAGCTCTAATGGCAATTTTGACTGAGCCTCGGAGTGCGTTGATTAAGCAGTACCAGAAACTCTTGAAAATGGATAATGTCCAGCTTGAGTTTCAGCCTGATGCAGTTCAGGCGATCGCGAAGGAAGCCTATCGCCGTAAAACAGGGGCAAGAGCTTTACGTGGTATCGTCGAGCAGTTGATGCTAGACATGATGTATGAGTTGCCTTCTCGTAAGGATGTCACCAAATGTCTAATTACCCGTGACATGGTTGAAAAGCTATCTACGGCGGAGATTTTGCAGCACCCCGCTTACATTCCTAAACCTGAATCAGCATAAACAAAAGGACTCGCTAAGCGAGTCCTTTTGTTTATGTATATCTTAATTGCAAAGAAAGTGTTAGCCAAAACCCAAACATAAAAGTAGCGG
>Ga0172372_10011867_pt1 | contig 11024 bp, 14 predicted proteins | sample LakKiv5m_2_FD_114544 | JGI IMG/M metagenome (GOLD analysis project Ga0172372, IMG submission 114544) | Freshwater microbial communities from Kabuno Bay, South-Kivu, Congo - kab_092012_9.5m | ecosystem: Environmental > Aquatic > Freshwater > Lake | place: Democratic Republic of the Congo... | reverse complement strand
TGTATTATATAGCATAATAATATAATGTATGGATATCTTCAAAAACATCCAACAACAGCAGCAATATTTGTATTTCTTATTTTATTCGTGGCACTTTATTTTACAAAACCCAAGTGTTTTTTTCAATCGGATGGAAGTATGCGTCCATTCGGTATAGGATATAAAAATAAGACCATTTTGCCTATTTGGTTATTTTCAATTTTATTGGGTATTTTTTGTTATTTTAGTATGTTGTATATTATTCAACATCGTACATTTTTCTGATTTTTGAATACAAAAAAATGAAAAGAAAAAGTAAATGGACTATATAAGATGTCTGTATTTAGCAAAATGATGGCACCTATTTATGAAAAAATGGAGGACTATATTCAAAGTCTATTTGATATATTTCAAATGATCAATAAAAAGGCAGTACTTGCACACGAACGACAACATGCAAGCGAACAAAAACTGCAAATGATTTCCCGTCTTTTATTTAATTATATCTCCTATTTATCAAAAAAATATACATTTGAGCCACTACTGCGAGTAAATGAATATATTGATTTGGTTCCTGTATTTGAGTATGTAGCATTTCATCAGATTGAACTGTATGAGTTTGATAAAATTGAAATGTCGGATGTAGATATAAGTAAAAAAGAAGATATAGAACGTTTTGTTTTAACGCATGTATATTATTTGACACAATCTAAATAAAGGAAATAAAGGAAATAAAGGAAATAGGGGGCAATGTTCGGAGATGGGGTTTGAAAAGAATAAAGGAATGAGGGATTTTTTTTTCTATGAATATAATATAAAAATGTCGATCACATCAACGTTGAGAAAAGTCTACCGTTCGCATTTGAAAGCGTCCAAATGCAGAGGAGCAAAGCGATGCAGCAAAAGATCTGGTTGCAAGAGAACCAAGAAAACTTCTACCAAGCCTTCTTACTGCAGAAAGGTGAGAAACACAAAAAGCCATTAAACTCGCAAGCCATTAACTTAAAATAAAGGCAAATATTTGATTGTATCGTTTTCATATTTCGTTAAACGAAATGATTCGTTATAACCCTGTACGTGGACAATATCGCCCTCGTACAGTTGGTCCACTCCGTTGTCATTTAAGGCATTCTTGTTTTTATAAATAATGGGTAATTTCACATTATTATGTTGATTGGAGATGGCATAATATTGCCATTTGCCGCGATTGGTAAATAGAGGGCGTCCCATACAAGGCAAAATGTTATCTTTTGAGGTTCCTTGTACAGGCGTTAAAATACCAATTTGACGATAATTGGTATCCACTGCCCCTATATTCGTCGCAACATTGATGGGAATGATGCCGCCTCTTTGCATAAAATAACGTTCGTCATCATAAGGAGGCGAATAAGGATTCAACAATACATCCTTTATTCCAGTGTTAAAATATGGCCAGCTTGGCCAAGCCCATTGTCCGTATCCTCCATATGCATTTTTCTCTTGATTTTCAAGTGTGATTTTTTCATTGACAATCACTTGTTGTTTAACTGTGTGTGTATGAATGTAAAAGAAAATACACATCACACAAATAGCCAGTGTCGTCCAAAAAGTGATGTTTTCTATACAGAGTACTCCTGGTGGACATTTTTTCATGACGAATGATATATATTATACATGTAAAAAACCCACGAAAACCCCCCGAAAACCAAAAAACCAGATGAAATAAAAAAAGCAACTATTCGCCGTTATTTCAACATTTTTGTTTTATACCAATTAAACCACAAACAACCACATGATTTATGCATTGCATTTAATTCTATCTGTTTATCAATATCCGCTTTATATATATTATACATTTCATTATATCCTTTTATCCAAGGATATATACAATAGTCAAATCCTGTTGGGCTAATGGGTATTGTTCCATCTTCGTGAATAATACCTTTTCTTTTATATTCACTTTTTATATTCAATTTCAGCATACGTGTTCATTTGTCATGTATTAGGTGGGTATAGGTAAGGCAATTAAATCAATTTTATTTTAAGTTATTAGAGAGAAAATGAATAATCCATTTATAGAGGATTGTCACACGATGGAATATAATAGTGTTCTTAGAGAAATCAGTAATTTTGTATTATAAAGATACACAATTAAACTTGTCTCAACAAACGAAACGCTTCATCATGACTTCTGGAATTTTCCTGCCATGATATAATGTTTTCGTTAATAATATTTTCGTTATCATTCCACATAGACCACACAGACACAACATAAGCAGTTATATTTCCCATTAATTTATGCTTTTCAAAAAGGTTTCTTTTATTTTATGGAATGTTTCATGAAATAAAAATGCACAACTTACAGAGACGATTTTCTGGATTTTCTGCGCGGCGTAAGTAAACTTCTCCTTTTAGAATGATTGCGATATGTGTATCCGCCACGATGTGCGCGACGACGTTTATGTGTTTTGCGCGAACGGCGATGTGTTTTGCCTCCTTTTCTATATTTATTACCATAACTAACCCCCAGCAATGCTGGGTCTACGGGTTGTCCTTTGCCTTGTTTTTTCCGCATCGGATCTGGTTCCGAACCCGAATCTGGTTCCGAACCCGAATCTGGCGACGAGCTACTGGACAATAAATTACTAATATCATCAATTTTCCTATTTATGGCGTCAATGTCAGGCATCTCTTCGGAATTGCCCAATTCTTCTAACGTATTCACGGCTTCCATAATCGCCGCAATTGCGTTACTCAGTTTTGATTTTAATTGTGCATTTTCCTGAGTTAATTGCGTCATTTTTTGGGCATTTTCTTCCACTTGTTGCTTTAATTTCCTAATTTCTTCATTCGTATTGATTTTTTCATTTTCTAATTCCGATATTTTCTCATTTAACCCCTTTAATTGTTCTGCAATCATCGCTTTATCCGTGCCCGATGATTTGGTCAAACCTTCTAATTGCTCTTTTAGAGAGGTTACTTCCTCTTGGGCAGTTTGTAATTGTTGTTTTAATGTCTCTTTATCTATTGAGGCTTGGCTTAATTGTTTTTCAAGCTCCTCTTTAACTGTAGCATGGCTTTCAATATCCATTTCATTTTGTCGAATTTTATTTTCATGTGATTGCAAGACAGTTATTTTTGCTCGAATGTCGGATTCTAGTTGGGATAATTTTTGGTTAATTTTAGACAGCTCGCGTTTGATATTTGAGTTGAAGGTATCTTTATTTTGCCGCGCTTTAATTGCAGACTGTTGTAATTTAACCATTGCCTCATCGAATTTTTGTTCTATGTTGTCCATCAATGATTATATATATAATAGATAGAATAAAAATTGCCTATATTTGTTGTGTGAGATTTGTGATTTTAGCAATTTTTTTCCGTATTTTTTTGATTTCGCAATGTATCTTTCTCTGCTCAAATTTGGCATCCTCCAAATTATGCTCGCTTAATTCTCCCATTGCGCGAATTTTTTCCACATAATCATGCAACGTTTGCAGTGCCTGAACTTGTTCCTGTTTTTTCTTATGTATATATTCATAGTATTTTTGGTAATCTTTTTTAACCAATTCCAAAAACTGATTTTGAGATGCCGTTTGTTCAAATACTTTTTGTTTACTTAATAACATTTTTTCTTTTTCATGAATTAGTTTTTCCATTGCATGTATTTTTTGATCCATTTCTCCAATATCATTCAGTTTATTCATCGTTTCAGAGTGTTCATCTCCAATATGCATGCGAATTTTCATTTATGATTTTATACTAGTGGATATTTTTTTTCAGCCTCAAATATTATAATTATCAATGCAATAAATGCCACAAAATATAACATAAATATATATATAGTAGAATAACCATGAGTATTATTGGCGCAAATGAACTTATTTTTCATGCAGACCAAGAAAAAGGCATTTATTCAGGAGGATTTAGTGTTTCATCTATTTTGGAAAAATCCCCCATTGTGACACAAAATCAATCAGGTCAAACAGGAGGAACTCAAGACATGGCACAAGTGTCCGACCTTTTTCATCAATTGGTCATTCCTAGTGGGCTGCTAAGTTATTTCAAAGACAAAGAGGACGACGATGAGATGAAAGAGGAGGATGAGGATGAGGATGAGAATGAGGATGAGGATGAGGAAGATACATATTATGGTGGTGCGGTGATAGAAAATGATTTGTATGATAAATTATTGGAATTGGTGAAACCTAAGATGGACCGTCCAAAAACACGAAAAAATAAACCACAAATGTCAAAAAGAAAAACAAAGAAAATCGTAAATTAAGAGAATAAAATATTGAATTCAAAATCATCTGAAAGGGTATATTTTATGGCAGCCAATGAAATTACTGGTTTTCTTTCATAAGTAATAGCTGCTTCTAATATTTCATTCATGACATAATGTTTCATCTCGACATCCTTGGGATATTTTTCCAAAGGTATACACAAATTATGTTCATCTGCACGTTTTCGTATTTTTATTGCAGATGTATGGAGCACATGTTTGGTTAAATAGTTCATGGCAGACGCAGTTAATCTGTATTTATCATAAGTAATTATAGACAAGTTGGGTGGAAGTTTTTGTATACATGTCCTAGATTTAGGTGGTTTTTGTATATGTCCAATGGGACATCGAAATCGTTTTATTCGACTAGTGGAGAGACATTGACCCGTTTTAGGCGGATATCGTCGAAATCCCTTTTTGCATCGTTTCGTGGTATTCATAACTTCTTACTATTAGGATAGATATTTGATTTGATATAGCATAAATGTAAATATGTTATTTACATTTATTGTTGGAATTGGATTTTTTACGAGACTGTCCAGTTGGTATAATTAAAAGGCGACACTAAAATATCATCTACTTTTTTCTTCCAAAAATCAACGCGTTTTTGAAAGGCAATATCTTGAGCTGTTTCAGGATAGGGAGTGTATGTTTTCATCAATTCATCTTCTTCTTCCGTCATTTTCGGTTTATATCCATAACAATTCACCCCAAATTTCACGGCAGGATTTGCAATATATCCGCCATTTATACCTGGCCTGCCACAATCATTTTCGTGTCCAGGAATGGTTTGCAATGTATCATATGTTTTTTGTTGTGTCGGAAACAATGCCAATTGATTGGCCGACCATCCATAATTACACCATTCTGCGCCCTTATTATATGCCTTTTCTAACTGATCATAGGAGGCTAATTCAGCTCCATATGCTTGACAGACTGCTTTAGCGTTTTCATAATCGTAATAATTTCCAGGAATATTAAATACTTGTTTATAGGCCTTGATTTCAGGCACAGAGGTTCCGCCTGGTGGAACTTTGGATTGATCCACCACGATGTCTATTTTTGGATTGGATGTAAATAACCCTTTCATGTACGCACTAATATTAATGCTAAAGAAATATTGAAATGCATGCACAATGAGAAGTAAAACTAATACAATGATCACGAAAATACCTACAATGCGTGATCCAGACACAGATGCTCCATATCCCATACTATTTCGGTTCGCTAAAGAATAAGAAAATGCACCAAAAAACACAAGTATCAACAACAAAATAATAAAAATAACTGGGTTCAGCACAAACCCATTGAGATAATTATACATATACATAGGATTTGCAGTGGATGTAGTATTGACGACTTCCATGTAAACAAGGGATTGTTATATATAGCAAATAAAATATAATGGACGATGGATTGATTATGCCATCATCCAACCCTTCGATAGAACAAAACATAGGCTTTAGGTGTGACGATGCTGTGCTCTAACGTCGCCACTTCGGTCACTTGTGTATCGTTAAAGTGATACCATTTTCCATTGGCGTTTTTTACATGGGCGGTATAATGTCCGCCTAATAATCCTCCACTATGATTACATACGCCATACAAATGGTAAATGTATGTTTCTTTTTTATAACCAATGACATACTTGGACAGATTGAGCTGATCCAATGGAAAGGTAACCAATTTTTGATTTTTATGCTGCAAAGGAGTAAATCGCTTTAGTCCAATCACTAATAATTCAGGAAAGGACCAAAATTGGATTTGTTTTTGAACAGGTTTTTTTTCTTGCGTAGCTTCATTTATCCATCCATTGTCACCATCTAATAGTTCGCCCTTGACATAATGGTCAAAACAATCCATTAACGTGGGTGCAAATATATGTGCAGGAATGGATAAATCAATCATGAGATAGGGTTCTGGAGTGATTTTTATTTTTTCTCCTTTTATGGGATCCAACAAAATGGATACATGTATCGCATAAAACATTTTCCATATTTCGGAATAATTGGTAGAATACATTTTTTTTACCAAATCAAAACATTGGATGGCCAATTGGTCGGTTTCATTTTGAGGAGTTCCTGTAACAGTAATATTGATTTCTCTCGAAAGTGCAGTATGAAAACAATCGATGATAAATAAAAAAAACTCGGGCAAGTCATTTTGGGCAAAGCCCGTGAATGTTTCCATGTTTTTATCCGCGGCAACTTGTTGAATGGTTTGGATAAATTTATGAGGTGAAATGACACAATTGGATTGCCACATCATTTTTCGCAATTGATTCCATTCATGCAAGAGAACATCCGTTTTTTTACGCTTGTTCCTTTTATACTTTTTATCCAAAAAGAAATGAAGTTCATACGTGTGAGATAATACTTGCATACATGAATTGATGAAACAAGTATTGCCTAAATTCGCCAACCCCGTTAATCCCTTGTCTTTAAATGCATCCAATGATTCCATTATTATTTAATGAATGAATGAAATTATATTTAAACATATTTTATAGTATAATTATTATGCTTCATGTCAATGACACCCATAGAAACAACACACATAGAAACACGCATAGAATGAATACAGACACGAATACAAACACAAACACAACCGACTTTGAATGGCTTTTAGATAGAATTTATGACAATAATTCACAACAAATATTGGCATTATTAGAACAACTGCAAAATACCATTCGAATGAATAATGAAATTGTTCAATATTTATCTCATTCAAGAAGGCACCCACCATCTCAATATTCTTCCTCCCAATATTCTTCCTCTCAATATCCACATCCACCACAGGATGTAACCGGCAGTTTTTTTTCACGTTATTATATACGTCCATTGTCATTGACCACAACCGCGAATTCTTCCGCATTGGACCAATATATACTGCAATTGGCACAACAATTTTTTGCTCCCTTGACGGAAGAAGAAAGTCCGCCTACTCCCGAACAAATTGCATCCGCTACACGTCAATCTTTGTATCAAAACATTGTCCATCCACTCAATACACAATGTCCAATACGATTGTCGAACTTCAATGATAATGACCCGGTCACAATGATACGTCATTGTCGTCATATATTTAACAGTGCTGATTTAGCCACGTGGTTTCAAACACATTATAGATGTCCCGTATGTAGATATGATATTCGCACCTATGTTGCAACGACGGACATAGAAGAAGGTATACATTAAAAACGTTTTCCACCCATTGGTTTAACTCCTGTGGGTCGTTGTGGTGGCAATGGCAGCGATGGCGGTGGCGGTGGTGATAAAATATGTTTATTAAACGCATCTTGATGAACATGTTTTTGTTTTTCAGTGGCTAATTGTTGTAACAAAGCATGGGGGACTGGTTTTCCCATAGAAATCAAATGTTTTACGACATTTTCTTTTCTCTCTAAAGTAGTTGGATAATATGGAATATTTGTCCAATCATTGGTATGAACCACTGCGCGCTTGGTTTCCTTTATTTTATCAGGATGAATGATTTTTCGTTTAGGTTCTCTCAAATCATAGTTATAATATTCTTCTGTGCCAAACGGAATATGGGTTAAAAAAGTGGCAATATTAATCACGTAAATATTTGGATTATTTACAATAAATACATTGTCATTTGGGTTGTCAGATTTGGTATCTATTTTGTATTTGAGTTGTGAAATAGTTCGTAATCCATCTACGCCATTGTCATGCTCGCCACGCCATGGGTCTTTTTTAGAGATTATTCGAGAAATACCGTCAAATAATTGCAAAATTTCTGGACTGCCAATATTATAAAAAACACTTCGATCAATCGTTAGACCCAATGCCTCGCATCTTTTTTGCAAGACATTGTCTTCCATACCCCAGCCCCAAAATCCTGGAAATCCATTGGTACGTTCAAAATCCTCTCCTTTCATCACTACTATTCCGCCCAGTGCATATTTAAATCCATAGTAATGTTTTACCACGCCACGTGTAGTTTCATAGTCGAATATTTTGTAAAAAGGTATGGTATCAACATCGTTGAAAATAAATGTAATATTTTTGTAATCTTTGGGATATTTATTTCGTGCAGCAATAAATCCAATATTTTTTACAGCACCACGATTAAATGTTCGAGCATCACATTGATGAGAGAAATATATTTCATAATCATCTTGATTTTCTAATATAAAAGACATGTATTTACTGAAAAAAAATTTATGCTGAACACGATTGCGATATGGAACAATGAAAATACGCTTGGGGATTTTTATTGCACCACTAGCACCATTCGTTATTATGTCTTCTGTCATGGATGGCTATTATACTTACTTTGTCATAATTATTTTGTAGTTTTTACGCTAATATTGTATTGGTAATTTATAATAGGAGGACGTTTTTGCACATGTAAGAGTTATTCTAGCACCACAATATGTCACATTTATATTTGTCACATTTATATTTCTGGTTGGATTATTCGAAGAAATGGGAGGACAAGTGGTGGTGTTTATTATTCCAAAACACGAAATCAATAGTGAAAGCGTTTCGATGTTAAACTCCATTCATTGTCATGCATATTTCGGTATTGAATGAGATTATTTTCATGTAGTTCGGTTGGAAATTCAATGATCATGATTCGTAATAATATTGTTAATTGTTAAATACAATCTTTTAAAATCATTTTAATTTTATTTCGCGGTTTTTGAGAATTTGCGCAATTCTTTCAAAATATCTTTGCTACCACCTGTTTGTTTGCCAAATAACATGTCATAAAGGAAGCCATGTTTTTCTTTCGATGGACTTACATATTGGCACGTTTTTTTCGCTTGTTCAAAACTAGTCATGGGTGTCATCGTTTCGCCCAATTTTGTTGGATGAAAAATATCGATAGAGATAATTCCAAAATAAATAAGTCCAACGACAACGAGAGAAAATATCCCCTGTATAGTTCCCAATTTACTAAAGGCAGATGATATTATGAATAAACTCACGATTGCCATTATAGGCACCTTGTAATATCTAAATACGTCCCGTATCAATGCCAAACAAGTCACCGTTTTATTATGCATCTCAGCCTTGTAAGTAAAACAACTGAATAAACACCACATCATAATTCCAGAAGATAACATGGAAAAAAATGGAAAACATGCTAAGCATAGAATGGCAAACAAGAAAACCAAGAAAATGGCTCCCATATATCGAACCGGTTGAAACATACCCACGTTTTCCCATTTGGGTTCTCCTTTATTGCTTTCTTGTGTATTCGTCTTGAAAAACCATGCCATATTGGAAAACCAATAATACAAAAATCCCACATGATTGATGAAAAACAATAAAAGTAATATACCCCCCATCAAAAACGGCGAAAGCAAAAGGAGAACACTTTCGGGCAAATACGCATTTAATATATTTAACACCGTATCTAACGTAGTATAATTGACATGTATCAGTGATGTAAATATGGAGACAAAATAGTTTCCTAAAAAATTGGACTGTGGCTCTTGTTTGTATTTGCGGAACATGTCGAGCAGTTTGTTGGTAGAATTGTAGTTATTATAAGGAAACCCCAGTTTTACAGACATGGGTGTTCCATCATTCGCATAAGTGGTAAATACATTGGTTTGTATAGATTGTATGGTTGGAATAAATGCTTCATATGGATAACAATGAATGTCCGTAGGCAAGAGACTGGATTGAGCCAATCTACATATATAAATAAGCAATGCACCTTGTCCAACATAGATAATGACCACTAAAAACAAAGTGAAAATATGAGTGAGAAATCCACGAAGATTAGAAAGCAATTCATCATTATTTGATTTTTTATCGTCAATCGTGGACATACTTATTTGTAGATATAAAATGTAGATATAAAAAATAGAGCAAGTAATCGAGGATTTACAAAGACAATAAGAACGGATTTTGAAAATTGATAAAGGGATGTTTTCGGTGTCGTTGTAGTCGTCGTCTTCGTGTGCTTTTATATTTATTATATTTATATTTATGAGTGATTTGTTGTCCTTTAGATTGGTTGGTGGAATTTATTTTATGTAAATGGCGAACTAGTTGCGAAACAGAAATTACCTTTTCACCATCTTGGAATAATATCTGCAAAAACAATTCTTTCACAAGGTCATATACTTTGGAGTGTATCTGATTTTCAGATAAAAACTGTAAGATGGGTAAATAACAACAGATAAATCCCCATATGTCCAAATTAGCAATAAATACTGTATTAAAATAATCGTATGCTTGAAATGTACCACGATATGTATATTTTTTTAAAATGCCCGCCAAATATTGTATGATAATTTGTAACGTGTATTGTGTTTCAATTACCATGGATTTGTCTTTTTCTTGAATACTGGTCAATTCACTGGCTACGAGCATATATACGATTTCATTGATGACTTTATAATGTCCCTCGTCTTTCTTCACAAACCAAATAAGATAATTAAACAAAAAACTATCCATCGTCGTATTCTTGTGAATGAGAAATTGTTCATATTTATTTTTAAAATCATCCGAAAACAAGATAATGGAAAATGGCGCGTTAAATTGAAGTGCGCAATGCAAATATTGATTGGGAATAGGCGATCTTTTGTCATGTTCCATTGCAAGACCCCAATCAATGAGCCGTACTTGTAAGGATGATGCATCTATACTTACCAATACATTCGTGTCTTTTATGTCGCCATGATAGACACCGTGTTTATTCATGGGTACAATTCCTTTTTCTAACAAAGCAATTAAGTAATTATTTATTTGATAGACGTTTGACAAGAAGGTTTCGACTTTGTGACGTTTTACAGTCG
>Ga0172372_10011866_pt1 | contig 11024 bp, 10 predicted proteins | sample LakKiv5m_2_FD_114544 | JGI IMG/M metagenome (GOLD analysis project Ga0172372, IMG submission 114544) | Freshwater microbial communities from Kabuno Bay, South-Kivu, Congo - kab_092012_9.5m | ecosystem: Environmental > Aquatic > Freshwater > Lake | place: Democratic Republic of the Congo... | reverse complement strand
CTTTCAAATGCTAGTTCAGAAATCATAATTGAAATAGATCTGAATTGCAAAAAAAATTATCCTACACAAATAACGATTGATAAAAAAAAAATAATTATTAAAGAAACTTTACTTGATAAAATTTTTAGGAAACTAAATTTATCTAATCAACTAAGCTTTACAGAAAAAAACCTTAGAAATATGTACAATTCTTATTTATTTGGAATAGATAATAAAAGATATGTAAATAATTTTGACATTAATAAATTTAAAATTTTTGATGAAATATTTAAATTAACTAACAAATTAACAATCTATAGTGATTAATTTATTTTTTTATAGATATAACAGGTTAATTAAAAAAATAGAAAAGAAATATAATTTCTCGTTATTTTTTTTATCAATTTTTAGAATAATTTTAATTTTATTAGAAAAAATCTTTTTCAAAAAATTACAACCTGATAAATTTTTGAGTTATTCAAATTACTACTTGGATGAAAAATCTTTATCTAATAATAACAATATTATCTCAGCTGGAATAGCAGATGATATAAGTTTTGAGAAAGAATTAATTAAAAATATCAAAATAAATAAAATGATATGCATTGATCCAACCAAAACCTCAGAAATCATTATGAATGAAATTACCTCAGATAATATCCTTTTCTTAAAATCTGCTATTTATGGCGAGGAAAAATTAATAAAAATTTATTTACCTTTTGATAAATGTAATCTCAATTTATCGATCAGTAATATTTATAACAGTAATAATTATGAAATAATTAAAACAGTAACGGTAAAAAAAATAATGGAAAATTTTGCATTAGAAAAGGTTGATATATTAAAGTTGGATATTGAGGGCGTGTCCGACAATGTAATTGAATCTTTAATAAACAATAATATTTTACCAAAACAAATAGCATTTGAGATTGAGAGACCCATAGGTCTTTTAAGACAATATAAATTTTTCAAAAGATTAATTTCTCAAATAAATCTCATGAAAAAAAAATATAACCTTTACAGTCATACAAAATCAAAATTGGGTTTTAGGATTGAAGTATTAGCAACTTTAAAAGATTAGACTATAATGTGTGGTATTTATTTTTTTACTAAAAATTCAGAAATAAATATTGAAACTGTAAAAAAATCTATGGAACATAGAGGTCCTGATTTTCATGGCCAAGTCGATCTTTCGCATTCAATCTTGGGTCATAATTTATTATCTATACGTGATAATGCTAATTTTTCGAAACAGCCTATCTATACTAAAAGTGGTAACTTTGTAATTGCATTTAATGGAGAAATTTACAATACAAATTACTTAAAATCTAAATTTATAATTAATTCAGAATCTGAATCTGACACAGAAATTTTATGTAAGTTAATAGATAAGATTGGATTAAAATTTATTGAGTACATAAAAGGTATGTTTGCAATTATAATATATGAGAAAAATACTAACTCTGTACATGCTTATCGAGATAAATCTGGTCAAAAAAATTTGTATTATTTAGAAAATCATAAAAATTTTATTTTAACTTCAGAAATACATGTGGTTTTTGAAAGTAAAAACTTTGAAAAAACTGTTGATTATAATTCTATCCATGAAGCTTGTTTAATTGGATATAATCCTAATCAAAATACAATATTTTCAAATATTAAAAAATTATTACCTGGTGAAAAACTAACTTACAACATTACTAATAATCAAATATCAAAAAGTCAATTCATACAAAAGAAAAATGATTTTGATGGAGCAAATATTTATGAGTCTATAAATGAAACTATTAAAAATCATCTACTAACAAAAAATAAGATAGCAATTAATATTAGTGGTGGAATAGACTCAAATATTATTCTTCATCATTCACTTAAATATAAGCCAAACATCGATCTTTTTTGCACATATTTTGAGGACGCCCCTGATGAGTATAATCATGATTTTAAAATTGCATCAAAAATTTCTGAATTATATGGTTTAAGAATTATTAAAACAAACATTACAGAAGATGATTATATAGATAATTTTTATAACTCCTTTTCATTAATAGAAGAGCCAAATAGAAATATTGGAAACCCAGGATATTTTTTAAACTATATAAATCAAAGCAAACTAGGTTTTAGATCTGTCATTACAGGAGATGGAGGAGATGAAATATTTGTAGGTTATCCGTGGTACAGAAAAGGAAGATTGAGAGAAGCAATCTATAAAAATATTTTTTTATCAAAAATATTTAAATCTCCTGAAATCATTAATTATTACGAAAATTATGACAGGTATAATTCATTAAATAAACATCCAAAATTTTTCCTTAGTAATACTCAAGCTGTAAAAAATAATTCTATTAATAATTCTGCAAAAAATTTTAAAGATTTTTTTGATTCTTCATTTGATATAAATTATAAGAAAAACTGGGATAAAAAAAAACTGATTTTAGATCAACAAAACTGGTTATCAAGTGAAGTTTTGATAAGAGCAGATAAATTGTCTATGAGAAAATCTTTAGAAATCAGGAATCCTTTTTGCGATCATGATCTAAGAACAAAAGTAATTGATCAGCTGAGTGATTCAAATTTTAAATCATACGTAAATAAAGATCAAATTAGATTTATTTACAAGGATAAACTACCTGACTATGTAATCTCAGAAAAAAAAAAATTTGGTTGGAGATGCCCCATCAAATGGATAGAAAATTTAAAATTAAAAGCACAAATCATAGATCTATTACCACAACAAAATTCAGAATTTTTTAATTGGAAAATTATAAAAAATTGCTTGATTAATAATAAAATTTCTTTAAAGGACAAAAGTATTGTACCAATAATATCATTAGTAATTTTAAATGATTATTATAAACTAAAGATCTAAATGTTAAATATATTATCAAATTTTAATAAAACTAAAAATTATTTTAAATATCCATTTCCTCATGTAATTATTGATGAACCTATTAATGAGAAAGATTACAACCTTTTAGCAGAAGAATATAAAATTATCGAAAATTATTTCTCTAAATTGGAAGATTACAAAAAAAATAATATTAGGCTGCAGTTAAGTGACACAGAATTTAAAGGACTAAATCTTAATACACCAAAATGGCTAGAGTTTATCGATTTCCATACCTCAATTTTATTTTATAAAGAACTAATCAAAATTTTTAATGATGATATCAAAAGATTATATCCAGAATTATTTAATGATTTACAAAAACTAGAAACATTAGATTTAGCAAATGAAAATTCAAACAAAGACATAAGATTACTATGCCAACCCGGCATAAATACTCCTGTAACTAGAGAAAATACATTTATCAGAGGCCCACATATAGATAAACCTAATACTATTATAGCTGGTTTATTTTATTTAAGAAAAGATGATGACAACTCAAAAGGAGGCGATTTCGTCATTAATGAAAAAGGAGGTAAGATATCATTTGTACCAAAAGCAGAAGTAAAAGAGATAAAAAATATCAAATTAAATAAAGAGTTTATTATAAAAAAAATAAGGTTATATTTTTTTTAAATTCTATAGATTCTATTCATAGTGTTTCGACTAGAGAAAAAACAAATCATTGTAGAAGATTGGTAAATTTCAATTTAAAATACTACGGTTCAAAAAAAACATTTAAAATAAATTATCATAAAAAAAGTATCTTTAGTTTATTTTCAAAATTTTTTAGTTAAAATAATTTTTTTATTTTCATTGTCCAATTTTGTATTACTAAAATCCTTAAATTTTAAGTTATCTTTTAAAATATCATTTATAGTTTCATAATTTTTAAAGTTAATCTTTTCTAACTCACCAGAATGAAACGTATCATCAGGTGTTTTGTTGTCAGATGTTCCTAATATCAATTTAAAAATATGTCTAAAAAAATAATTCTTTGATGAATGGTCTCTAAAAAATATATAAGGTGCATATCTCAAAATTTTATAAATTATTTTTTTTCTAAAAATTAAAAACGCATTGAAACCATAAATTTTTTTACTTTTAAGAACAATTATTTGATTGATGATTGGTCTAAAAAAAATTTTATAAAACAAATCATTTATTAATTTTCGTTTTTTTTCTATATTTGTAAGATGATCAATTAAAAAAAATATTTTTTCGTAAGAATTTATCTCAAAATTAGTATAATTTATTATAAGCTTTTTTTCTTTTTCTGAAATTTCTATTTTTTTTGGAGATAAATTTAGTATCTCATCATTAAATTTAATAAATTTTTCTTTAAATTCAGTTGTTGGATGCACACCATAGGAAAACCTGTGACATCTATTTTCATTATCATAAAAAATTAAAAAAGGTTTTTCTAAAATTAAGCTATCCATTATAGCTGATGAAGGTCCAGAAATTACTAATTTAGAATTTATTATACTTTCATATATACTTCCTTCTAAGTTTACCTCTATATTTCTTTGCTTTTCAAAAAATTTTTTTAATTTGTTCAAATTCTCCTTTTCGCTTGGATGAGGCCTCAATAAAAATTTTTCTTTGGGATTTTCTTTTGCAATTTTAATTAAAAATTTAAGTTTTTCTTTTGTATAAATATGTTGACAATACATTTCCTTGAGATTGTATTGAGCAAAAAAAACTTGATCAATTAAATTAAAATGTAAATTATTTTTTTTTACATAATTATAAAATTTATAAGTTTTGAAAAAGCTTTCTGTTAATGCAAAAAGAATATAGTTTTTTTTTATATCATTTTGTTTTTTTATGAAATTTTTTTTAATTAATTTTATATAATCATATTTGGGATTTCCAACTATTGAAATATTATTTGAGTTTATTTTATTAAATTTTTTCAAAAAAAATTCTTTTGTTTTTTGACTTAAAGTTAATAAATTTCCTATCTTTTTTAAATATTTAAAACTAATTAAATTATTATAAAAATCATTCGTATTAAAAAAATTGAACAATCTATGTTCTTCCTCATGAAGTGTTAAATATTTAATTCCTCTCAAATTTAAAATATCGATTAAAGACTCTGAGGTTTTGTAAATGTCTTTAAATAGAACTACAATTTTTTCTGGATTGTCAGAAAGTAAAATTTCTGGCAATAAATCTCTATAATAGCCCAAAACTACTTCTTCGATTATCAGGGACTTGCTAATTATATATTTCGATAAAATTAGTTTTCCAGGTAATTCAATATCAACTTTTTCATACAAAATATATAATTTCACTTTTTTAATCGCCTATAGATTAATTACTTTATCACAAAAATTTAAGATTTTTTTATCGTGTGAAATAATTATTATTGTTTTTCTATTTTTTAAAAAATTTATAATTTTTTTAAATATTTCTGTAGATGATTTTTTATCTAACATATTTGTTGGTTCGTCAAAAACAACCAAATTAGATTCTTCATACATAGATCTAATTAATAATATTCTTTGTATTTGCCCGCCTGAAAAATTTTTTCCGTACTCTCCAACTTGAGTATCTAATTTATTTGGAAGTTGATTTATTAATCCATCTAATTCAACAATTGATAATAAGGATTTAATTTTTTTAATATTAATTTTGTCTCTTGATGAAAAAATACTTATATTATTAATAATAGTATCATCAAACAAATAATCAAATTGAGAAATATAATTACACGAAATTACATAATTTTTTTTGTGTACGCCATCTATCAGAATTTTACCACTATCTATCTTTAGTAAACCTAAAATAATATCAATTAAAGTTGATTTACCTCTCCCAGATTTGCCCGAGATACCTAAAATTTGTTTCTTTTTAATTTTGAGATTAAAATTATTTATTACATTTTTCTTTAAATCTTTATTATATTTAAAATTTATATTCTTTAATTCAATTTTTTTAAAATTTTTTATAATAGATTTTTTTTCTCCTATGATTAATTTTTTATCTATTTTAAACTCCTCAAAAAAAATTTTTAATTTTCCATGTAAAACATTTAATTTTTGAAAAAATTGCAATATTTTATTTAATATTGGAAAAAGTCTTATTGATATTATGAAAATAATGGACAATGAACCCAGCACTAAACTAATATTAGTGGTGTTGTAATTAAAATATAAAATAGCTCCACACAAAACTGTTACAGTTAAAATTTCTATAAAATATCTAGAAATTTCTGGAATAGTAGATAAGGTGATATTCAAATATTTTTGTTTTTTTGTTACATCATCATATTTTTTCAAAAATTTAGCGATCTTACCACTAGTTAATATTTCCTTTATACCCTTAAAAGTTTGTTGAAAATTTTTAATTTCGTAAAAAGCATTTTTTTGCTCTTTTCTGGAAATTTTTTCAATTTTATTTTTAAAAAATAAATAATAAAAAAATAAAAATAATACAAAAGGCACTAATATGTAAACTAATTCGATTTTAACAAACAATATTAATGCAAAAATTAATGAAAAGGCTAATAGAAAATTATTAAAAATTTGTAAATAAATTATAGTTCCTAATCCAATTGCGCTTACAGTGTCTCTGTTCCTTATTAATTCATTTGAATTCTTATTTAAAAAAAAATTGTAATCTTTTTTTAAATATTTCTTATAAAGCTCATTTAATAATCTGTAACGTATTTGAAATGCAAACTTATTAGTAAGATATGTATTAATGACAAAAATAATATTCTTTGTAAAAAAGATCAAAATTAAAATTAAAATAATAATTAAAAATCTATTATAACTATCTAAATTTTTATTTTCTAAAAACTTATAAAAATTACTAAGTATTTTACTATTTTCAAAACCACCTACGAACACTTGAAGAAGTGGAAGTATTGCTGATATACTTAAGAATTCTAATAATGAACAAAAAACAGCTAATAAAAACAGGATAAAAACAAAGAATTTTTCTCTCTTATTCAATATTTGAAATATTTTAACTGAGTTTTTTTCGATCATTATTATTTTAAACTTCTTTGTTCTATCCCATTATTTTTTAAATAAGATTTTAATCTAATTGGATCATTCGATCCAAAATGAAATATACTTGAGCAAGCAATTGCGGTTGCTGCTGTATTATTAAAAACATCTACAATATGTTGAAAATTTCCAATGCCGCCTAAAATTATCATCGGCACTTTAGTTATTTTTGTAAATTTTTGAACTATATCAATAGGTAAACCACTCATCATTCCATCGTTATCTATAAAATTAAGTACAATCTCCCCTGCGCCCTCCGATTCAATAAATTTAATATATTCTGAAATTGTGTAATCTTTAATTAATTCATTCCCAGAATTGCAAGATAGAAAATATTTACCCTTCTCATCTAGTTTTAAGTCTATTCCTACAACTAAACATTGTTGACCAAATATTGTGGCTGCTTGTCTGATAAAATTTTTCTTTTTGTATGCAGCAGTAGTTACTAAAATCTTATCTGCGCCTGCACGTAATAAACTTTTAACTTGATCTAAAGTTTCTATACCTCCTCCAGCACATAAAGGTATAAAACAATTTTTTGATACATCTACTAATGTCTTTATCAAAAATGAAAAATCTTTTTTTTTATTAATATCTATGAACATTAATTCATCAGCATGTTGGTTATTATATATTCTAACTGCAGATATAGGGTCACCAACGTCTCTATAATTTTTAAATTTTTTTCCTTTCACCATTCTTTTGTCTTTTAATAGAAGTGTAGGTATTACTCTTTTCTTAAGCACAAATATTATTATAAAAGTTATTCAATATTTTTAATCCTTTGTCATGACTTTTTTCAGGATGAAATTGAAGACCTATGACATTTTTATTTATGACACCCGAAGCAAAACTTTCTAAATAATTTGAGGTACAAAGAATGTTTGTTTCATCTTCAGTTTTAAAATAAAAACTATGATCAAAATAAAAATTAGAATTATCTCTAATATCATTAAAAATTTTTGAGGAATTCTTATATGTTATTTCGTTCCACCCAACATGACATTTATTTGGAGCGTTAAGGTTTTTAATATTTTGAACAGTGCCCGGTATAAAATTTAATCCACTTGTGTTTCTATTATTTTCCGTTCCAATATTTGAAAATATTTGCATACCAAGACAAATACCTAGAATAGGAATATTTTTTTCTTTTTTTTCAATTAGAAATATATCAAGCGATCTTTTTTTTTTTTCATCTATTTCGGCCGGATACGCGCCTTAACCAGGTAAAATTATGTGTGAAAATTCTTTGTCAACAGATTTGTTTTCTACAAAAAAAAATTTTATATTTAGCTTTTTTAAAGCATTAGAAAGTGACATTAAATTACCCATGCCATAATCAACTATTGCAATCATTTTTTTTTATTATTTTCTTTATACCAGGTGTCGTAATCATGAGTTTTTTTTGAAAATAGATTGCTTACAAAATTTGGTTTATGAGGTGGTATTACTTGATTTGAAATTATTTCTTTAAACTCTTCTTCGCTTAAACCAACATAGTCTAGAAAAACTTCTAAAGAGTGAGGTTTTTTTCCCTCTTCTTTTATAAGTTCCTTTGCTTTATCTGGATCTATGTTTTTATTCCTGATTTCATAAGCCATATTTTGACTAATTCTCCCGTAACCTCTTTTTAAAAATTTAACGTAATCTCTTGTGCCTTGCATAAAACATTCAATCTTCGATCCATATTGATGTGCTTCAGCTGGTACTCCTTCCAATTCATCAGTTTCCCAACCCAATTCTTTATTAATAATTTGAAATTGTTTGTGATAATCCCATTTTACATAATTTCCTAATTCAATTGAGGTAATGTTTTTTTCCAAATATTCTTTTTTAGATGGATAGGTATAAGGTATCAAATCTCGTTTATCTATTGGGTCTTCTTTGGAGTCAATCATACCAAACATATCTTCTGCAGAAATTCCCAAATTATGAACTCTATCAAACTTCTCTTCATTTTCTATCTCCATTTCATCATAAGCATAATAAGCATTAAATTCTGCTGTTGGTTCTCCCCAAATTATAAGCGGAATATTTAGTTTTATTGCTAACCGCGTTGGATAAGAATAAATACCTGTATGACAATGCCAACAAAAATCTGTTTTTCTTACGAACGATTCAAGCATTAGCTTTTTTACAATTTTCCAATTAGGTGTAAATTCAATAAAATCTACCCCAAGTTTTTTTAGAGTCTTCTCTGTATTATTTTTTATAACATTTCTCAAAAAACCATGATTAAAACGTATTACTAATGGTTTTAATTTTAAAACTTTAACAACATGATAAAGTTGAAATGTACTGTCTTTTCCACCGCTATAGGGAACTATGCAATCATAATCATATTTTCCTTTAAATTTTTTAATTAAATCATTAAGGTCTTGTTCTTTTTGTTTCCAATCTATTTTTTCTTTTAAATCTATATTTGAAGAACAAATATTACAGCCATCAACCTCAAACTCGATTGTTTCATAAGTTTCTGGTAATAAACATTTTTTACACTTTTTCATTTTTAGACAATACTTCTTCCGCCATCTATAATAATATTTTGTCCAGTTAAATAATTAGACATATTAGTTGAAAGGAATATAATAGCCCCTATTATATCTTCCTCTGTGCCCATTCTTTTTAATAAAGTTTTATCGCTGTATCTTTTTATAAAAATTTTATTTTGTTTTCTTTTTATACCTCCTAATGATATTGAATTTACCCTTATCTTTGGAGACATATTAGATGCCAACCATTTTGTTAAATAAATTAAACCACTTTTTGAAGTTGAGTATGCTGCAGGATTAAAAATTTTATTTGATTTATATAAATCAAAATCAGGAGCTATTACACCATAAATAGAAGAAATATTAATTATATTCGGGTTTTTGCTTTTTAATAAAAGTTTTTTAAACTCTTTAGATATTTCAAAAACTGATGTCAAATTTACCTCAAAACAATCTCTCCATGTATCTACCGATTGTTTTTCAAATTTTACTGACCATCCTTTTTTTTTATCATCCCCTACAAAAGCAGCATTATTAATTATTGTATCAATATGCTTATGATTTTTTTTGACTATAGAAAAAAAAAATTTTTTCTCGTTGCTATCCAAAAAATTACATTGATATACATTAATTTTATTTTTATATTTAGATAAATTTTTTTTTTGTTCGATTAATTTTTTTTTATTACAATCTACAAGTATCAAATCAACATGATTATTACTTAAAACTTTGGAAATACACTTACCGATTTTTCCAGTACTACCTGTAATCAAAAATTTTTTGTTTTTTAATAATTCTAAATATTTTTGTTTCATTAATTCTTTTTAATAATTGTATTTACAAAAATATTTACTTGCCTCTGAAAGGTCTTTTAAAGTTGCTAAATCTATCCAATTCTCATAAACGGGAAATACATGTATTTTTTTTTTTATTTTTCGCATAAAATTAAATAAATCTGTCATCTCAATTTTCTTATCTTTTTTTACTAATTTAACTACTTTAGAGTTTAATATATAAATTCCACTATTAATATTATAAGTAATTAATGGCTTTTCTTTGATATTTAGAAATTTTTTACCACTTACTTGTACTACTCCAAAAGTCTCATTATTAAATTTTTTTCTAATGGCCATTGTTGCAAATGAGTTATTTTGATCGTGAAAATTAAGTAAATTGTTATAATTAATATTACTCATTATATCGCCATTAGAAATAATAAGTTTTTTATCTTTTATTTTTAGTAAACTTAAAAAGCCAGCGGTGCCAAGTGGTTTTTTTTCTAAAATATAATCAATTTTTACTCCCAATTTCGATCCATCTTTAAAATAATTTTTTATTTGATTACCTTTATAACCAATCGAAATAATAAATTTTTTAAATCCCTGTTTTTTTGCATTAGAAATTATGTGTTCTAAAATAGGCTTATGATTGATTTTTAAAAGAGGCTTGGGTTTATTTTTTGTCAAAGGTCTCATTCTTTTGCCTTTTCCTCCAGCTAAAATCACAAATGGAATTTTATTTTCGTTAATTGGCTTATTAAATTTTATATCAACAATCTCTTTAATACGTTTTTTTTTGTCACAAATTGGTAAGTGTGTAATGTTATTTTTTTTAATAATTGTAAAATTTTTTTTACTGATATTT
>Ga0172372_10011863_pt1 | contig 11024 bp, 10 predicted proteins | sample LakKiv5m_2_FD_114544 | JGI IMG/M metagenome (GOLD analysis project Ga0172372, IMG submission 114544) | Freshwater microbial communities from Kabuno Bay, South-Kivu, Congo - kab_092012_9.5m | ecosystem: Environmental > Aquatic > Freshwater > Lake | place: Democratic Republic of the Congo... | reverse complement strand
GTGGCGGTGACGATGTTGAGACGGGACAGCGACTCCTCGCCGAGCGCGGTCACCGAGATGCCGACCTCCTGCAATCTCTGCTCGCGGCGCTGCGCCGTGACGACCACCTCCTCGATCGCATCCGCGCGCGCACCCTCTTGGGGCGCGGCGACCGCTGCAGCGGCGACCAGGCAAGCGATGGAGGACGACAACAGGGCAGCGCCGGTGCGGCGCGCCGGGGTGGAATGGATGACGGCCATGACGGAGTGCTCCCCGGCCCGGTGGGCCGAATGTCGGACGACCCAGTATCGCTCTGAGGGATAGTGTGGCGCAGCGCCGCAAGGTCGGCAACAGAGGCCGCGGCGGAGGTCAGTCGGTGCCGCCCGAAGCGTCGGCATCACCCAAGATCATCTGCTCGGCCAACGCGGCGATGGACAGCGGCGCCGAGCCTTCGGCCTTGTTGTTGACGATGAGGATGGCCTCGCGGCGGCGTGCAACCGCGGCCGACAGCAGCGCGGCGATGCGGCCGCGAACGGCGGGGTCGGGGTCGCAGAGTCTGTCGAACGGCGCGTACTCGGCGCGCGCTTCGTCGTAGCCGCGATCGCCGCGCAGCAGCCAACGGATCACGAGCGGCCCGGCGGACGGTCCGGCAGCGGCGTCCACATCGACGCCCTGCTCATCCACCGGCGGCATACGCGGATGCGAGCACAGGCCGTGCACCGCACCCGCGGCCGCGAGCGTGGCGTGGTAATCGGGCCCCAGCATCGCGGCATCGCGCCACTCGCAGGCGTAGGTCACACCGCGCGGCAGCGCGGCGAGGAACGCACCCAGCCGCTCGAGCAGCAGCGCCCGATGGCGCAGCACCCGCTCACCGAGCGGCGAGAACTGGAACAGCACCACGCCGAGCTTCTCGCCGAGCAGGCGCCGCGCCGGGTCGACCACCACCCGCGTCGCATAGTCGGCGTCGAGGAAGGCCTCGGGCGCGCCCTGCAGGAAGGCCGGCCGACGCGCGCTCTTCGGCGTGGTGAGCGCGGCGTGCGCCTTCATCAGGAACCTGAAATCGCCCGGTACCGCCGCCGCCATGCGCTCGAGGGTCGGCGCGTTGAGCGGCGCGTAGAAACTGCGGTCGACGCCCACCGCGCGCAGCAGCGGATGGCGCGCATACGCTGCGAGACCGTCACGGGCGAGTTCGGCTTCATCGTGCTCGCCGCCGTAGACGATGCCGGCCCAGCCGGGGAAGGACCAGGTCGAGGTGCCGAAGCGCAGGGTGGTGGGCAGCCGCGCGGCGAGCGCGGCGAGCGCAGGATCGACGGGCTGCGGCGCGACACCGCTCTTTGCGCCGCGGGCGCGCGGTGTACGCGCTGCGGGAGGGTCCTGCGACCCGCCGCCGAAGAGATCGGGCTGCGGCTCGCGGCCGCTCAAGCCTCGAGCGCGACGCCGAAGGCCGCGCGGTACTGCCGGGCGAACTCCTCGCGTCCGAAGCGGTGGTTCTGCGTGCCGTGATGCGCGATCTTGAGCGCGCCCATCAACGAGGCGATGCGACCTGTGGTCGCCCAATCGAGGCCGCGCTGCAGACCGTAGAGCAGACCGCCGCGGTAGGCGTCGCCGCAGCCGGTCGGGTCGGCGACCGCAGCGGCCTTCACGGGCGGGATCTCGATCACGCGACCGCCGACATGGATGTGCGAGCCCTCGGCGCCGCGCGTGACGATCAACGCCTGCACCTTGTCGGCGATGTCGGCGAGACCCCAGCCGGTGCGCTCGACCAACAGGCTCGCTTCGTAATCGTTGACCGCCACCCAAGAGGTCTGAGCGATGAGGCCGCGCAGGTCCTCGCCGCCGAGCAGCGTCATCGCCTGGCCGGGGTCGAACACGAACGGGATGCCCGCGGCCGCGAACTGCGCGGCGTGCTCGAGCATGCCGCGGTGGCTCTCGGGCGCGACGATGCCGAGCGTGATGCCGGCGCTGCGCGGGACTTCGTTGAGGTGGGCACGGTTCATCGCGCCCGGATGGAAGGCCGTGATCTGGTTGTTGGCGGCGTCGGTGGTGATGTAGGCCTGCGCCGTGTACTCGTCCGCCAGCTCGCGCACGAAGTCGGCCGGCAGACCGTTGTCGTGCATCCACGCACGGTAGGGACCGAAGTCGTGGCCCACGGTGGCCATCACCTTGCCGTCGCCGCCCAACAGCTTGAGGTTGTAGGCGATGTTGCCCGCGCAGCCGCCGAAATTGCGGCGCAGCGCCGGCACCAGGAACGCCACATTCAGCATGTGGATGCGGTCGGCGAGGATGTGGTCCTTGAACTCGCCCTGGAACACCATCACGGTGTCGTAGGCCACCGAACCGCAGATCAATGCCGTCATGCGAACCTCTCCCAGAGCACGAGCGCCCAGACCGTCACCAGCAACGCGAACGAGGTGAACACCGCCGCCGAGCCGATGTCCTTGGCGAGCCCCGAGAGCGCGTGGCGCTCGAGCCCGATCCGGTCGACCGTCGCCTCGACCGCGCTGTTGAGCAGCTCGACGATGAGGATGATGAAGAGCGGCCCCACCAGCAGCGCGCGCTCGACACCGTCCTGCCCGAGCCACAGGCCGACCGGGAACAGCATCACGCAGAGCGCGAGCTCCTGACGGAACGCGGCTTCCTCGCTGAACGCGCCTACGTAGCCTTTCCAGGTGTTGCCGAACGCGCGCCAGAGGCGCACGAAGCCGGTGGGTTTGGGGCGGTCGCCGATCGTCATCCCGCCATTGTAGCGGCTTGCGGCGGCTTCCATGTCAGTTCGAGCTGCTTCGCGGCCCTGACATCATCCAACCGACGCACCGGCATGGTGTACGGCGCGCCCTTGAGCTTCGCCGAGTCGGCCTGCGCCTCGGCGAGGATCGCGACCATCGCCTCGACGAAGGCGTCGAGCGTCTCCTTGCTCTCGGTCTCGGTGGGCTCGATGAGCAGGCACTCCGGCACCAGCAGCGGGAAATAGGTCGTGGGCGCGTGGAAGCCGTGGTCGAGCAACCGCTTGGCGATGTCCATCGCGGTGACCTCGAGCTCGCGCGCCTGCTTCTTCATGGTGACGATGAACTCGTGGCTGGCGCGCCGCGTCGGGTAGGCGAGTTCGTAGCCCGCATCGCGCAGCCGCGCCTGCAGGTAGTTGGCGTTCAATGTGGCGAACTCACCGACCCGGCTCATGCCTTCGCGGCCGAGCATGCGCATGTAGACATAGGCGCGCAGCAGCACACCGGCGTTGCCCATGAACGCCGACAGCCGACCGATGCTCTGCGGACGCTCGGCCTCGGCGAGCCAGCGGTAGCCGCCCTCGCCGTGTGCCACGATCGGCACCGGCAGGAAGGGCTCGAGCCGCGCCGCCACGCCCACCGCACCCGCGCCCGGCCCGCCGCCACCGTGCGGCGTCGAGAAGGTCTTGTGCAGGTTCATGTGGATGACATCGAAACCCATGTCGCCCGGACGCACCTTGCCGAGGATGGCGTTGAGGTTGGCGCCGTCGTAGTAGAGCAGGCCGCCTGCGCCGTGCACGATGCGCGCGACCTCGCCGATCTTCCGCTCGAAGACGCCGAGCGTGGAAGGGTTGGTGAGCATGATCCCTGCGGTGTTCGGGCCGACCGCACGCTCGAGCGCCGCGAGGTCCACATCGCCCTCGGCATCGACCGGGATCTCCTTGACGACGCAGCCGCACATGGTCGCCGTCGCCGGGTTGGTGCCATGCGCCGCCTCCGGCACGATGATCTCGTTGCGCGCGAGGTCGCCGCGTGCGCGGTGGTAGGCGCGGATCATCGCCACCCCCGCGAACTCGCCGTGTGCGCCGGCCATCGGGCTCAGCGACACCGCACTCATGCCGGTGACCTCCTTGAGCATCTCCTGCAGCTCGAACATGCACTCCAGGAAGCCCTGGCCCTGCGACTCCGGCGCGCGCGGATGGCGCGCGAGGAACTCGGGCAGCATCGCGTACTGGTTGCAGGCCTTGGGGTTGTATTTCATCGTGCACGAACCGAGCGGGTAGAAGTTCGTGTCGATGGAGAAGTTCAGCTGCGAGAGCCGCGTGAAATGGCGCACGGCGTCGAGCTCGCTCACTTCGGGCAGCAGCGGCGCCTTGCGGCGGCGCAGCGCCTCCGGCAGCGCCGCGCGGACGGCATCCGCCGCGCCCTCGCTGCCCGACGGCGGCAGCTGCGCGGCCGCGACCCGGCCCGGTCGGGAGTATTCGAAGATCGACTTTTCCAGCGTCTGGTTCATGTCGTGTCCCTGATGTGCGTGTAGAGGGCGTGCCGCAGCGCGGTTCAGGCCGCGCGCGACGCCTGCAGCGCCTGGCCGAGCGCGGCTGCGTAGCGCTCGATGTCGGCAGCGGTCTTGGTCTCGGTGGCGCAGACGAGCAGCGCAGGGCCGAGCTCCGGGAAGTCGGCGGAGAGATCCACGCCGCCCAAGACCCCTTGCGCCTCGAGCGCACGCAGCACGCCGGCCACCGGCCGGTCGAGCCGCAGCACGGCCTCGTGGAAGCGCGGCCCCGTGAACGCCACCTGCACGCCGGGCAACCGCGTCAGCGCGGCGACCAACTGCGCGGTGCGCGCCAACGACACCTCCGCGATCTGCGCGAGCCCGGTCGGCCCGAGCAGCGTCATGTAGATCGTCGCCGCGGTCATCAGCAGCCCCTGGTTGGTGCAGATGTTCGAGGTGGCCTTGCCGCGGCGGATGTGCTGCTCGCGCGCCTGCAGCGTGAGCGTGTAGCCGGCGCGGCCCTCGAGGTCGACCGTGCGGCCGACGATGCGGCCCGGCATCGAACGCACGAGCTCCAGGCGAGTGGTCATGAAGCCGAAGTACGGACCGCCGGAGGACAACGGCACGCCGAGCGGCTGACCCTCGCCCACGCAGATGTCAGCGCCCTTGGCGCCCCAATCGCCCGGCGGCTCGAGCACCGCGAGCGAGGTCGGGTTGACGACCGCGATCACCAGCATGCCCTGGGCGTGCGCCCAGTCGGTGAGCGCATCGACATCCTCGAGTTGGCCGAAGAAGTTCGGCTGCTGGATGACGAGCGCCGCGATGTCCTCGCCCGCGTACGCGCCGAGCGCCGCGAGGTCGATGCAGCCGCTGTCGCGCACATACGGCACGGTCTCGAAGCGCAGGCCCTGGTTGCCCGCCGTGCTGAGCGCGACACGGCGGTAGTCGGGGTTGACGGTGCTCGGCACGATGACACGGAGGCTCTTCGAGCGGCGATGCGCACGCACCGCCATCAACGCCGCCTCGGCGACCGCCGAACCGCCGTCGTACAACGAGGCGTTCGAGACCTCCATGCCGGTGAGGCTCGCCATCATCGTCTGGTACTCGTGGATGACCTGCAGCGTGCCCTGGCTCGCCTCGGCCTGATACGGCGTGTAGGCGCTGTAGAACTCGCCGCGGGTGGTGATGGCCCAGACCGCCGACGGGATGTGGTGCTCGTAGGCACCTGCGCCGAGGAACGACAGCGGTCGGCCATCACGGCGCGCGCGCTCGGACATCAGGCGGCCGATCTCCATCTCCGAGAGACCCGGCGGGATGCCGTCGAGACCCTTGGCGCGCAGCGCCGGCGGGATCTCGTCGAACAGCGCCTCGATCGACGGCGCGCCGATGGTCGCCAACATCGAGCGGATGTCGTCCTCGGTGTGCGGGATGAAGGGCATGGCTTCAGCCTCCTGATGCGGCGAGCTGCGCGCCGTAGCTGCCGGCGTCGAGCAGCGCCTCCAGCGCCGTCGGCGACTCGGGCCGCAGGCGCAGCATCCAGCCTTGACCGTAGCAGTCCTGGTTGACGAGCTCGGGCGCCGTGCCGAGCGCGGTGTTGGACGCCACCACCGTGCCGGCGATCGGCGCGTAGACATCGGACGCGGCCTTCACCGACTCGACCACCGCGCAGCCCTCGCCGGCGGCGAGCACCCGGCCGACCTCGGGCACATCGACGAACACCAGGTCGCCGAGCGCGGCCTGCGCGTGGTCGGTGATGCCGATCTCGACCGTGCCGTCGGGCAGCAGCCGGGTCCACTCGTGGGATTTCGCGTACTTCAGGTCGGCGGGGATCCGGCTCATGGAAAGGTCCTCCGAAGGGGTCAAAGATCGATGAGGGGGCGGCCGTGACGGACGAAGGGCGGCTTCACCACCCGCGCGGGCAGCCACTTGCCGCGCACATCCACCAGCACGCTGCCGGTCGCGGCGCGCGGCACGCGGGCGAGCGCGATGGAGCGTTGCAAGGTCGGCGAGAAGCTGCCGCTCGTCACCTCGCCCTCGACGGCGTCGGGCGCAGCGGCCGCATCGGTGTCGCTCAAGCGGACCTTCTGGTGGCCGCGCAGCACACCGCGGTCCTCGAGCAGGAGGCCGACGGACTTCATCGCGACGCCCGCGGCGCGGTGCGCCTCGAGCGCGCGCCGGCCGACGAAATCGCGCTCCGGCGGATCGAAGGCGACGGTCCACCCGAGGCCGGACTCGAGCGGATGCCGGGACTCGTCCATGTCGCTGCCGTAGAGGCTCATGCCGGCCTCGAGGCGCAGCGTGTCGCGCGCGCCGAGACCGCAGGGTGCGACGCCGATCGCCGCGAGCGCACGCCAGAACGATGCGGCCTCCGCGTCCGGCAGCATCACCTCGAAACCGTCCTCGCCCGTGTAACCGGTACGCGCCACGGACCAGTCGCCGCACTCGCGGGCGGCGAACGGCTCGAGCGCGAGCGCAGGCGCGCGGTCCTCGACATCGAGCAGCTCGGCCACGCGCGCCCGGGCCTGCGGACCTTGCACCGCGATCACCGCGAGGTCGCTGCGTTCGATGATGTCGATGCCGGCCTTCCACTCGGCGGCGCGCGCGCGCAGCCAGGCGAGGTCCTTGTCGCGGGTGCCGGCGTTGACGACCATGCGGAACCACCCGTCGTCCATGAAGTAGACGATGAGGTCGTCGAGGATGCCGCCGTCCTCGGCCAGCATGCAGGAATAGAGCGCTTTGCCGGCGGCGCGCAGCCGGCCGACGTCGTTGGCGAGCAGCCGCGCCAGGAACGGGCGCACCCCCGCGCCGCGCAGATCGACGACGCACATGTGCGAGACATCGAACATGCCGGCGTCGCGGCGCACCCGATGGTGCTCCTCGATCTGCGAGCCGTAGTTGACGGGCATTTCCCAGCCGCCGAAATCGACGGTGCGGGCGCCCGAAGCGAGATGGAGATCGTACAGCGGCGTCTTGCGTCCCATGCCCGTGACCTTCCCGGTCGGGGCCTCCGCAAGGCCAAAAGAAGGCGGCACGGGCACCATGCCCATGCCGCCCCTCTGTCTTTGGACCTGAGAGATAGGGCCTGCGCTGGGCGGGCCGCTCCCCTTCGGTGGACGGTGCGCCCTGACGGGCTGCGCCATCGCTCTCCAGAATCCGCCTGCGACCTGCCGTTCTTTTGCCTGAGCGTTTCCGGGCGGAAACTTGCGCCTTCGGCGTCCACCCCGGCCGCTGGGCGGGGCGGATCTCTCCGGCGAGGTCGGAATGCACGGACGGGCGCGATAATATCAAGTTCCGAACCCCGGAGGTCGACCTGATGTCCAAGCCGCGCCTTGCCACCCTCGCCGCCGTCGCCCTTGCGGTCGTGCTGCCGTTCGCCGACGCCGCGGCGGCGACCGCCGCGCGCAGCCCCGCCGCCGTGCGCTTGTATGCGCTGTTCGATTCGACTTGGGAGAAAGAGCTCGCCTTGAACCCGATGATGGCGACCTATGTCGGCGACGCGCGCTACAACGACCGCTGGACCGACATGTCAGCGGCCGGCATCGCCCAGCGCCATCAGCACGACCGCGATACGCTCGCCGCGCTGCGCGCCATCCCGCGCGACCAGCTCACGCCCGCCGAGCAGCTCGACTACGACCTGTTCGCGCGCGAGTACGAGCAGCAGCTCGCCACCCATCCCTTCAAGCCCTGGCTCTACCAGATCAACCAGCGCGGCGGCATCCAGACGCTGTCGGAGACGGCCGAGATCCTGCCGTTCCGCACGGTCAAGGATTACGAGGACTGGATCGCACGCCTGCAGGGCGTCGGCACGCTCATCGATCAGCACATCGCGCTGCTCGACGAGGCCGCGCGCGAAGGGCGCACGCAGCCGCGCGTCATCATGGAACGCCTGACGCCGCAGCTCGCATCGCAGGTCGTCGACTCGCCGGAGAAGAGCCTGTTCTACGGCCCCTTCCGCCGCTTCCCCGACTCGATCGGCGCCGCCGACCGCGCCCGTCTCGATGCCGCAGGCCGCGCGGCGATCGCCTCGTCGGTGCTGCCCGCCTACAAGCGTCTGCAGACGGCGTTCACGCAGCGCTACCTGCCCGCCACGCGCAGCTCGGTCGGCATCTCCGGCACGCCGCAGGGCGCCGACTTCTACCGCGAGCGCATCGCCTACCACACCACCCTCAACGGCCTGACCGCCGACGAGATCCACGCCATCGGCCTCGCCGAGGTGGCGCGCATCCGCGGCGAGATGACCAAGATCAAGGATCAGGTGGGCTTCAAGGGCACGCTGCAGGATTTCTTCGTGTTCCTGCGCACCGACCCGCAGTTCTACTACAAGACCCCGCAGGAGTTGTTCCAGGCCTACCTCGCCGTCTCGAAGCGCATCGACCCGGGCCTCGTGAAACTGTTCGGCAAGCTGCCGCGCACGCCTTACGGCCTGCGGGCGATCCCCGACATCAGCGCGCCCAACACCACCACCGCCTACTACCAGCCGCCCGCGGCCGACGGCAGCCGCGCCGGCTATTACTATGTGAACCTGTACCGCCCGGAGGTGCGCCCCAAGTACGAGATGGAGGTGCTGTCGATCCACGAGGCCGTGCCGGGCCATCACCTGCAGATCGCGCTCGCGCTGGAACAGGCCTCGATGCCGCAGTTCCGGCGTAATGCGGGCTACACCGCCTACATCGAGGGCTGGGCGCTCTACTCGGAGAGCCTCGGCGAGGAGCTCGGGCTCTATCAGGACCCCTACTCGAAGTTCGGTCAGCTGACCTACGACATGTGGCGCGCCGTGCGTCTCGTCGTCGACACCGGGCTGCACGCCAAAGGCTGGTCGCGCCAGCAGGCCATCGATTTCTTCAAGGACAACGCCGCCAAGACCGAGGCCGACATCGTCAACGAGATCGACCGCTACATCGCCTGGCCGGGGCAGGCGCTCGCCTACAAGATCGGCCAGCTGCGCATCTCGGCGCTGCGGCGCGAGGCGGAGGCTGCGCTCGGACCTCGTTTCGACATACGCGCCTTCCACGACACGCTGCTCGCTACCGGCGCGGTGCCGCTCGATGTGATGGAGCCGCGCATGCGCGCCTGGATCGCCGCCCAGCAGGCCTCCTCGGAGCAGGCGAAGTGATCCGGCGCCGGCGCAGCATCGCGACGGTGGTCGGCGGCGTGCGGGTCGGCGGCGATGCGCCGATCGTCGTGCAGTCGATGACCAACACCGACACCGCCGACATCGAGGCCACCGTCGCCCAGGTGCGTGCGCTCGCCAAGGCCGGCTCGGAGATCGTGCGCGTCACGGTCAACACCGAGGAGGCGGCGGCCGCCGTGCCGCACATCCGCGACCGGCTCGCGCAAGCAGGCGTCACCGTGCCGCTGGTCGGCGACTTCCACTTCAACGGCCACAAGCTGCTGAAGGCGCATCCCGCCTGCGCCGAGGCGCTCGCCAAGCTGCGCATCAACCCCGGCAACGTCGGCCGCGGCAGCAAGCGCGACCCGCAGTTCGCGGAGATGATCGAGATGGCCTGCCGTCACCGCAAGCCGGTCCGCATCGGCGTCAACTGGGGCAGCCTCGACCCGGAGCTGCTGACACGCATGATGGACGAGAACAACGCCTCGCCCACGCCGCGCAGCGCCAACGAGGTGATGCGCGCGGCGGTGGTGGAGTCCGCGCTGCAGAACGCGCAACGCGCCGAAGAGCTCGGCCAGCCGCACGACGCCATCGTGCTGTCGGCGAAGGTGAGCGGCGTGCAGGACCTCATCGCCATCTACACCGACCTCGCGGCGCGCTGCGAATACCCGCTGCATGTCGGACTCACCGAGGCCGGCATGGGCAGCAAGGGCATCGTGGCCTCGACCGCCGGCATCGGTGTGCTGCTGCAGCAGGGCATCGGCGACACCATCCGCGTGTCGCTCACGCCGGAACCGGGCGGCGACCGCACGCAGGAGGTGATCGTCGCGCAGGAGATCCTGCAGACCATGGGGCTGCGCTCGTTCACGCCGATGGTGATCGCCTGCCCGGGCTGCGGCCGCACCACCAGCACCTACTTCCAGCAGCTGGCGCAGGACATCCAGTCCTACATCCGCCACCGCATGCCCGAGTGGCGCAAGGCCCATGACGGCGTCGAGGAGATGAACGTCGCGGTGATGGGATGCGTCGTGAACGGCCCGGGCGAGAGCAAGCATGCCAACATCGGAATCAGCCTGCCCGGCACCGGCGAGCGACCCGTGGCGCCCGTCTACGAGGACGGCGAGAAGACCGTGACCCTCAAGGGCGATGACATCGCCGGCGACTTCCAACGACTCGTCGAGGCCTACGTCGCGCGCCGCTATCCGCGCCGCGCCGCATCGCCCGGCACAGGAGCCTGACCATGAGCGGATTGACCGAGAAGAAGTGCCTGCCCTGCGAGGGCGGTGTCCCGCCGCTGCCGCGCGCCGAGTGCGAGCGCCTGCTCGCGCAGCTGTCGCCCGAGTGGCGCATCTCGCCCGACGGCGCCGAACTGCAGCGCGAGTTCGCGTTCAAGGATTTCTACCGGACGATGAGCTTCGTGAACGCGCTGGCGCATGTCGCCAACGCGGAGGACCACCATCCCGACATCGCGGTGGGCTACGGCTACTGCCGCGTGCGCTATTCCACGCACGCGGTGGGCGGGCTCACCGAGAACGACTTCATCTGCGCGGCCAAGATCGACCGCATCGGTTGAGGATGGGTCAAGCGCCCACGCGTCGGGCGGCGCGCGGCAGCTCGCCGCCGAGGCCCAGCGCCCGGCCGGCGAAGAACCCGCGCAACGGCGCGGAGCGGCCGACGAGACCCATGCCGCGCGTGGCGAGCTGTCCTACCGGGTCCGTGC
>Ga0172372_10011860_pt1 | contig 11025 bp, 6 predicted proteins | sample LakKiv5m_2_FD_114544 | JGI IMG/M metagenome (GOLD analysis project Ga0172372, IMG submission 114544) | Freshwater microbial communities from Kabuno Bay, South-Kivu, Congo - kab_092012_9.5m | ecosystem: Environmental > Aquatic > Freshwater > Lake | place: Democratic Republic of the Congo... | reverse complement strand
TGAACAACGGCTTCAACTTCACCTCGGCCGACAAGGGCCACTTGGGCGTGACGGCCTTGGGCGGCATGGCGTTCCTCGCCGGCGGCCACCTGCCGGGACGCGGGCGCCACGGCCAGAACATCGAGAAGGCGCTGTCCTTCGTGCTGTCGTGCGTGCAGGAGGACGGCTACATCACGCATGCCGGCTCGCGCATGTACGACCACGCCATCGCGACGCTGTTCCTGGCGGAGATCTGCGGCATGACGCCGCGCGAGGACGTCGAGAAGAAGCTGCAGAAGGCGGTGGACTTCATCGTCAAGAGCCAGAACGCCGAGGGTGGCTGGCGCTACGAGCCCTACGCGGCCGAGAGCGACATGTCGATCGTGGTGTGCCAAGTCATCGCGTTGCGCTCGGCGCGCAACATCGGGATCCGCGTGCCCAAGTCCACCGTCGACCGCGCGGCGCGCTACGTGGTGGATTCGGCCGTCACGCGCGGCATGGGCTTCGGCGTCGGCATGGACGCCGAGATCGGCACCTTCCACTACCAGAGGGAGGTCTACTCGCGCTCCTCCTTCCCGCTGACGGCGGCTGGCGTGACGGCGCTGCACGGCCTCGGCATCTACAGCGACGAACTGATCAAGAAGGGCCTCGACTACCTCGCGCGCAACCTGCGCGACTTCAACCGCCGCCACGAGGAAGAAGGGCACTACTTCTACTGGTACGGCCACTACTACGCCGTCCAAGCCATGTACACCGCCGGTTCGCCGTACTGGGAGCCGTACTTCGAGGAGTTGCGCTCGTCGCTCTTGCGCAACCAGCAGAGGGACGGCCACTGGAAGAACGAGACCGGCCCCGGCCCGGCGCTCGGCACGGCCATGGCCGTGCTGATGCTCGAGATCCCCTACCGCTTCCTGCCCATCTTCCAGCGCTGATCGCGCGCCCACCAAGTTGGTCGAATCACGCCCAAGCCCCATCCTCGCCGGACTGCTGGCGCGCGCGCGCGCCCGCCTCGCCGGCATCGTGCTCCTGCACGGGGCCGCCAGCACCATGCTCGCGGCGCTGGGCTGGCTGCTGGTCGCCTACCTGCTCGATCGCTCGCTGGAGTTGCCGGCGGCGATCCGCCTGTTCCACCTGCTGCTGTTCGCGGCCATCCCCCTGTTCGTGCTGTGGCGCGAGTGGTGGCGGCCGTGGCGCGCGCGTCCGCGGGACGAGGAACTGGCGGTGCTCGTCGAGCGCGCCCATCCTTCGTTGGCGAGCGTGCTCGTCTCGGCGGTGCAACTCGAGCGCCGCCCCGAAGGCTCGCGCGAGTTGGTCGCCGCCACCGTGGCCAGCGCCGAGGCCGCCGCGCGCGGACTCGATCTCGCGGGCGTGTTCGATCCGTCCAAGGCGCGGCAACGCCTGCGTTGGAGCTTCGCGGCGCTCGCCGCCGTGGCCTTGGTTGGTTGGCTCGACGCCCAAGGCGCTCGCATCTTCCTGGCGCGCATCGCGGGCGCGGAGGTCTCGTGGCCGCGCCGCACGGAACTGGTGCTCGAGATCCGCGCCGGCACGCCGGTGGACCCCGCCGATCCGCTGGTGCGGCGCGTGGCGCGCGGCAGCGACGTGCCGGTGGTGGTCGTGGCGCGCGGCGAGACGCCCGAGGAAGTCGTGCTGCACGACTCGTTGGGCCGCCGACAAGTGCTGGCCGCCACCGCGCGCGGCAACTTCGGCGCTCTGGTGCGTGGGGTTTCGCAGGACGTGGAGCTGTGGGCGACCGGTGGCGACGACCAGGACGAAGGACCCAAGGCGAAGCTCATCGTGCTGGTGCCGCCCGACGTCGCGGGCGTGGCGCTGGAGATCGAACCGCCGGCCTACGCCAAGCTCGCTTCCAGCTTGAGCTTCGACGGCGCGGCCAAGGCGCTGCAAGGCTCGCGCGTGCGCGTGCATGTCCTGCCGAGTCCGCCGGACGCGCGCGGAGTGGCGCGACTCGAACCCGACGGTCGCGCCCTGGACCTCGCGCCCGCTCCGTATCCCGCGAACACCGGGGACGCGCCCGCCAAGCAAGGTCTCTCCTTCGAGTTCGTCGCCGAGGCCACCACCCGCTTCCGCTTCGAGCTGACGGATTCCAACGGCTTGTCGAACCCCGACCCCGGCCTGCACGGCATCGATGTGATCGAAGACAAGGCGCCGAGGATCGAGTTGTCGGCTCCGGCGCGCAGCGACCTCGACACGACCGCGCAAGGCCTGGTCGCGCTGCGCGCTCGCATCGAGGACGACTTCGGCGTGGCGCAAGTCGAACTGTCGTGCGAGCCGGTCGAAGGCGACCCGTTGCTCGTGCCGCTGGAGGCGACGCGTCTCGATCCAGCCACGCTCGCGAGCGAGCGCCCGGCCTCGGAACTGCCGCGCGACCTGCGCGCGGTGGCACGACGACTCGAGGCGGCGGAGCTGTTCGCGCCGGGAGCCTGCGCGCCCGGAGCGGCCTGCGATCTGGTGGTCGTCGCGCGCGACATCAAGGAACCGCAACCGCGCACGACGCGTTCGCAACCAGTGCGCTTGCGCGTGCTTTCCGACGACGAGTTCCTGCGGCGCATCCAAGATCGCTTGACCCGCGCGCAAGGGTCGGCCACGAGCCTTGCGGAGCTCATGCGCTCGAAGGAGTCCGAATGGCGCGAACTCGAACCCGTGCTCGCCGCCGCCGTGGCCGAAGAGACTTCCGCCGCCGTCTCCGCCGCCGCGGCGGGCGCGCGACGCGTGCAGGGCGAGGCTCGCTCGTTGGCGCGCGAGCTGTGCTCGACCGCCGAGGCGATCTTGCTGGCGCGCATCGAAGAACGGGCGCTGGCCGCCGTGGCGCAACTCGACGGCCTGTCGAGCGACGCGCGCCGCGCCGATCTCGCAGGATGGACGCGCTTGGCCGAACAAGCCACTGGCGGCGCATGGGGCAACGGCCTCGCTCCCAAGTTGGTCGAGATCGCGGCCTTGTCCGCCTCGATCGCCGAAACGCATGCCAGCGAAGCGGCCGAAGCGCTCGCCGGCGCCGAATCGTCGAACGCCGACGCGCCCGCCGCCACGGCGCAAGCACTGCGCTCGACTAGACGCGCGCTCGAGGAGACCGAGCGGCTCCTGTCGAAATTGGCCGAGTGGGATACGCTGCAGTCGGTGCTGAACTTGACGCGCGACATCCTCGAGGCACAGAAGAACCTCGCTGAACGCACCAAGCAGGGCGCGCAGGCCAAATGAGGCCGTCGACCAGTCCCGCCCCCACACACGCACAGGCACGAACCATGATGAATCGAGCACGATGCACGCTGGCGGGCTTCGCCTTGGCCCTCCTCTTGTGCGGCGCCGAGTCGGCGCTCGCGCAGGACGGCGCCTCGAGCCCGCAACTCGCGGGCGACCAGGAGCTGCTGCTGCGCCAACTGTCGCGCCTGCGGCAGACGATGGAGGTATTGGCCGTGCGCTTCGAGGCCGAGGGGCGCACCCACGCGGCCAAGCTGCTGCGCGAAGGCTTGTCGCACCTCGACCAACGCTCGAGCGAACGCGAAGGCAAGACCTTGTCCGAGCTGATGGCCGAGGCGCAGCAGGACCTTGCCAGCGGTCGCAGCGTGCAGTCGCTCGAAGCGCAAGCCACGGTCGTCAGGAGCCTCGAGCGGCTGTACTCGATCTTGACCGATCGCCAAGGCATGGAGGATCTCGCCAAGGAGGCCGAGGCCTTGGCCGCGCTCAAGGCCGACTTGCAGAAGCTGGCCGGCGCCGAGCAGCAACTCGAGCAGGCCACGCAGGAGCTCCGCCAAGCCGCGCGCACGGACGAGCAGAAGGCCCTCGAGCAGGCGCTCTCCGCGTTGCGTCGCAAGCAAGACGAGTTGCTGTCGCGCACCCAGTCCGAGAATCGGGCCAGCGGTGCCTTGGACTTGGCGCAGATCGCGCGCGCGCTGGAGGAGCTGCGCCAGCGGCAGGAGCGGGACGCGCAGGTGCTGTCGGCTTGGAAGCCGACCGAGCGAACCGCGCTCGAAGAGGCGCTGAAGCAGGCGGAACAAGCGGCCCGCGAATTGGGAGCCGCGGAACGCGGCATGCGCGCGGCGGCGCGCTTGCAGCAGGCAGCGCAAGGCGTGCGGGAGTCGCAGGCCGAAGCCCAGCGCGCATCCGAAGCGCTGCGCACCGCGGCGGATCGCGAAGCCCGCGCGGCTGGCGGCGACTCCAGCGCGCGCAAGGTCTCCGAGCAATTGGCGCTGGGCGCCGAACGCGCGGCGCGTGCCGCCACGCAGGACGATGCCGCACGCGCCAAGACGGCCGCGGAACTAGAACGATTGGCGCAAGCGCTGTTGGCCGAAGCCCAGGCCCAACGCGAAGCAGCCCAACGCGCCGCCCAGTCGACCCAAGGCGCACGCCAAGGGGTTGAAGGTTCCGACACCCCTCTCGCCCGAGATCTACGCGCAGCCCTCGAGGCATTGCAGCAGGCCACGCAAGGATCTGCATCGCAGCAGAGCGGATCGCAACAGAGCGGATCGCAACAGAGCGGATCGCAGCAGAGCGGGTCGCAACAGAGCGGGTCGCAGCAGAGCGGATCGCAACAGAGCGGATCGCAGCAGAGCGGGTCGCAACAGAGCGGTTCGCAACAGAGCGGTTCGCAACAGAGCGGTTCGCAGCAGAGCGGTTCGCAACAGAGCGGTTCGCAGCAGAGCGGATCGCAACAGAGCGGATCGCAACAGAGCGGATCGCAACAGAGCGGATCGCAGCAGAGCGGATCGCAGCAGAGCGGTTCGCAACAGGAGCAGCCGAACGCGGAACAGGCAGCGCAGGACGCGGAGGCGGCCCGCGCGCAGGCGGAAGCGGCTCGGGCGCAGTTGCAGTCGCTGCTTGACGAGGCGTCGAACTTGGGCGCGGCGTTGGAGGAATCGCAGCGCGGCGCCGCCAACGAAACGCAGGACCTCGGCGAGCAGTTGCAGGCCACTCCGCAGGCCTCGACCGATGCCGCGCAAGCGGCGCAGGCCGCCTTGGAGGAGGCTCGAGCGGCGCAAGAACGCGCAGCTCAGGCCGCGGCTGCGGAGCAACCCGCCGCAGCCGCGCAGGCCGCCGAGGCGGCGGAAGCCGCCCTGCAGCGGGCGCAACAAGCCTTGGCGCGCGCCCGTGCGCAGGGCGGCGACCAAGCTGCGCGCAACGAGCTGCGCGCCGCGCAGGCGACCTTGCAACAAGAAGCCGAGCGCCTCGCGCGCCAGTCGGAGCAATCGCAAGCGACTCCGCAACAAGCCCGCGAGGGCACCAGCGAAGCGTTGCAGGAAGCGCGCCAAGCGATGGACTCCGCGCAGCAATCCCTGCAACAAGGCGACATGGGCTCGGCGGCCCGTTCGCAGGAGCAGGCTTCGCAAGCCTTGGAGCGCGCCCAACAAGCGGCCGGCTCCGGCGCCAAGCCGCGCGACGGGACGCAACAGGCCGAAGCCGAACGTCAACGTCAGGAGCAGGAGCGCATTCGCAAGCAACTGCTCGAGTTGGCGCGACTGGCCGACGAACGCGACGCACAAGGAGCGCGCGAGGCCTTGCAACGCGCCCAGCAGGCGGCTCAAGAAGCCGAAGAGGCCTTGCAGGAGGGCGATCTCGACCGCGCCCAGCAAGCCGAGCAGGAGGCGCGCGAAGCCATCGAGCAAGCAGCGCAGGAGATCGCCGAGCGCGAAGAGCAGTACCAGAAGCTGCGCCAGGAGGAGCTGCTCTTCCAGATCTCCGAGGAGGTGCAGAAGCTGCTCGAAGGGCACATCGCGGAGATGGCCGCGCTGTCGGAACTCGACCAGGCGCGCGGCGAGGCGCAGCGCGCCACCCACGCACAGAAGCTGCGCTTGCGCAAGATCGCGCGGGCCGAGGAAGCGCTGGCCAAGAAGAGCGCTGAATTGGCCAAATCGATCGGCGACGAGGGCTCGGTGGTCTTCCAAAGCGTGTTCGCGCGCATCGAGGAAGACCTCAAGCGCATCGCGGCGCTCATGACCGAGGAAGGCGACTGGCAATCCGGCGAGCGCGTGCAAGCGCTGCAGCAGGATGTGAAGCAGGACCTCGACTGGATGAACGCGGCCTTGCAAGCCGAGAAGGACCGCCGGCGCGAAGAAGAACAGCAGGAGCAGCAGGGCCAGCAGCAACAGCAGCAGGGCGAGAACCGCCTGGTGCCGGACGAAGCCGAGCTGAAGCTGCTGAGGAAGATGGAGGTCGACGTGATGGAGTCGATCGAACGCCTGCTGGCGCTGCATCCGGAGCTGAAGGAGGTCGACGGGATCGATCCCCTGCTGCTCGAGGATGTCGGCCGCTTGGCGCGGCGCCACGAGCGCACCAGCGATCTGTTCGTCGCCTTCCGCAGGCGCTTGGGGGTGCCGGATCCCGGCGCCGAAGGAACGCCGCCCGTGCGCATCGAACCGGCTGGCGGCGACGAGGATGGCGAAGGAGGAGGACGATGAAGGCTTGGATTTGGTTGTGCTTGTGCTTGCCCGCCACAGTGCTGCACGCGCGCCAAGACGAACCGCCGCGCCGCCTTTCGCGGCAGCAGGAGGACGGGCAGGCGGAGATGCTGCGCTTGTTCGGCGAGGTCGAGCAGCAGCTCAAGGCGATCGACAAGCTGCTGTCCGACGCAGCCGCGGGCGACACGAAGAAGCTGCGCGATGCCGGACTGTCCAGCATGGATGAGTTGCTGCGCCAGACGGCCGACAACTCGCGCAAGGTGCAAGCCGACATCGATCGCCTGCTAGACCTGGCCCGGCAAGCGGGACAGCAGGGCGGAGGCGGTGGCGGCGGGAGCTCGAGTGGAAGCTCTGGCGGGCAAGGGCAAGGGCAACAGGACGGAGACGGCTCCTCTTCGCCCCTCTCAGGACGCAGCGAGCAGTCGACGCAGCGCGAAGCCACCCCCGAAGGCCCTGGACAGGGAGCGCAGCGCCCGCAGGCCGGGCAGGAGCAAGGCGGCCAGCAGCAAGGGGGCCAACAAGAGAACCGCGCCGGCGAGCAGCAAGGCCAGCGACCGACTCCGGGTGGGCAATCGCGCCCGCGCGATCCGCGCCAGGCGGGCGCCGATGCCGGTACCTCGCGTCCGGGCTCCGACCCGGGCGGCGATCCGCTGGGCGCCGGCAGCAAGGGCTCGGATGGCGCGGATCGCTGGGGCGACCTGCCCGTGCACGCACGCGACGTGTTCCGCACGCAGGGCGGCCGCGACTTGCCGCCGCGCTACCGCGACGCCATCGACGGCTACTACCGCAGGTTGTCGAAGAACCCGTGATCCTCCTGTGCGCGGCGCTGCTGTGGAGCCAGCCGCCGCCGGCGGCCACGGCCGACCTGTCAAGGGAATTTGACAGCACCCCTAGTCGCTCGGAACGCGCCAAGGACCAGTCGACGCCGGCGCGGGACAAGGCCAGCGCGCCCGTCGACGAACTCGAAGAGCGCGCCCGGATGGCGGCCGCGCGGTCCTTGGCGTGGCTCGCCAAGGAGCAGGATCCCGACGGCAGCTTCTCCTCCACCGGCGTGGCCGGTGGGGCTTCGCGCGCCGAAGCGGCGGGCCATGCGCCGGTCGCCACCACGGCGCTGTGCGCGCTGGCGTGGATGGCCGGCGGAGCGACTCCCGGACGCGGGGAGCATGGCGCGGAGCTGAGGCGGTCGATCGAATGGCTCGTGGCGTGCTGCGATCGCACGCCGGACTCGCCGCGCCGCGGTTGGATCTCGCGCCCGGGCGACCTCGTCTCGCGCATGCACGGGCACTGCTACGCGACGCTCGCGCTGGCGCAGGCCTGGTCGATGTCGAGGAAGGACGACCTCGGCGCGCGCGTGGAGGGCGCGCTGCGCGAGGCGGTCGAACTCCTGCTGAGGGCTCAGGGAGTCGAAGGTGGCTGGTGGTACGAGCCCGAACGCGGCGGCGGCCACGAGAGCTCGCTGACGGTGTGCGCCGTGCAAGCCCTGCGCGGGGCGCGGGACGTGGGCGTAGGCGTCGATGCGGTCGTCGTGGAGCGCGCGCTCGCCTACCTGCGCCGCACGCGTCGCGAAGATGGCGCCTTCGCCTACGCGATCGGCGACAAGCAAGTCTCCGTGGCCTTGACCGCGGCCGGCATCGGCGTCCTGCAGAACGCAGGCTCGTACTCCGGCATCCAGTTGCGCCAAGGCCACGACTGGATCGCGCGCGCGCTGGCGTTGCGCAAGCTGCCCGACGCGCCGGAAGCGGCGCGCTTGGTGGTTTGTCCGCGCTACGAGAGCCTGTACCTGGCGCAAGCCCTATGGCAACTCGAGGACCGGTCGCCATGGCTCGAATGGCGACGCGCAGCGGTGCAAGCCGCGCTCCAGCGCCAAGCCGAGGACGGCCGCTTCCGCGACGAACGCTTCGGCGACGCCTACGCGACCAGCATGGAATCGCTGGTGCTGCTGCTGCCGTCGGGGCTCTTGCCGGCCTTCCAGCGCTAGCGGCCCGCGACGGGAATCGACGCACTGGTGGCGGGACGTGCGATGGCGCGGAATCCGGTGCAGGGACTCAGCGACCTGCAGCGGCGGCGGGGCGCTCCATGAGCACGTAGGCGAGGCCGCCGCGATTCATCCACACCACCTCCATATCGGCGCGACTGAAGGTGCAACGGCCGCGCGCTGGATCGCTGGTGGCGGGATCGTTGGCGAGCACCCGGCCTTCGTCGTCGAAGCCGACGAGCACCAGCAGGTGGCCGTTGGTGCTCTCGTATGGCGCGCCAGCCAGTTCGCCCTGCTTGGCGCGGATGGACACGACCAAGGGTTGGCCGGCGGCGATGTGGGATTCGACCTCGCCCCAAGTCGAACAACGCGCGAGGCGCGCGGGGACGCCGAGGGTCCAAGCCGCCTGCACGTTGCGCGGCCAGTTGCCGTAGATGTCGTTGACGGGGTCGTAGGCCAACGCGCAAAAGCGTTCGAGCTCGACATCGACGCCGCGCCACGCGAGCAGCATCGTGGTCGAGGTCGGCGAACACACGCGCGAGGCGATCTCCGCTCCGGCCGAGCGCTGCGAGAGGAAAGGCACGTCCAGACGACGACGCCAATCGCGCGGGTCGAGGGTGGACGGCGCGGCGGACGCGGGGCGGCGCGCGGCGATGTCCGAAGCGACGAGGTCGAGACGCGCCACGCGCACCACGGCGCCGGGCTTGCCGTGCGCGCGCACGCGCACGCGCGCGGCGGACAAGGGCTGCTTCGGCTTGAACCAATCGACCTCGACCGTGCCGAGGGTCGACTCGAGCGGCGCGCGCGTGGATGGCGCGACGCCCCACTCGCCGAGGTGCAGCCAGCCGCTGCGCTCTTCGCCATGCTCGACGGCGAGCTCGACGACCGCGCCAGCGCCGTCTTCCACATCGAGGTTCCAGGAGACGAGCAGCTCGCGCCACGCCAAGGTCGTGGAGAAGGGCGCGATCCACTCATCCCGCTCGTCGCCCACCACGAGTCGCCCATCCGGCGGAGCGACGCGCGCATGGGACTCGACGGGGAAGTTCGGACCTTGGAGCGCGAAGGCGGCGCACAGGAAGGCGAGCATGGAAGGCATGGTACTGCGCGTTCCGGGCGGCGCCGATGGGTAGTGCTTCGTTGCGTGCGATCGCGCACATCTCACCTGTGCGGGTGCTCGGGGAGCGAGGCAGGGTCGTCCAGCCGCGGAAAGGCCGTCGCGCGGGGATGCGCCCCGCGAGCCTCGGCGGCACAATGCACCCGGCGAACCGCGCTCGGCACGCCGCTTGCTCGAAGGCCCAGGACACCATGCATTCCCTGCTGCTCTCCATCGGCTTGCTGCTCCCCACGTTCGCCCCCGCCCACGACTTGCCGGCGGAACGGCGCATCTTGCAGCTGCGCGATGGCGCCAAGGTGCGCGTCCTTTGCAAGCAGGAAGCGGGGCGATGGTCGCTCAAGACCGCGTCTGGGTGGCAGCTGCTGCCCGCCGGGCAGGTGGCGTCGGCGCGCGACGAGGCACAGGCGCTCTTGGAATGGCGCGAGGCGCGCCGCGTACTGCGGGCCGCGGCTGGGCGCGACGGCGAGTGGAAGGCGGCGGTGGCCTCCGCGCGGCGCGCGGCGGAATCGGGGCTGCATGTCGAGGCGCTCGAAGAGCTCGACTTCGTGCTGCGTGCGCGGCCGGACGAGCCGCTGGCCTTGTCGGTGGTCGCCGAACATGAACTGCTGCTCATGCCCGACGCGCGCGACGCGGCGAACCTCGCGCGGTTGCTAGAGCTCGGCCCCACGCTGCCGCCCGGCGCCCGCGAAGCCGTGGCGCGCAAGTTGGCCGCGGCCGTCGACAAGGACGCACTGAGCTCGCGACTGCGGGCCGAGCTGGGCTCGACCGTCGTGGCGCGCCGCACCTTCGCCATGCTCGCCTTGCGCAGGTGCTTCCCGGGCGAGGCGCGTCGCGAGGCGGCCATGCACGCCATGTTCGACCCGTCGGCGGATGCGCGGCGCGCGGCGGCGCGCATGTTGGCGTGCGCGCGCGACGCGTCGGCCATCGCGCCCTTCGAGAGGGCCTTGGCGGAGTCGCCTTCGCCGCTCTTGCGCGAACGCGCGGCCGAAGCCTTGGGGCACATGGGCTATTCCGCCGCGGTGCCGGCCTTGGTCGCGCGGCTGGCGCAACCCGCCGCGCCGCCCGGCGCATCCGCGGCGACGCGACCGCCGCGAGCACACGCGTATTTCGGGACGCAACGAGCCTACGTGGCCGACTTCGACGTCGAAGTGGCGCAGTTCTCCGCCGTCGCGGACCCCACCATCGGCACGCTGGTCGAGGGCGCGGTGCTCGAAGTGGCGGTGGTCTCCGCGGGCGCGACGCTCGAGGCCCGCGCCCAAGAAGCGATGGCGGTGCGCGCCGCGCTCTCGCGCCTGGTCGAGTTGCGTCTGGACACCAGCAAGCAGTGGCTCTCGTGGTGGGAGCGCGAAGGTCGCGCGCGGCACGGATCCTGAGCCGGGCGCGCGACTCAGTGCGCGAAGATCCCCGACAAGGACAGCAGGATCTCCCCCGCGATCAGCAGGATCACGATCCACTCGAGCGTCTCCATGCGCAGGTCGGCAGCCTCGCCATGGACCTTCTCGTGCACGCGCTCGATCGTCTCCAACTTGCGTTGCACGCTGTGGTGCCAC
>Ga0172372_10011857_pt1 | contig 11028 bp, 9 predicted proteins | sample LakKiv5m_2_FD_114544 | JGI IMG/M metagenome (GOLD analysis project Ga0172372, IMG submission 114544) | Freshwater microbial communities from Kabuno Bay, South-Kivu, Congo - kab_092012_9.5m | ecosystem: Environmental > Aquatic > Freshwater > Lake | place: Democratic Republic of the Congo... | reverse complement strand
CTCGGCACGAATAGGCGCGAGGGTGCTCACAACGACTCGGGAACATGGCGCCTCCCGGCACCGACTGGGGCCTGCGGCACAGCCCCGACACCGACAACACCGCAACAACTCTGCAAGAGCTAGACCGCCCGAAGCGACCCAGCACACCGTCATGAGGCATAAGCGCTACAGGCGCCTCACCAAGTAATCCAACGCACAGTCAACATTACCGCCGATGACGATGGCGGGACTCATAGTTCAGTCTTTCTCGAATTGCAAGTTGAAATTCAGCGGGCAGGTTTGCTGCATGGAAATGCTACGACGCCGGCCCGACTCCGCCCCGCTTTCCACCTGTCGGACTCTCTTAGGCGCGCCTGATGTCGTTGTCACCCTCAGTGTAACCCGGTGAAAGAAATTGGGCCCATTTCGGCTGAAGTCGGACCACTTACACTGGCAAGTGAGAAACTAGAAAATCCCGTGCTGGCAAGGGTGAGAGCACAATGGGAAACGTGAGCACAAATGGGGTTGACTCGCTCAAATGGAGTTATGAGTCCTCTGCTCTACCGCTGAGCTACTCTGGCAACGGCACCGAACGGTGCGCCGGGAGGAGATACTACGGGCGGCTTCCGCCGCCAAACACTTTTTCGGGCGCCCCGGCCGCCGCCGCTGCGGGAGCTTTTGGTTTGGCAAGTTCCCGCGCCGGAGTAGCTTTGCCCGCACGCATGAAACTGTCCTTCGCCCGCGAGCGCGTTCTGGCGGTGGTGGCCCATCCGGACGACGCCGAATTGCTCTGCGCCGGCACGCTGGCCCGCGCGCGCGCTGACGGCGCGGCCGTCGCCATCTGCGTGCTGACCAAGGGCGACAAGGGCCAGCCCAACCGCCCGATCCAGAACCTGCCCGCTGTCCGTCGCCGGGAGATGCGGGCCGCCGCGAAACTGCTCGAGGGGGAGTTGTTCCTTGGCGGTTTCAGCGATGGCGAATTGGCCGACACGGTAGCGGCCCGGCGGCGGGTCATTGAGCTTTTCCGCCGGTTCCGTCCCTCGCTCGTGCTGGCCCACGCCGCAGAGGATTATCACCCGGATCACCGCGCGGCCTCGGCGCTGGCGGAGGCGGCCACCTGGTTCGCGGCGTCGCGCGGGCATCGCACGGCCTCCGCGCCGCTGGCGGAGCCGCCGGCGTTGTGGTTCATGGACACGATCAACCTGAGCGGGTTCGGGCCGGGCTTCTACGTGGACATCTCGGCGCACACGGAGTTGAAGGAGCGGATGCTGGCCTGCCACCGCAGCCAGCTCGCGCGCGCGGGCGACGCGAACTTCTCGCCGCTGCTGGACCTGATGCGCGGCCAGTTCCGGACGCGCGGCGCGCAGGCCGGCGTGGCGGCGGCCGAGGTCTTCCGCATCCACGACGCTTTCAAGCGCGCGCGGGCGTGGTGAGCGGCGGACGCGCGCGGGCCGGCCGCAAACAGCTTGGGCTTTCCCCGGATTCACGCTACTCATGGCGCGTGGCTGACGACTCATTTCAAGATGCGGCGCTGGTGCTAGTCGGGCATGGTTCGACCTTGAACGCGGATTCCGCCGCGCCGACGCACCAGCACGCGGACGAATTGCGGCGACGCGGAATCTTCGCGCAGGTGGCGGAGTGTTTTTGGAAGGAGGAACCCTTCGTGAGCGGCGTGCTGCGCGGGGTGTTCGCGCCGCGGGTGTTCATCGTGCCGCTGTTCATCAGCGAGGGATACTTCACGGAGCAGGTGATCCCGCGCGAGCTGGGACTCTGTCAGAATGGGCAGGTGGAGTTTCCGCCTGTCCAGTCGCGCGGGGCGCAAACCCTGCACTACTGCGGGCCGGTGGGCACGCACCCGGGCATGACGGAGGTGCTGCTCGCGCGCGCGCGGGCGGTGGTGGAACAGCATCCCTTTCCCGTGCTGCCAAAGGCGGCGGACACGGCGCTGTTCATCGCGGGGCATGGGACGGGCAACAACGAGAATTCCCGCAAGGCCATCGAACGGCAGGTGGAACTCATCCGCGCGCGGGGCCTGTATGCGGAGGTTCATCCAGTCTTCATGGAGGAGCAGCCGCGCATCGGGGACTGCTGGCGGATGGCGCAGGCAAGCCAGCTCGTGATGGTGCCCTTTTTCATCAGCGACGGGCTGCATTCCCACGAGGACATCCCGGTGATGCTGGGCGAGCCGGCGGCCGTGGTGCAGGCGCGCTTTCGGGCCGGCCAGCCGACCTGGCGCAACCCCACGGAGCGGCACGGCCGGCGGCTGTGGTATGCGCCCAGCATCGGCGGGGAAGCGCTCCTGGCCGAGGTGATTCTGGAACGGGTGCGGGAGCGGGCAACGGGCGGAAAAACGGCCTGAAACCGCGCCGATTCCGCGTCGGGGCCGGGCTAGAATAGCGTTGACACTCGCCCGCGCCATCGCTTACCACAGCGGCGCATTTTCAACGGGTAACGCGGACACCAAAGGTCTTATGAAACGGATTATCGTGACGACCGGAATGGCAGCCTTGGGGGCGGCGGCTTTGCAGCCCGCCCTCGCCCAGGAGGCCAAGCCGTGGAACGTATCGGCAACGGTTCGGAGCTTCTACGACGACAACTATTTCACCCTGCCTTCCCGGGCCACGGCACCGGGCCAGGCCACCAAGCGCAGCAGTTGGGGCATGGAGTTCAGCCCCTCGGCTTCGTATCGCTTTTCGCGCGACCAGACCACGGTCGAGCTTTCCTCGCGTTACGGCATGCGCTATTACGAGGATCGCACCAGCGGCTCCGCCGACCACAGCCTCGACTTGGGTTTTGTCGTCGGCCATCAACTCACGGAAAAGCAGAAGCTGACCCTCACGGACTCGTTCGCCATCGCGCAGGAACCGGGCGTGCTGGATCCGGTGCTCACCACCGCCGCCCGCACCTCGGGCAACAACCTCCGCAACAACATTGAGCTGAAATACGCGATTGACGAGATCGTGGAGCGGTGGTCGGCCGAGGTCAGCTACGCGAACACCTTCTTCGACTACCAGCAGGACTTCGACTCCAGCGGCGTGCCCGGCGCGCGTTCCGCGCTGCTCGACCGCGTGGAGCACCTGTTCACGCTCGCGGGCCGGTATCGCATCTTCGACGAGACTTCGACCGAGCTGCTGATGGGCTACTCCTTCGGAGTAGTGGACTCGACCAGCAAGGATCCGTTGGACGCCGCGCTCAACCTGCCCTCGACCCGCGACCGCCAGACACACTACTTCTTCACCGGCGTCGGCCACCGCTTCACGCCGGATCTGCGCATTAACGGTCGCGTGGGCGTGCAGTATGTCGAGTATCCGAACGCCGGCACCGCCGTTCCGGTGTTCAACAACTCGAACACCAGCCCTTACGTCGATGCGAACGCCACTTGGGAATACCTGCCCAACAGCAGCGCCCAACTGGGTCTTCGCCACATCCGCATCACGACCGACGTGGCGACCTCCGTGGACGCGGAAGCCACGAGCGTTTACAGCTCGGTGAACCACGAGTTCAACCCCGACCTCCGCGGCACGCTGCTGGCACAATACCAGCTTTCCCAATACCGCCAGACCGTCGGCACGCCCAACGTCGCGGACAACATCTTCGGCATTGGCGTGAACATGGAGTGGCGCTTCCACCAGTTCTGGACGCTGGAAGGCGGCTACAACTACGACCGGCAGGACGCGGATCTCGCCGGCCGCAGCTACTACCGCAACCGCCTTTACATCGGCTTCAAGGCCTCGTGGTAGGGTCTTCTGCTTGGGGTATCTTACTGATTGACGGCCTGGCAGTTCGCAAGGGAGGCTGGAGCCAACAAACTCTGGCCTCTTTCGCTTTTCTAACCCATGGACGCCGCGTCTCCCGCCACTGAATCCGCCGAGCAGCGGCTGCACTTCCTTGGTTACTGGCGCATCATCCGGATGCGCAAGCTGATCATCTTCACGGTCTTCCTCCTCGTGGTGGTCACCACCACGCTGATCACCCGGTGGATCGAGCCGACCTACATGAGCACCGTCCGCATGGACGTGCAGAAGGACGCGGGCGACGTGAGCCTGCTGGCCTCGCAGCAGATGCAAATGGGTCACGACCCTTACTTCGTAATGACCCAGTTCGAGATCCTCCAGTCCAAGGAGGTGCTCTATAGGGTCATTGACGACCTCAAGCTCGTGCAGCGGTGGAACCAGAAATACCTGCTCGGCGAGTCCCGGCCGAAGGCCTTTCAAGTCCTCAGCAAGCTCATTGACCCCCGCAACGTCCGCAACACCTCCATCATCGAGGTCAACGTCTATAGCAAGGACAAGGCCGAGGCCGCCGAGATCGCCAACAAGATCGCCGACATTTACAAAAGCAACCGGGACGAGCGGCGCAAGCGCCTCGCCGAGCAGGGCATCAAGGTGCTCAGGGAAAAGCTCGCGGAGCACGACGCGCTGGTGAGCAGCGCGGAGAGCAACGTCAACCGCATCCTTCAGGACCGGGGCCTGAACGTCATTGCCGAACACCAGGGGGCCATCGCGTCTTTGGAAATGGATACGATCCGCGCGCTGGAGCAGCAACTCATCGAGATCCGCGGCATCTACACCAAGCAGCAGACCCGGTTCAGCGAGTTGAAGCAGATTCCCCCGGACCTGATTCGCAACGCGCTCGGCCCGGTGGTCAATGACGAGATACTTTCCCGCCGCCTGGAGGAGTTCAGCACGGCGGAGAAGGAGTTCATCTCCAAGGGCCGCGATCTCGGCCCGCAGAACCCCTTGTATCTCAGCATGCAGGCTGTCATCCAGAAGCTCAACCAGCAGGTGGACGACCGCGTGAAGGGCATCATGCTCGGCCTGGAAACGGACCTGAAGGCCCAGGCCGCCGCGCTGACCGTCACCGAGGCCAAGCTTGAGGAAGCCAAGCAGCGCAACCGCACCGCCGCCGAGAAGAACCGCTCCTACCTGCTCGCCCTCAACCAGCTCGAACAAGCCCAGCGCCTTCAGCAGACCGTCAAGACCAAGATTCTTGTCGAGGACCTCGATGATGACATCCCTCGCAGCACTGCCGTCCACATCATTGACCCCGCCGAGCCGGCGGTGAAGGCCGCCTATCCGAAGCTGACGCTCAACATCGCCCTCGGCTGCTTCGTCGGCCTGGTCATGGGCATCGGCCTCGCCTTCTTCATCGAGTATCTCGACACCAGCGTGAAGACCATTGACGACGTCGAGCGCGCCCTGTCCGCCCCGGTGCTGGCCGTCATCCCGCAGAACGTCGGCGCGCTGCTCGACGAGGGCCTCGACAGTCCGCACGCCGAGGCCTACCGCGTGCTCCGCACCAACGTCCTCTTCACCCGCAAGGACGAGAAAGCCAACTGCATCACCGTCGTCAGCGGCGGCGCGGGCGAGGGCAAGTCCACCACCATCCTGAACCTCGCCACCGTGTTCGCGCAGAACGGCAACCGCGTGCTGCTCGTGGACTCCGACCTCCGCCGCCCGAGCCTGCACAAGCGCCTCGGCCTCGGCAACTCCCCCGGCCTCACCAACCACCTCCTCGGGCAGAACAAGCTCGAGGAAGTCGTCCAGCACACGTCGCTGCCGAACCTCGACTTCCTCCCCAGCGGCCGCCTGCCCAGCAGCGCGCTCGGCATCCTCAATTCGCCGCAGATGAAGGACTTCATCAAGGAGGCCAAGAACCGCTACGACTTCGTCTTCTTCGACGCCCCGCCCATCATGGGCGTCAGCGACGCCACGGTGCTCGCCAGCGCCGCGGACCTTGCCATCCTCGTCATCCAATACCGCAAGTATCCCCAGTCGCTCGCCATCCGCTCGCGGCAGATGGTTGAGAAGGTCGGCGGCCGCCTCCTTGGCGTCGTGCTCAACAACATCAACCTCGCCAGCGACGCGTCGTATTACTACTACAGCGGCTACCACTACCACAGCAACAACAACGCCGAGGAACCCGGTGCCAACGGCAAGCCCACGGGCAAGGCCGACCGCCGCAAGCCCCATGGCCCCACCGAGGCCACCGCGCCCCTCAAGCCGAAATACTGATTGCCCGCCCCACCGCCCCGCGACACCGTTACCCCCATGAACAACGTCTGGAAACTGCTCGCCCTGACGCTCGTCTGCTGCCTCGGCCTCGCCTGCGACACCACCGGCGGGCCGCGCGCCCAGGGCAGCCCGGCTGCTCCGCGCGGGGCCGATCCTTCCGCCACGCTCCGCATCGGCGAGAAGATTCAAGTCATCCTTGCCGATCTGCCGGGTGGTTCCGCCGGGGCCGACCTCACCATTGGCGAGGACGGCAAGATCACCCTGCACCTGGACCAGTCATTCGTCGCCGCCGGCAAGACCCGCACCCAGCTCGAATCTGAGATCCGCTCCCGCTACGTCCCGAACTTCTACGCCAAGATCACCGTGACCGTGAAGCAGGAGGACCGCTGGGTGTATGTCGGCGGCTTCGTGCGGACGCCAAACCGCTACCCGCACACGCCCGGCCTCACGCTGCTCAAGGCCATCTCCGTGGCCGGCGACTTCAGCGAGTTCGGCGACAAGACCAAGGTTACCATCACGCGCGGCGCGACCGGGGCCGAGGAAATCGTGGACTGCAAGAAGGCGCTCACGAATCCCAAGCTCGACCGCCCGCTGTTCCCCGACGACCGCGTCCACGTCCCGCGCCGCTACTTCTGATGGTTCAGCTCCGCGTCCTGAACGGCAGCCGCGCGGGCACCGCGCACCTCGCGCGCCGGTTCCCCTGCACCATCGGCCGCGCGGAGGCCGACGACCTCCGCCTCGTCGAGCCGGGCGTCTGGGAAAACCACCTGCAACTCGACCTCTCCGTGCCCGACGGCTTCCGCCTGCGCCGCCTCGGCCAGGGCCGCGCCAGCGTCAACGGCGCGGAATTTGACGACCACCTGCTCCGCAACGGCGACCTCATCGAACTGGGCGCAGCCAAGGTGCAGTTCTGGCTCGCCGAGGTGCGGCAGACCAGCAACCGCGCGCGCGAAGTGCTCGTCTGGCTTGGCCTGATCGCGCTGGTGCTCGCGGAAGCCGTCTTGCTCGGCCTGCTGCTTTGACCCAGCCTCCGGCGATGACCGCCGCCGAGCTGTTCCTGCGCGCGACCGCTTGGCTCGCCTTCGCCGCCTACCTGGCCGGCACCGCCGCCCGTGTGCGCAAGCCGGTCGCAACCTGGTTTCCCCGCGTGTGGCTGGCCGGCGCGGTGGTGTTGCTTGTCCACATCCTCGCGGCGCTTCACTTGCGGCACGGCTGGAGCCACGCCGCCGCGTGGGCCGACACTGCGCGCCAGACGCGCGAAGTGACCGGCCTCGATTGGGGCGGCGGCGTGTGGTTCAACTACGCGCTCGTCGCCGCGTGGCTCGCGGACGCCGGCTGGCGGCTGCGCGCCGCCGGCCTGCCCCGCGTGCTGCGGATCGCCCTCGACGGCTTCTACGCCTTCATGTGGTTCAACGCGGCGGTGGTCTTCGTGCCCGGTCCCGCGCGCTGGGCGGGCCTGCTGGCGTTCGCGCTGCTGGGCCTGCACGCGTGGCGCTGCCGGAGGAAACCAACTGACTGAGCGCGCCGCCCGGCTCGTCCAACGCGGCGCATGACCCTTCGCTCCGCAATGCCGGCCCGCATCGCCGCTGTTTCCGCCCTTTTCCTGCTCGCCGCGCCGCTCTCCGCCGCCACGCTGCGCGTGCCGGAAGATCACCGGCAAATCCAGGCCGCCGTGGACGCCGCGCAGCCCGGTGACACCGTGCTGGTCGCGGCGGGCACCTACCGCGAGCGCGTGAAGCTGAAACCCCGCGTCACCTTGCGCAGCGCGGGCGGCGACGCGCCGGGCAAGCTCGGCCTCGCGCGCGCGGAAGCGACGGTCATTGACGGCGGCGGGACGCCCGAGCCGCGCGCGGGTGTCGAGCTGGCCGAGGGCGCCGTGCTCGACGGCTTCACGGTCGCAAACGTCGGGCGCTACGACGACGCCGAGTGGCAGCGCCATTTCGCCACGCGCGGCAACGAGCAGCCGCACGAGCACATCGGCGCGCCGGGCGTCGCGGGTGTGAGCGTGCGCGGGGTGAACTGCGAGGTGCGGCACAACATCGTGCGGCACACCGGCTACACGGGCATCGCCATCACCGGTGCGCCGGGCGCGGCGTGCTCGCCGCTCGTCGTGAGCAACGTCTGCCACCGCAACATGGGCGGCGGCATCGGCTCGATGAACGGCTCGACCGCCACCATTCGCGGCAACACCTGCTTTGAAAACTTCTTCGCCGGCATCGGCCACGAGAACGCCAGTCCGCTGGTCGAGTCGAACCGCTGCTTCGGCAACATCCGCGCGGGCATCGGCATCAGCGAGGGCGCGTCGCCGACCGTGCGGTTCAACATTTGCAACGACAACCGCCGCGCCGGCATCGGCATCCGCACCGGCGCGAACACGCGGCCGGTGGTCGAGCGCAACGACTGTTTCGCCAACGGCATGGCGGGCATCGGCGTCGAGGAGGAGGCCGAGCCGGTGCTGCGCTTCAACCGCTGCCACCGCAACCTGATGGCCGGCATCGGCGCGCGCGACCACGCCCGCCCGCTCATCCTCGGCAACGAGTGCTTCGAGAACGGCGACGCGGGCATCGGCCTGATGACCGGACACGGCACACAGGTCATCAGCAACCTGTGCCGCTTGAACAAGTCCGCCGGCATCGGTCTCGCGGCGGGCAAAACGAACACCGCGACGCTCACGGGCAACCGGCTGCTGGAGAACGCCACGGTCGCGCTCGGTGTGAACGCGGGCTGGAACCTCGCCGTGACCGGCAACGAGTTCACCCGCACCGAGGGCGCGCCCCCGCTGGTCATGGTCGCGGCCGGCGCGACGGCGGCCTTCACGAACAACGTGCTGCGCGGCGGCGGTGTGGCTTGCCTGCGCATGGGCGGCAGCGTGGTGGCGGTGGACAACCAGTTCCTCGCGACGCCGCGCAAGGGCGGGCCGCCCGGCCAGGCGGTGTGGGCCTTGCCCGGCGCGAACGTCGAGCTGCTCGGCAACCACTTCGCCGGCTGGCGCACCGCGCTCTTCGCCGACGCCGCGACCGTCGCCGCGCACCGCAACGCGGTGAAGGATGCCGTCACCGCCGCCTTCCGCGTCCGCCAGCCGCCCGTCCCGCCCCGCGTTTCGGACAACCAGATCGTCGGGCCAAACGTCCGCGAGCTGGTGATCGAGGCGAAGTGACCACGCCGCTCACGGCTTGCGCAGCTCCGGGCGGCGGGGCGCGCCGGGGAATTCCTTGAACTTGATGGTGATGCTCAGGTTGCTGGCCACTGAGCGGCTGCCGTCGTCCCGGATATGCAGCGGCTCGAAGGTCTTGCCCTGCTCCCAGCCGGTGCTGATGAGCGCGATGCGGTCGCGGGCCGACTCATCGAAGTAGAAGGTGTGGCCGTCCTCGCTGAGGCGCACGTCAATGCGGTTGCGCGCGGAAGCCCGGCCCCGCTGCACGAACTCGATCTCCTTCCGCTCCCCGCGCACGAGGTCGAAGCGCACCGGCTCGTAGTCCTGATGCTTGCCGTTGATGGCCACGCGGCCGCCTTGGATCGTCACCGTCACCACATCGCCGTAACGCGCGCGGGCGTAGCGTTCTTGGTTTCTTGCCCGCTCAACCTCCTGACGCAGCTCTTCCTTTGCCCGTCGAAGTTCATCTGCCGCTTCCTGCTCGCGGCGGCGCTGCTCATTGATGGCCGCTTGCTGGCGCGTGTAATCGGCCTGCTGCTCGGGCGAGAGCGCTTTCCATTGCGCCTCGCTCAGGCCCATCGGATAGGACTGGCAGCCGGCCAGCAGCGCGGCGGCCAGCGCGAGCAACAGAAGGTGCTTCATGGCCGGAGCATGGCGAAATCGCGGCGTGCCGGGAAGCTTCATCAGGATTCGTGCAGCGCGCGCAGCTCGCTGTTCGAGTAGCGGAGGCGCACGGCTAGCTCGTGGCAGAGGCAGCGCAGGATTTCCACGGCCAGCTCGGGATGGTTTTTCGCCAGCGCCTCAAACCGCGCCCGCGACAGCACGAACAACTCGGTGTCCGTCACGGCCACGGCGTCTGCCGAGCGCGGCTGTTCGTCGAGAAAAGCCATGTCGCCGAAGCAGTGGCCGTCGGTGAACGTGGTCAGGTGGTAGCGGTGGCCGGCGTCGAGCGGGAGGTTCACGCTCACGTTGCCCCGGCGGACGATGAACAGCTCGCTGCCCGCGTCGCCCTTGTGGAAGATGACTTCGCCCGCCCGCGCGGAACGCTCGGTGATGATTTCGCCGAGCCGCGCAAAGGCGTCCGGCGACTTGAGCGCGGCGAACAGCGGCATTTCGCGCAGGGTCGGCAGCGCCGAGGCGGCGGCTTGGCCCGCGCCGGCGAGGATTTGGTCCTCGGCCCATTCGAGCGCTTCGTCGCGGTTGTCGAAGATCCGCAGATGCCGTTGGCCGTCCACAAGGATGCCCAGCAGCCGGAGGTAGTCCGCTAGGCCAAGGCCGGTGGGCAGATGCGCCGGCAGGTCGCACAGGATCAGCGTGCCGTCGTGCGCTTTGACCTGCTTGTGGATGACTTCCAGCACATGGCCGGCGGTGAAGTCGAACGATTGCACGCGCCGCAGGTCGAGGATGACGAAGCGGCACGCGCGGATGTCCTCGTCCAGCTCCGTGAGCAACTGGTCCGTGGTGCCGAAGAAGAGGCTGCCTTGCAATTCGCACACCACCGTCTGCCGACCGTGCTGGACGAGCAGCGCCTTCTCCGCCGTGAGCCGGTGCTTGCGCGAGGAAAGCTGGTCGCCGTGCAGCTTGCGGCGGATGACCGAGCCGCGGATGAGGTCGCGGATGAAGAGCGCCAGCGCCAGCGCGATGCCTGTGCCGGCGGCGGCAATGAGGTTGTAGGCCAGCGCCACGACCACGACCGCCGCCATCACGGTGAAGTCGAAGAACGTCGCACGGTGCCTGAGCAGTTGCAGGCTCTCGCGATCCACCATGCGGCTGCCGAGCACGATGAGGATCGCCGCGAGCGCGGGCGTGGGGAGGAGCGCGATGACCGGCCGGCCAAAAAGAAACGCCGCGAGGATGAGGCCGCCGCTGATCATGCCGGCG
>Ga0172372_10011856_pt1 | contig 11029 bp, 7 predicted proteins | sample LakKiv5m_2_FD_114544 | JGI IMG/M metagenome (GOLD analysis project Ga0172372, IMG submission 114544) | Freshwater microbial communities from Kabuno Bay, South-Kivu, Congo - kab_092012_9.5m | ecosystem: Environmental > Aquatic > Freshwater > Lake | place: Democratic Republic of the Congo... | reverse complement strand
TTGGGGTAAAGTTCGGTTCCCCTAATCTAACCGCAACATTATCAGCAACTTTATCTTGCAAAACCTCATCCCACAAGCCGGCAACGCCGGCGCCCTCATCCCTCATCCCTGAACCCTGTTCTCTTAAGCCGGCAACGCCGGCGCCCTCTTCCCTCATCCCTGAACCCTGTTCTCTCAAGCCGGCAACGCCGGCGCCCTCTTCCCTCATCCCTGAACCCTGTTCTCTTAAGCCGGCAACGCCGGCACCCTCATCCCTCATCCCTGAACCCTGTTCCCTCAAGCCGGCAACGCCGGCGCCCTCTTCCCTCATCCCTGAACCCTGTTCCCTCAAGCCGGCAACGCCGGCGCCCTCATCCCTCATCCCTGAACCCTGTTCCCTCAAGCCGGCGAAGCCGGCGCCCACATCTTGAAATTCGGATGTGACCGCTGTGAATACGGTTTGGCGGTTCGGGGCGTGGGCGCATGCGCGCAGCAGGTCGAGTTCGTGGTCCCCGTGTCCGGCCGCACGGGAGGCGCGGGCGAGGAGGACAGAAAGCGCCGCCGCCCACGGAAACCGCTCACACCACGCCGCCAAATCCGCACGGTCCTCGCCGGTCGCGCGTGCAGGCGATTCGAGCAATGCCAGCAACCGGTTCCCGTCCATCACCAGTTGCCCAAGGAAGCGTTGAAAATGTCTTGGGACAGCTGCTCCGCCAGGTCGGCGAGCACCTGCTCTTCCACCGCAGAAAAGTCCTGATCGGAGGGGATGTCCACGAACCGCGAGAAGGCCCGTTCGAAGTCTTGGGTCACGTCCCGGCCGTTTTCATAGCGGACGGCCACGCGGATGGTCAGTCGGTTCGAGGCCGCCGTTTCGTTGCTTTGGGCGTTGATGGGGGCGAGCGTCCATTCGACAATGTCGGCCGCGAAGCGCAGCTCTCCCCCTTCCGGGACGAGCTTCAGCGTGGTTTGGCGCTGGATGCGGTCGCGAAGGGCCTCGGTCAAAATCAGCGACGCCGTGGCGCTGGCCAGGGGGGTGACGGGCTCGAACGCCGCGACGGAGAAGGTCGACGCCCCGGAGGTCATCGCGCCGTACGGTGAATACACGCCGCAGCCCGTCCCCGACATCAGCACGGCGGCCCACACCACAAGCTGCAGAGGCGCCCTCATCCCAGCCCGAATTCTTTGATCTTCCGGTACAACGTGCGCTCCGAGATGCCCAACTCTGCTGCGGCATTGCGGCGGCGATTCCCGTGCTTGCGCAGCGCCCGGCGGATGAGCTCGCGCTCAGAATCCGACAGGGACAGCACTTCGTCCACCTCCTCGGCGACGTGCAGGCCCGGCTCCACCGGCGCAGCGGCGGGGAACCGGACCACCGACGTCGTTCCCGTCACCGTCGGGCGGTCGGCCGCGGGGGCCACCTGCACCGCGGTGGACGTGGACGGAACCCCCGGAGCCGGTGGTTGCAGCGGGGCGGCGGCCTCTTCTTCGAGGACCCAGGCGGCCGTGTCGGTGCGGAAGACCCGCTCGGCGAGGGCAGCATCGGCGCCGTCGAGGCGGCCCCCGTGCGCAATGAGTCCCATCACGAGCTGCTTGAGGTCGTGGATTTCCGCACGCATGTCGAAAAGGACTTTGTACAGGATTTCACGCTCATTCAGCGCATTCGGGTCGGTGGAGCCGGGGCCTCCGAGCCGAACGGGAAGCCGGGTGCGGTGCGCCTCGGGGAGAAATCCGAGCAGCGTGTCGGCATCTACCGCGCGGTCCGTCAGCAAGATGGACATCTGCTCGGCGGTGTTTTTCAGTTGGCGCACGTTGCCGGGCCAGCTGTAGCTGGCCAAAAGCTCCACGGCCTCGGCCGTGAGCTGCAAAGGCGGCATGCGGTACTGCTCGCTGAAGTCCGTCGTGAACTTCCGAAACAACAAGTGGATGTCCCCGGGCCGCTCGCGCAGCGGAGGCATCGAAATCGGCACTTGGTTCAGGCGGTAGTACAAATCCTCCCGAAACCGGCCCGAGGCGATGGCCTCCCCGAAGTCCACGTTCGTCGCGGCCACCACGCGGACGTCCGTCTTCATCACCTTCGACGAGCCCACCCGGATGAACTCGCCCGTCTCGAGGACGCGGAGCAGCCGGACCTGGGTGGTCAACGGGAGTTCCGCCACCTCGTCGAGGAAGATGGTGCCGCCGTGGGCCTCTTCGAAGTATCCCTTCCGCGATTCCGTGGCCCCGGTGAAGGCCCCCTTCTCGTGTCCGAAGAGCTCCGAATCGATGGTGCCTTCCGGGATGGCGCCGCAGTTCACGGCGATGTACGGGCCGTGTTTGCGCGTGGAGGCGTGGTGGATGATGCGGGGCATCACCTCCTTGCCCGTGCCGCTTTCGCCGAGGACGAGCACGCTGATGTCGGTGGCCGCAACGCGCTCGGCCACCGAGATGGCGCGGTCGAGTGCCGGGCTGGTCCCGATGATGCCGAAGCGGCGTTTCAGCGTGGCGGCATCGGTCATGCGTCCGCGGATTCGTCGGTGACGACGCCGAGCAACGTCACCGGGGTGTGGCCGGTGGTGCGCACGTTGACGTACTCGCCGGGCTGCAGGGTTCCTTTCGGGAACACCACGACGGCGTTGTGGGTGGTGCGTCCGAAGTATTCGTCGTCGCGCTTCTTCGAAGTGCCTTCGATGAGGACGCGGTAAACTTTGCCGACGCGGGCGCTGATGCGCTCGCTTCCGTGCTGCATTTGGAGCGCGATGACTTCCTGCAACCGCTCGCCTTTGACCGCCTCGGGGATGTCGTCCTCGAACTTGCGTTCTGCGAGGGTCCGCGGGCGCTCGCTGTACTTGAACATGTACGCCATGTCGTACCGCACCTCCTGCATCAAGGACAGTGTCGCCGCGTGCTCCTCAGGCGTTTCGCCGCAAAAGCCGGTGATGAGGTCCGTCGAGATGGCGCAATCCGGCAGAATCCGGCGGATGGCAGCGATGCGATCGAGGTACCATTCGCGCGAGTAGCCGCGGTTCATCCGCTTGAGCACGTCGCTGTGGCCGGATTGAACGGGCAGGTGGATGTACTTGCAGAGGTTTTCGTGGCGCGCGAGGGCATGGAGGACGTCGTCCGTCATGTCCTTCGGGTGGCTGGTGGAAAACCGGACGCGCAGGTCGGGGTGCACTGAAGCGACCTGGTCGAGGAGCTCCGCAAAACGCACCACCGGGGCGGCGGGGTCCTTGACTTCCCCTTTCGCGTCGATGTTCCACTTGTAGCTGTCCACGTTTTGGCCCAGCAACGTGACCTCCCGATAGCCCGCAGCGAAGAGGTCGCGCGCCTCCTGCACAATGGTTTGCGGGTCGCGGCTGCGCTCCCGCCCGCGCGTGAACGGAACGACGCAGAAGCTGCACATGTTGTCGCAGCCGCGCATGATGGAAATGAAGGCCGTGACGCCGTTCGAATCCAGGCGAACCGGGCTGATTTCTGCGTAGGTCTCCTCCCGGCTGAGCAGCACGTTCACCGCCTTGTGGCCCTCGTGCACCGCCCCGACCAGGCGGGGCAAATCGCGGTACGCATCCGGCCCGACGACCAAATCGACGAGCTGCTCCTGCTCGATCAGCTGTTCCCGCAGCCGCTCCGCCATGCAGCCGAGCACGCCGACGACGAGGTCCGGTTGGGCCGTCTTGCGGGCCTTCAGCGTGTGGAGGCGCTGGCGCACCCGCTGCTCGGCATGGTCGCGGATGGCGCACGTATTCAGCAAGATGAGGTCCGCTTCTTCGATGTCCCGCGTCGTAGCGTAGCCGGCGTCGTCGAGGATCCGGGCGACGATTTCGGAGTCGCTGAAGTTCATTTGGCACCCGTAACTCTCTAAGTACAAGCGCTTACTATGCGTCGGCTGGGCAGGGACCACGGTGGCGCTGCCTTGCAAAGATTCGTCAAGCGGGGTGCGGGGATCGTCCGCGGGGAAGGTGTGCATGGGCGCGCGTTCTGTGCCCGAAAGGTACGACCGCCCTGCCAAATTGTCACTCCCCCCGCCGCAGGTCGTACACCCGCACATCGCCCCAGTCCACCACCGGACGATCGAGCCACGGCCCCCAATCGTGGCGCGTCAGGGCCGCCGTATCGTTGACCACGAGGTGGGTGGCCCCGCGTGCGGCAAAATGGGCGCACCGCGCCGCCCCCACCAGCTCGTTTTCGTACAGGTCCGTGAACCCGCGCAGGTCCATGCGCGTGAGGGTGAGGTTGGGCGTCGGATCCGGAAAGCTCAGGACCACCGCATCACTGCCCAACAACCGATGCAGTGCGCCCCGCTTTGCGGCAAGCGGGTCGAGCCGGCGCCGCTCGTCCCACGCCAGCCATGCATATTCCTCCCGCAACCAGCCCGGCACGAACACCGCAGCCAGCCGGGTGTCGGTCTCGCCGCGTTTTGCGCGGGTCCGCGCGGCCGTTGCGGGGATTTGGACCGCGAGCACGACGGCGCAAACGGCCCAGAGCCCCCGCCTGTGCCCCGGCCCCCACGCGCGCACCGCGGCCGCAGCCCCCACCACTGCGAGCGGCGGCACCATCAACCCCTCGATCAGGTAGTAATCGTGGACGTCTAAGTTGCTGAACCAAAGTGCGAAATACACCCCCAACCCCGCCACCACGCCCGTCCCCATCGCCGCCGCCGCCCACCGTCCACGGCGCACCGCGCCCACCGCCGCAACGACCGCCAACCCCCCTACCCCCAACCGGGTCGCCCGCGTGCCCCACTCCGGGATGCGCACGCTCCGCAGCTGCTCCCACACCGCCGCCGGATCGGCCGCCTCCCACCACGGGCGCACGGTGGTCAAAAAGTACACGGACCCCGACGCCCGGTTGTACCCGGTCGCATGCACCACCCAGGCCACCCCGCACGCCAGCGCCACCGCCAACGCCGCCCCCACTTCCCACCGGCGACCGGTCCACGCCTTCACCGCCACCGGCACCAGGCCCACTGCCATCGTCGGCCGCCACAAGACGGCCAGTGCAAACGCCCCCGCGGTCGCCGCTGCCCAGCCCCACTGTCCGGGCCGCTCCACCGCGCGCCACCCCGCCCACCACCCCGCAAACACCGCCCCGAGCGCCGCAAAATTCACGAGGTAATTTCCGGCATAATAGGCCGCAAGCGGCGTCAGCGCCACCGCCCCCACCGCCACCGCCGCCGCGGGCACCGACGCCGTGCGCTCCCGGGCCCACCGGTAGAGGGCCCACAGCCCCCATCCCGCAAGCAACGCATGGAGCACCGGCAGGAGCGCGGGCATCTCCCGCCCGGCCAAAGTCCAAATGCCCGCACATATATAATAGGTGAGGGGAAACTCCCCGACGGCTCGCCCTCCCTCCGAATGCACGAAATGCATCCGCGGCGCCCACGCCCACGCATCGGCGTGAAAATTCATGGCCAGCGAGAGCGCATCCGCTTGGCGCCATGCGTGCACGGAATGGGGCAACTGCCGGAGCGCGTCGCCATAGCCGAAGGCCCACGCGCACAGCAACAACGCCAGGACAAAAAGGAACCGCTCACGCCGCTGCACCATGGCGTGAAACTACTGCGGGCAACGGGCCGTATCGGGCGGTGGAAAATTTTTCCGCCTACGGCGGAGGAATTTGGGCCGGCAGATTGGTTTTGAATTGCCCGGAAAGCGGCCCTTTCTTTGCACCCCCGGAATCTTCCCCATGAGCACAAACGTCGTCATCGTCGAGTCCCCTGCGAAGGCAAAAACCATCGAGGGCTACCTGGGAAAGGACTTCCGGGTCCTGTCCAGTTACGGACACATCCGCGATTTGCCGAAGGACAACCACAGCGTCGACGTGGCGAACGGCTTCGAACCGAAGTACGTGGTCTCTGAGGACAAAAAACAGTTGGTCAAGGATTTGCGCAAGGCGACGGACAAAGCAGACGTGGTGTGGCTCGCGACGGACGAGGACCGCGAGGGGGAAGCCATTTCGTGGCACCTGCAGCAAACGCTGGAACTCGCGCCCGAAAAAACCCGCCGGATCGTCTTTTCGGAAATCACGAAAAACGCCATCCTGAAGGCCATCGAACGGCCACGCCAAGTGGATGTGGACCTCGTCAATGCCCAACAAGCCCGGCGGGTCCTCGACCGGCTCGTGGGTTTCGACCTCAGCCCCATCCTGTGGAAGCGAGTGAAGCCGGGGCTTTCCGCAGGCCGGGTGCAATCGGTGGCCGTGCGCATCCTCGTCGAGCGGGAGCGTGAGATTCAGGCGTTTGCCTCGGAATCGTCGTTCCGCGTGGTGGGCGAATTCACGACGAAGGGAATCCCCTTCAAAGCAGAGTTGAACAAGCGCTTCCCGGACGAAGCCGCAGCGCGCAACTTCCTCGAAGCGTGTGGGCCGGCGACGCATACGGTGCTCTCGGTCGAGACGCGGCCTGCCACCCGCAAGCCCGCCGCCCCATTCACCACCTCCACGCTGCAACAAGAGGCCTCCCGCAAGCTCGGGTTCAGCGTCACCCGAACCATGCGGGTGGCCCAAAACCTCTACGAAGCCGGACACATCACCTACATGCGGACGGACTCGACGAACCTGAGCGAGTTCGCCGTCACCGCAGCCGCGGAAGCCATCATCGCGTCGTACGGCGCGGAGTACAGCACCCCGCGCGCGCACCACGGCAAGCAATCGAAAGGCGCACAAGAGGCCCACGAAGCCATCCGCCCGACGGATTTTGCCGTGCCCGCCATTTCCGGCGAAAGCGATGCGAAGCGGCTGTACGAGTTGATTTGGAAGCGCGCCATTGCGTCCCAAATGGCGGACGCACGCATCGAAAACACCACCGCCGTCCTCGACGTCTCCACGCGCTCTGAACAGTTTCAGGCAAAAGGCCAAGTCATCACCTTCGAGGGCTTCCTCAAGGTCTACCTCGAAAGCACCGACGACGAAACCACGGACGAGGGCGACAAGGGACGCCTTCCTGCCCTCGTGGCGGGCGAGCACCCCGACCGACTTCGCGCCACGGCCACGCAGCGCTTCACGAAGCACGCCCCGCGGTACACGGAAGCGGCACTCGTCAAGCAGCTCGAAGAACTCGGCATCGGCCGCCCGTCGACCTATGCCCCGACCATCGATACGATTGTCAAGCGCGGCTACGCGGTGAAGAAAGACCTCGAAGGCAAGCCGCGCGAGTTCCGCGTGCTGACCCTCGAAGGCGTGGACATCGCCGAACGGACCGACGTGGAGAACACCGGCGCGGAAAAGGCCAAGTTGTTTCCGACCGACATCGGAACGAAGGTGACCGATTTCCTGCTCAAGAACGCGGAGTTCATCATGGACTACCACTTCACGGCCGCCGTGGAGTCGAAGTTCGACGTCATCGCACAAGGGCGGATGGACTGGCGGACCATGCTCGGCGAGTTTTACGGCCAGCTGCGCGGGGTGGTGGAGGGCCCCATCGAGGATTTGGCCGACCGCATCCTCGGGACCGATCCGGCCACGGGGAAGGCCGTGCTCGTGCGGGTCGGCCGGTACGGTTCCCTCGCCCAAATCGGTACCCAGGAAGACCCCGAAAAGCGCTACGCACCGCTCCGCGCGGACCAAAGCATCGCCACCATCACGCTCGAAGAAGCCCTGGACCTCTTCAAGCTCCCGCGCCAACTCGGCGAATGGAACGGCAAGGCGGTATCCGTCGGAATCGGCCGCTTCGGCCCCTACATCCGCCACGACGGCGCCTTCGTCTCCATCAAGGCCGCCGACGGGGACGACCCGCTCACGGTCTCCCTCGAACGCGCCATCGAGCTCATTGCGGCAAAGCAAGCGGCCGACGCGAACGCCTTGATCAAGACGTTCGACGAAGACCCGGACGTGCGGGTGCTCAACGGGCGCTACGGCCCCTACATCAAGGCCGGCAAGCTCAACGCCACCATCCCGAAAGGCGAAGACCCCACGGGCGTTTCGTGGCTGCGTGCCCAGGAGCTCATCGAAATCGCGAAGGCAAAGCCCGCCCGAGGACCCCGCCGCGGCAGCAAGAAGTCCTAAGCGTTCAACGGCAGGATGTTCGCATCCGACCGCACAGGCGTGTCTTGCAGAGGAGCGCGCGGCTGAACTTCGCGTCCATGAGCCACGAACTGTACGACCTGTTCGAGACGGTGTACACGCCGTATTTCAGCAATTCGGAAGGAGCCGCCCGCATCGCCGACCGCATCGAGGTGCACCGGTTTGATCACCGTCCGGGCCTCGAGGGCGTGCGCGTGGTCCTCTTCGGCGTGCTCGACGGGCGCAACAGCGGAGACAACGAGGGGTGTGCCGCCGCGCCGGATGCCATCCGGGAGCGCTTGTACCGGCTGATGCCACACCGCGGTTGGATGCCCACGGTAGACCTCGGGAACTTGCGGCCTGGGGTGACCACCCAGGACACCCACGCCGCCGTGCGCATGGTCGTCAACGAGTTGGTGACGATGGGCATCGTGCCGGTGGTGCTCGGGGGGGGGCAGGACCTCACGGTTCCGATGTACGAGGCGTTGTCGGTGTTGGGCGAGCCGCTCAACGTGGTGACGTGGGATGCGCGGCTCGACTTCGGGGCCGACCCGGGCGCCACCACGGCGGCGAACTACATGAACGACATCGTGCTGGCGGAACCGAACCGGCTCTTCGACTACGTCAACATCGGCCACCAGGGGTACCTGACGGACGCCGATACGCTCGAGCTGCTGGACAAGATGCAATTTGATGCGAAACGGCTCGGACTTGTCCACGACGACGTAGAGGCCATGGAGCCGCTGCTGCGGGATGCGGACCTCGTGTCCATCGACATGCAAGCCGTGCGGGGCGCAGACCATCCCGCTCACGCGGAGGCCGGACCGAACGGACTCGACGCGCAGCAGGTGTGCCGGCTCGGGCGCTATGCCGGCATGAGCGACCGGCTGAAGGCCATCGGGCTGTTTGAGCACAACCCCGACCTCGACCTGCGGCATCTGGGCGCGGAGTTGTGTGGGCAAGTGGTTTGGCACATCCTGGAAGGCATTTTCAGCCAAAAGGCGGACTACCCCAAATGCACGAAGGACGCCTACCAGCGCTACGTTGTGGACCTCGAAAATGTGCGGCACGAGGTGGTTTTTTACAAGAGTCCCCGGAGCGACCGGTGGTGGATGGAGGTGCCGTTCCCGCCGCGCAAAGGCAACGACCTGCGACGCGACCTGCTCATCAGCTGTTCTTACGCAGATTACCAAGACGCCGCCCACGGCAACCTGCCGGATCGGTGGTGGAAGACGTTCCAAAAGCTGGCCTGAGGCAGGACTTGAAACAAGTAGACGGAAGAGTCCGTTCAGGGTTGCCTGAGGGGGGAGAAAATTCTTTCAAACTTCTCGTGCTTTTCACCCAACGATTGTGAATTTCTCTATATTAGCGGGCGCTCTTTGCCGCAACTGGACCTCGAGTTTGTTGAAAATCAATCCGTTGAATCACACATGCGCCGATTACTGACGCTTGTCCTCTCCGCGACTGCTTGTGCGGGGGCTTGGGCCCAGCAGGATCCCCAGTACACCCAGTGGTTCATTGACCCGGTGTACATGAACCCTGCCGTCGCCGGAAACAGCGACTTGACTTGCATCTCCGGCATCTACCGGAACCAGTGGCAAGGGCTCGACCGCGACCCGAAGACGGCGATGCTCAGCGGCCACACGTACGTGAAGCCGCTGCGCGGAGGCGTGATGGCCTCGTTCTACAACGATGCGCTGGGCCAAGAGACGAACAACCTCGCGAAGCTGGGCTACGCCTACCGCTTGCCGGAGTTCGGCAATGGCAGCGTGTTGAGCATCGGCGCGTCCGTGTCGATGTTCAGCAAGACGCTGGGCAACGAGTGGATTGCCATCGACGACTACACGCAGGACATTGCCATCCCGAACCAAAAAGCCTCCGCGAGCACCGTGGATGGCGACTTCGGCATCTACCTGCAAAAGCCGGGCTCCTTCTATGCGGGCCTGTCCGCGACGCATTTGGCAGAGATGGAACTGGGGCAGTTGAGCATCCGGCCCACCCGCCACTATTATGCCATGGGCGGATACGACCACCCGCTCGACGGCGACTACCTCGTCTTGCGCTCGAATGTGCTTGCGAAATCTGACCTGAATGCCACCATTGTTGACCTGAACGTCAATGTGTTGTGGAGCCAAATGCTGTGGGGCGGGGTGTCTTGGCGTCCGGGCGACGCGTTCGCGCCGACCCTCGGCTTCCAGTACGCGATGGAAGACCGGCAACCGACGTCGTACGCGAAGCAGGTGTTCCGCCTCGGGTACTCGTTCGATGCCACCACCTCGGAACTCCGGAACTACTCGTCGGGATCGCATGAGGTCTTCCTGAGCTACTGCTTCAAGTTCCAGTCCATTCCGATTCAGAACCGCCACGCGAACCCCCGGTTCCTGTGATCGCATATACGAATGGGCAACCTGTTCGAGTTTTCTTCGTACATCCTAGTAATCTACCCGCACGTCCCATGAAACAGCTTCTGGTCGGTTTGGCGGCAGCATCCCTCCTCGCAGGGTGCTACAGCGGCCCCCAAGGGGAACTCGTCGGCGTTTACCCCCGCGAACAATGGATTCAAATGAATCCGTACGGGATGAACTACATCCACCACGGCTCATTCACCATGGGGCCGAGCGATCAGGATGTTCCGTTTGCGCTGAATACCAAATCGAAGACGGTGACCATCCCCGCCTTCTACATGGACATCCACGAAATCACGAACAACGAATACCGCCAGTTCGTGACCTACGTGCAAGACTCGCTCTTCCGCGAAGCCCTTGCCGAGGAAAACGAGGCGTTCCAAAACGTCGAAGTGGGCGTGCCGATGGAAATCAGCGAATACCTCGGCGTGGAATACACCCTGAACTGGGAAGAACCCATCGACATGCAAAACGAGGAGCAGTTCGCGCTGCTGTTCGAGAATTTCTTCTACCAGGGGTCTGACCGCTTCTACAATGCCCTCCAAGTCGACACCCGCAAGCTCGAATACCGCTACTGGTGGTTGAACCTGCAAGCTGCCGCGAACCGGGGAACGTTGGACGAAGAATTCAGCGAGGTCAACAGCCTGAACCAGCTGCACTCCATCAAG
>Ga0172372_10011855_pt1 | contig 11029 bp, 8 predicted proteins | sample LakKiv5m_2_FD_114544 | JGI IMG/M metagenome (GOLD analysis project Ga0172372, IMG submission 114544) | Freshwater microbial communities from Kabuno Bay, South-Kivu, Congo - kab_092012_9.5m | ecosystem: Environmental > Aquatic > Freshwater > Lake | place: Democratic Republic of the Congo... | reverse complement strand
CGAGTAGGAAACCTAATCGGCGTACAAACGCGAACATTTTCGGAAAGTAAAGAACAAAAAAAAGTGTGTAAATCAACGACTTACACACTTTTCGAACAGTTGCGAACTGTACTCAGCGGAGAGTGAGGGATTCGAACCCTCGATACCCTTTTGAGGTATACACACTTTCCAGGCGTGCTCCTTAAACCGCTCGGACAACTCTCCAATTTCAAATCGAGCGCAAATGTTGAAAAATTTTGGCACTTTTGCAAATAATATGTGTTAATATATATTTATGTAATATGTATCATCTATGTTTACAGCATGATTTAAACACATAAATGCCTATAAGCTGTTTACAGCATCCAATTTGAACAGTTTTATGGCATTCGCCGAAGTGATACGTCCTACTTCTTCTACCGATACTTGCTTAATTGTTGCAAGTCGCTCAGCAATATGCCTGATATAATTACATTCATTGCGCTTGCCGCGATGAGGAACAGGGCTCAGATATGGAGCATCGGTCTCAAGTACCAGCCATTCCAGCGGTATGTCTGCCACAGTGACATCAACTCCGGCGTTTTTATAGGTAATTACCCCCCCAATGCCCATATAAAAACCCAGTTCCTGTATACGCGCTGCATCGTCTGCACTTCCATTAAAACAGTGAAATACACCACTCAGTGAGCCATCCTGCATTTCCTCCAGAATACCTATAGTTCTGTGCAGCGAATCACGTGAATGTATGGCTACAGGCAAGCCAAATTCCCTGGCAAGTTCTATCTGTTTTCGATATGCAAATTCCTGCTCCTCTACATATGTTTTATCCCAGTACAAATCTATTCCAATCTCCCCGACAGCGCTGTAAGGGTATTTTCGCAGCATAACCTCCACTTTTTCAAGCTCTTTAATATAATTTTCGCGTACATGGCAAGGATGCAGTCCCATCATCGGAATACAAAATGAATATTCATTTGCAAGTGCCATCATTCCGTCAACAGATTGACTGTCAATATTTGGCATTAAGATTCTGGTAACTCCATCCTGCTGCGCCCGGAGTATCATTTCCTTTCGGTCCGAATTAAATTCTGAACTGTATATATGGGCGTGTGTATCAATAAACATTACTTTTGCTTTTTCGCTGTTAAATATGGGTTCTACAAAACAAAAATTTTACGTTGTCTGGCAAGGACATAAACCAGGCATTTACCATTCATGGGAAGATTGCCAGAAACAAACTTTCGGATTTCCCAATGCCAGATTTAAAGCCTATGCCTCAATACATGAAGCAAAGTTAGCATTTGAAGTTGGCCCGGACAAATCCACCCCCAAAATCACGGGACCATCCAAAGGCAAGAATACTGGTGCACAATCAACATCACGCATAAATCCGGTTTCGATAGCCGTTGATGCTGCGTGCTCCGGAAATCCAGGCATGATGGAGTACCGCGGTGTTGAAACAATCAGTAAAAAAGAACTTTTCCGCATTGGACCATACCCTCAGGGAACCAACAACATTGGTGAATTTCTGGCCATAGTGCACGCTCTTGCCTATTTGCAGAAACTCAACAGACCCGATATCATAATCTACTCAGATTCGCAGACAGCCATCTCCTGGGTCAAAAACAAAAAACTAAAAACAACGCTGCAGCAAAATCATGCAAACGCCTTTATCTTCGAACTTATAGACAGGGCAGTACAATGGCTGCACACCAATACCTGGAGAAACACCATTCTCAAGTGGGAAACGGAGCACTGGGGTGAAAATCCGGCAGATTTTGACAGGAAGTAATTACTATACTTCCTGGTCATCATCAACAATTTCTACAACTACTTCCTTTTCAAGAATATCGTATTTAACAAAACTGCACCAGCGGCACTTTTCACTGCCACAACCCGGATTAAAATCATGATTTTTAATCTTTTGATACGTATCTGTCAACTGTGCACTCACTATGGCTTTATCGTCCTCGCTGATACTAAAATTTTTCTGATGAAATTTTTGATCATGCTTTTCCACAAAATCCATAACCGCATTCTTGAGTTTCCAATTCTTACGTTTGTCACCCTCTATCAATAGGCTATAAAAAACGACCTGTCTCCAGTAGTCTCCTCCTCGGTCCTCCTGCTTTTCAGGTTTTGGGGGCTGTAGTTTTGCTGAATCCGGTTTACCGGTTTTATAGTCCGTTACCAGTATGTGATCGGAATAAATGCTTACCTTATCGAGTTTACCGGAAATGGGTACGCCCATATGTTCCACATCCTTTATGGCATATTCAATCTCATAATCTGCCGGAGTCAACCACGATGCATTGTACTCCTCGTAATACGCTGTAAGTACCTGCTGCCCGTAAAAAAGATATCTTTCAAATTCAGAGGCTGTAAAATGAGACCTGAATTTTTTCATCCCTTTTTCAAATAAATCAAGTAGCAGCGTCATGCTACCCTGTGATCTGGGCTGGGATTTTTTGATATCCCTGAAAAACATTTCAAATGCATAATGTACGGCGTTACCATACCCCATGGCCACACTTCTTGCCATCGGAACCCTGAGTATCTTTTCAAAGTAAAATGCAAGAGGGCACTCAAGATACTTATTCAGGCTGGTGGCACTGATCCGAAAATTTTCTAGGATCCTGTTTACTTCCTCAATATCTATGAGCTGCCGGAATGTAAAAGGAAGTTGCAATGTAGAGGCCTTATATTCAATAACATCCTGAAGGTCAGGTAATACAGATTTTATTTCCCCGGTCTCATTAAAAATTTCTGTCAGAAACACAGAGGGCATTACCATCTTATCATCGTCATTTCTTTCATTGTATGAAATATATAAATTGGTCTGGGCCCTTGTCACTGCCACAAAAAACAAACGCCTGACATCTTCCGTTTCAGTGACTTTTGAAGAGGCATAAAGGGTGGGCGGATATGCAAATCTGTTGTTGGGACCTTTTTTATCTTCCCAGAAATTCTGATTGGACCTTATGAGGAAAACATGCTTAAACTCAAGCCCCTTGGATCCGTGGGCTGTCATAAAATGTATACCATCTGCCGAACTGACTATCTTCTGAACAGGAAGTTCCAGTGCATTTTCTTTCATTTTTTCCAGAATTAGTAATAAATCACCAGCCGTAATTTCGGGATTACGCACACTTTCGTCTTTTACAAAATCAAAAAATGTATTTATAAGCTCGAGATGCCAGGCTGCATTTGGATGTTTGAGGACATACTCCATTATTTTTCCGTCGGTCAGTATTTTTTCTACCAGCATCTGGAGCGTGACATTGGAGTATTCCTGTATCCAGTTTTCAAGCATAGCCTGCACGCGGATAATACCATCAGCATTCGTTATTCCTGCATTTTTAAGTATAGTTAAATCCTGCATAGCATCTCGCCAGTGTACAACGAAATAGGATTCATTTTCTTCATCTGCATGGAGCTTCTGACTTCCACACTGACGTGATAATCTGCCGATATCCGAAGGGCTGAGTTCAAAATAATGGTAGTGCAGAAGTTCAAACAGCATAGCCTCTCCGGAATATGGCTGATTGTGCTCTGCATGGATATACTGAAGTATGTTTACAAGGTGCCTCACCAAAGGCTGTGTGAGTACATTGACGCGCTTTTTGACATTGACCGGAATTTTGTGCGCAGCACAATAAGCCAGTAAATTTTCTGCAACCTGATGCTTGGGGTATATAATGGCAATTTCACTATATTGTGTTCCCGTGTCGTGCAGATGCTTTATTTTGCGCATGATACCTGCCTCTTCCTCTGTATAAGTAGCATATTTGGTGATTTGAGGAAACTCACCTGTGCCCTTTCTGTCTTTATGGGAAGCGATAAGTTCTTTACTCAGATTGCTAAACTTATTGACCAGGCGATGTTCATTATTCTCGATCAATTTCCTTGCTGCATCCAGTATGGGTTGAGTAGAACGGTAGTTGCGGGTGAGAACAATTTTGGCCGGAGTAAATTTTTCCTCAAACTCAATGATGTTATTGATATTGGCACCCTGGAATCTGAATATACTCTGATCATCGTCACCTACAATAAATAAATTGGGACTATCCCAGTAACTTGCCAGTAAAAACAACAATTCATTCTGAGCACCATTTGTATCCTGGTATTCGTCAACCAGAATATACTGGTAGCGCTCCTGATATTTACCCAGCAGATTATCCTGGTGCCTGAAACGATCTATGACCCACAATATCATATCATGGTAATCATATCGCTCTCTTTGTGTCAGCAATGCATTATAACGGTCAAAATCATTTGCTGCTGCAAGTATTGTATTGTACTTTTCTTTTTCACCGCGTACTTTTTTAGGACTGACGTCCCCTACCTTTATCTGCCGGTTTTCAACATCGTCAAAGTATGACCTGCCACATCTGAAATCAGGATCAACGTCAACAGGATCTGAGATCCTTGCTATATGATTTTCAACTGCCTGTGTAATGGTCTGTCCTGTCCAGTTTTCCTGCTTCATCGTTTGGTAAAGCTCATTCATCCGCCTGGCTTCAAAATACACATCCGTCTTATATCTCTTTAATGGATTGTCATGATCAAATTGATCAATAAGTTCCCGCAGAATATCAACTTTTTCAAGATCCGAAACAGGCTGCAAGTCTCTGAAATATCCAAAATCCTGCATATTCTCACGTATTACGGTATTGCAGAAAGCATGAAATGTATCTATGGTGACGTGATAAGCTTCCGGACCTATAAACTTGAGCAATCTGTTGCGCATTTCCTTACTTCCGGCATCTGTGTAGGTAAGACATAAAATATTGTGCGGACCGGCATCCGTTTTGCGCAATATGTTGCCAATTCGGAGGGCGAGCAATTCTGTCTTGCCCGTTCCGGGACCAGCTATGGTCATCACAGGACCCTCAATGGTCTCTACCGCCAGCCGCTGTTCCGGATTAAGGTTTTCCAAAGCCTCTTCAAATTTCTTCCTGTATTCTTTTCTTATGTGATCCATTCTACATATTTATATTGGCAATATAATCTAAATGAGTGCAACCTATTTGCACGCTCGTATTAAAATTATTTCGTATTTGAAATTTCCGCTAATCTTGCGTTACCTAAAAAGCAATGATATTAATATGAATGATAAAAGTAATATATTTTGTATGGTCACGGTATAACAAGCCCCAGGGAAATATTTATTTAATTGTAATCCTTTTCTTTTCGAAATAATCAATCAATTCAGACTGCTACTTATAGTGCTTGATATTACTTTTATGTATTTTAATCAACAGGTTAAAAACTCCCTCCCGAATGTACCTTACTCCCGGAAATCATAGTTCACAAAAACAAACAGCTGCATTTATCCCATTATCATTTATTTTATTTTTTACCAAAGCGATTTTAAAATATATTTTTGATAAAATCGCAATACTGGAAGTAAATAATTATTTTTAACCATTTGTCTGTTGCATCAGCATGACAACATGATGATTTTAAAGTAAATAAGAACTGACCCGGGAACCATATGACATCCAGCAATATTTATGACTATATTTTTACAGGAGCAGGAGCATCAGCGGGCCTGATTTTGCTGGAAATGCATCGTCATGATATGCTCAGAAATAAAAAAATATTACTGATTGACCCCGAAAGCAAAACCACAAATGATAAAACCTATTGCTTCTGGGCTGAACCAGCAGAACCAGTGATATCTGACCTAAAGGCGCTTATAGAATACAGCTGGATAAAAACTGGAAATTCTCCTTCAGAAATACAGTCACTTTCACCCCTGCAATATTGCCAGATTTCCAGCATATCCCTTTACCGCGCGGTGGAGGCACTGGCAGTTAGCTATAAGTTTGACAGACATTTTGGAACAGCTTCGGTTATTTCATCCACAGACAACATCCCGTGTGTTGAAGCCGGCCATAAAACTTTTAATGGATCCTTGATTTTTGATTCCAGGCCTCCCCGTTTTTTGGCTGCAGATTCAGGTCAAAGCCATTTGTGGCAAAGTTTTTCAGGTTGGCGGGTGCAGCTAACAGATGCTGATTTTGATACTTCCGTTTTCAGAATGATGGATTTCAATATACCTCAGGATGGAAATACACAGTTTGTCTATCTCCTCCCCTATACTGACAAAGAAGCTCTGGTGGAAGTGACCCGGTTTGGACAGGAACCCATTACACAGGAGGAAGCAGAACAACATCTGGACAATTACATTAGGCATGAGTTCGGTGGCTACAAAATACTGGCTACAGAAACCGGATGTATTCCCATGAGCAATACCAGTATTGAGAGCGATCTGAAAGATGGTGTGATTCCACTTGGTGCCAGAAATTACCACATTAAGCCCAGCACCGGATACGCCTTTAAAACCATGTTTTATCAGGCTAAAGATATAGTCGGGTCGATCATAGAAAATTCAAAGAATTCCGACCCACAGTTTGCCGGAAAATTCGCAAAAAAATATACCAAAACAAAACCTCCTGTAAACCGATTCGCTTTTTTCGATGCCCTTCTGCTATGGATTCTACTCCACAAACCACATTGGGGCAAGCCCATATTTGAAACACTATTTCGCAAAATCGAAGTAAAACATATTTTACGATTTCTGGAAGAAAAAAGCAATTTATGGCAGGAAGTGCAGATTTTTGCCCGCCTGCCATGGGTGCCTTTTCTTACTGCACTGCAAGTATTACTGGTCGCAAAGCCATGGTTCAGACCTGTTTGCCTTACATTAATTACAACTGCCCTATGGATGTTGGGATCGGATACATTATTACAAAATATTACTGCTTCTGTATTGTTGCTGGGTGGACTTTTACTGGTAGGGATTCCTCATGGTGCAGTAGACCATCTGCTGGATAGTGGAAAATGGCATTTACAAAAAACACCTCTTTATATAGCCGGATATATTTTTCAGGGAGCCCTGCTGGGCGGATTATGGTATCTGAGTCCCGTATTGGGCTTATTTATATTCATTACATTTTCAAGCTGGCATTTCGGACAGGCGGACGGAAAATTATGGCACTTTAGCCTACCCGTTTCCTTTCTTTGGGGAGCGTCGGTATTGATTTACATTCTCGGTACGCATGCCGCTGAAACCAGTACTATTGTCAGCGTAATTGCGGACATTCCAATGCCTTTTTCCATACCTGTATGGTGTATGGCTCCCTGGGCGATTTATGCCCTTCTGCGCAGACAATTCCCGTTGCTTTGGACAGTGATTTGGCTGACCATTGCCAGTTACCTTCCTCTGATGTATGCTTTTGGATTATATTTCGTAGGCCAGCACAGTATTACAGGCTGGGGGCATATAAAAGCTCATCTTCGGGAAAGTCATATCGGAATATGGCTTAAGTCCCTGCCATTTCATCTTGGTGCCTGGGTCATACTCTTACTTTTTTATTTCTTGTGGCCAGCAGGCAATATCAGCCTCGAAAATGTTTCTGGGTGGGGACCATTTTTTGTATTTATCGCCTGTATTAGCTTTCCCCACGCCCTAGCTATGCATAAACTGTACAATAAACATTTCCGGTAATGTACCATACTATCGACTGAAGTGCAAAACAACCGTTTTATCCTGCCTTTTTACACCTTAATCCCCTTCACCTCCTCCATAGTCAGGTCGGTGAGTTAGCAAATCTCTTCAATTAGCATATTGCGCTGCAGCAGTTTCCTGGCAAATTCGTAGCGGATTTGAAGCCTGCCTTGCAAAAAAATATGGCAAGTGTGATGTATGAAATGAGCATGAGGCGATCACACAAAACACCATGATTATTTCTCCTGCGAATTCCATATGGCCTTGATCATCTGTCACTCAGAGAGTGACAAGCTAAAAATAAACATATAAAATAAAGCCAAGCACATTGCATAATAATGAGTGATAGCTCAAAAGCTTATCACAAAAAATAAAATTTAAACCAAACCTCCTCAACTTTCTCAACCAAAAACACCCTAGGTCATAGGGCCCAGGTCACACTATCGGAATACCAGCAATCCGAGCAGCCTCAATACTATTGATTGTTCTTCCATCGCTCCAGACCGGGTATAGAGCGTGTCGCAAGCCAGGCAAAAATGTGGTTGTAACCATCCTTTTTCATTTCTGCCATACAAAATTTTTGCATTTTCTCAGCAGTATTCACCTCCGGAGGCGTCAGAAACTCCCCATTGGCGTAGCACATTGAACAGTATTTTATACTTGTTGATCCGTCTTTTTCAGTTCCTCCCCCTTTTTTATCCTTTTTATGAGGATACCCGCAACTCTGACAAAATTTATATTGCTTTCCCATATAAAATATTTTCTTCCAAATTAATGGAATTTAAGCACATAAGCTCAACGATCATGATGATTTAGCTCATGATTCATATTTCAGCGCTACTTTCCAATTTTATTCCAAGGCAGTAATCTTTATATGCCATATTTCAGTTTCATTGGTGCCGCAGTATTATTCCAGGAGCGTCATTGGAATTATGATCAATTTGGAAATTCAACCCATAATCAATTGGTTATCATAAGTAAATCCTATATTTGATTTGTAAAATAATCATTCAGACTTCTGCGTAAATGATACATGCGCACCTGTCAATTCCGGCTGTTTGTGATTATCCTAAAATTTTTTAGTTTTAATACTTTAATTAACTCCATAATCTCCTTATTACGATGATATCAAAATTTAATTATTACATAGTATGGATTGCTATGGCATTATTTTTCTGCATTTCAGCAGATGCTCAGACCCCGGGCCAGAACAAATCTGTGCTGCTTAAAGCCATCGCACAGAAAGACCCATTGCAGATAACCCTGTCCTGGCAGCCAGTCACAGGTGCAACGTCTTATAATATTTACAAAAAGTCAAAAACTTCATTCACCTGGGGATCTCCCGTTGCCACCGGTGTTCCGGGAACATCCACCAGCTGGACAGACAAAAATATTGTCCCCGGACAGGTATACGAGTATCGCATTTTAAAGTTGGGCGGCAATAATGCCTATGGATTTATTTTGGCAGGACTTGAAGCAACTGAGGTTATCACGAGAGGGAAAGCAATCCTGGTCTATGATACCATTTCCACCCAGGGTTTAAGGGCAGAAGTGGACAGATGGGTCAGAGATGCGGAAGGCGACGGGTGGCAGGTCATCCGTATACCTGTTAATCAAAATGATGATGTTAAATCAGTTAAAAGTAAAATCGTGAGTGTGCGCAATGAAGACCCACAAACTGTTTCAACACTTTTTATCCTGGGCAGGGTTCCAATACCCTATTCAGGGGTTATCGCACCGGATGGACATATACCGGATCATCTTGGAGCCTGGCCGGCAGATGGATACTATGCTGATATGGATGGAATCTGGACAGATCAAACTGCCAATGACGCAGGAGCAGCACAGGTCAGAAACCAGAATGTTCCCGGCGATGGAAAATTTGATCAGAATGTACTGCCGAGCGACATTGAACTGCAGACCGGGCGCGTCGATATGCGCAACCTACCCGCTTTCAACATATCTGAAACCATGCTACTGAAAAGATATCTCGATAAAAATCACGCATACAGAAACAAACAATTTACTGCCGTCAGAAAAGCAGTCATTGATGATAATTTTCCCAGCTTTGCCGAAGGTTTTACAGCTGCAGGATGGAGAAGTTTTTCTGCCCTCATCGGGCAGGAAAATATTGCAGTTGCAGATTATTTCACAGCACTGAAGTCATCCAATTTTCAGTGGTCATATGGTTGCGGTCCCGGGAGCTACAATAGTTGCGGAGGTGTTGGAACAACAGATAATTTTGTAACAGATTCACTCGGTGGGGTATTTACAATGCTGTTTGGAAGTTATTTTGGAGACTGGGACAGCCCCTCCAATAACTTTCTCAGAGGGGCCCTGGCCAATGGTAGCACCCTGACCAATTGCTGGGCAGGAAGGCCATACTGGCATTTTCATCATATGGGGATGGGTGAAACTATTGGATTTTCAGCACTTATGTCTATGAACAATAATCTGACATATGAACCCAACAATAGTCAGCGGGGTGTTCATATGGCACTAATGGGCGATCCCACATTGCGAAGTGATATTGTTACTCCGGTTTCAGACCTTACTGTTGAATACCTCGAACCTCATGCCCTCTTACAATGGTTACCCTCACAGGATTCTGTGATGGGATATCATATTTTCAGAAAAACAGAGGGACAGAAATTTTTTGAAAAAATAAATACTGTGCCGGTAACTACACATTATTATGCTGATTCCTGCCTTTCCGTTAAGGGGACCCATACCTACATGGTCAGGGCTTTGAAACTAGAAAATACCAACGGGGGCAGTTATTACAACATGAGCACCGGAATAATTGCAGAATTTAATAATCCCGATGAACCACTTCAGCCAGCAGAAGCCGGATTTGTCCTGACACAAAACGGGTATACAGTCATTTTGGAAAACAAGTCCTCCAATGCAACCTACTTCGAATGGGATTTTGGTGATAATACAAAATCTGATACCAGAAACCCCGAACATACGTACGCTTCATCAGGAAAATATACCATCACGCTTATTGCGGGAAATGCCTGTTACAGTGACACCTTTAGTCTGGAAATCACCATTGTGATTTCTAAGGTTGAAGATGAAAATACAGGTAGTATTTTTGTTTACCCAAATCCTGCCCAGGACGAAGTCTACATCAAGCTGCCGGATGGAATCGGCTTTCCGGTTACATGCAGGCTAATAAACGCTATGGGGCAGGTGGTCTGCAAAACAAAACTGGACAACGATACTGTAAAATTAGATTTGCGGTATCTGCCTGATGGGATATATATTCTGGCATCGGAAAACGGCTTAAAAAGCATCAAATTGGTGGTTAGCCGTTTGTAATTGCTGTTGCTGTTTCAGGGGAAATATTATTTGCCGTTCAGTATTTTCAATTGTACTGCACTTGCAGTATTTGCATGAAAACAGGCAACCTCTGCATTGGCCATAAAAGTTGTATAAGCATAAAATGATAGATGCAGAATGGAAAAATTGCAAAAAGCATACAGATTGTATGACTACAATTTCAATTTGTGCAAAGTTCTTCGTGATAAT
>Ga0172372_10011853_pt1 | contig 11031 bp, 12 predicted proteins | sample LakKiv5m_2_FD_114544 | JGI IMG/M metagenome (GOLD analysis project Ga0172372, IMG submission 114544) | Freshwater microbial communities from Kabuno Bay, South-Kivu, Congo - kab_092012_9.5m | ecosystem: Environmental > Aquatic > Freshwater > Lake | place: Democratic Republic of the Congo... | reverse complement strand
CTCTGTGGCGCATACCAACGCGACTGCCAGTCCTTGCTGACGGCGAGCCGGAAACCGATCGGATGTACTTTCTGTCCCATAATAAAATTCGTTGGTTGGCGGATCAATGGCCTTTGGAGCCCGTGGCGAGATCCTTCGCTTGGACGATCCAGTTTTCCCGTTCGACGAGGCCATCGAAGGAAAGGAGCTTCTCAAGCTCCTCGACATTCTGCTCGGTCCAGTTCGCGATCTGCTCAAACCGGTAGATGCCGACACTGTTGAGCTTTTCTTCCTGGACGGGACCGACGCCACTGATTGATTTCAGGTCGTCGGTTTCGGCGGGGGGGGAGTCATAGACCATTCCAAGCCGTTCGTCAAGCTTCGCCGCGCCATGCTCGACTTTTTCAGCGGGCGCCATCGTTGCTTCCTTGGCTTCCTTGGGAGCCTTGGGAGCCTTGGGAGCCTTGGCGTCCCCCTTGGACTTGGATTGGGTAGCCTTCGCGGCCCTCGCAGGACGTTCCACCTTCTCAGCAGGCCCCCCGTCGTTCGAGAGAATTACAGTAAGGTGGCTCGTGCGCTTGCGGATCGATCCGGCCGAGCCGCGAGCACGAGGCATGAAACGCTTGAAGGTCGGGCCCTCGCCGACGACCGCACTCTTCACGAAAAGACCTTCCACGGAAAGCTCGAAGTTATTCTCGGCGTCAGCCAAGGCCGTCTTCATCGTTTTGCTGAAAAGGAAGGCTCCCTTGCGAGGAGTGAAATTCAAGAGATCAAGCGCGGCGGATACCGGCAGCCCCTGAATCTCGCGAGCCACGTCACGTGCCTTGCGCGGTGAGATTCTGGCAAATTTATAGGTCGAGGTGACGTCCATGGTTCTGATGAGGTTTGTCGCTTATAAAGTTTTCTGTTCGGGGAAGAGACGGATCCCGTCACCGACCTCCACTTCCCCGGCGTCCGCCATACGATCCTGAAGGACGGCACCGGATAGGGAATCTCGCACATCAACGACGAGCGCGGAGTAGACAGGTCGGTCGCCGCGGAGGACCGTCACCGGAGTGCCGACACGGAGACCGCTGCGGCGGCCGGCATCGACGACGATGAGCCCAATCGCGCTATCGATGCTGACGACGCGGGCTTCGGACAGATCGGTTGGCTCAGGAGCCCTCTCCGACGATTGATCGAGGGAAGCATCGGCGACCGCAAGGGCGGCATCCGCCTCCGCGCGCAACCCTTCTGAAAGGGAAGTCGAGGCATTGAGCACTTTCAGGAAAGACTCGCTGAGTCGATGAATCACCGACGCCTGCCGATCGGCTTCCTGGCGGGATATGTCGAGGTCGCGCACGGCCTTGAGAAGGCGCTGTTCGATCGTGTCGGAATCGCGGGCGATCAGATCAACGCCCAGCGCTTGCAGCTTTAGCTCGGTCTCCCTCGCGACCTTCAGCTGCTCCTCACTGATGCGCACGGCCTCGGCGAGACTCTCGACGAGGCCGCTCCGACGGGCTTCAGCCTCGTCGGCCCGCTGCCGCTCGGCGGCAACTTCAGCTTGGGCGACCTGCAAGGCGGCCCGAAGTTCGCGGACTTCGACCGAACCAGCGGCCTCCTGCTGACCAACGACCTCCGAACCCCCACACAGAGCCAGGAGAACCCACGCCGCCACGACAGCGGAGCGAAGGAACTTGGCATGGGCGAGGCACTTCATGAGGGCTGGGGCGAAACGAGGTGGGGAGAAAAAGAATCGAGGCGGTCAACCCTTGATCTTGGGGTTGTGGCCGGAGTGGCCGCCGAATTTCCGAGTCAGGGAAAATTCGCCAAGTTTGTGGCCAACCATGTTTTCCGTGACGAAGACGGAATTGAACTCCTTGCCATTGTGGACAAGGAAGGTGTGTCCGACGAACTCGGGAGTGATCGTCGAACGACGCGACCACGTCTTGATGGGGCGCTTCTGCCCCGACGCATTCATGTCGTCGATCTTGATCAACAGCTTGTGATCGACAAACGGCCCTTTTTTAAGTGAACGACCCATAGTATTATCTCGGTGAAATCAATTGAGGTGGAAAGGATCAGCGGCGACGCTTCTTGGTCTTGCGGCGTTCCACGATGAATTTGTCGCTGCCCTTGTAACGCTGGCGGGTCTTTTGTCCCTTGGCGTGCCCCCAAGGACTCTTGAGGTGCTGACGACCACCCCCCGATTTGGACTTGCCCTCACCACCACCATTCGGGTGATCGACGGGGTTCATGCACATCCCGCGGACAGTCGGACGGATGCCAAGCCAACGGGTGCGGCCGGCCTTGGCACTGACCACCTGCTCGTGCTGGACGTTGCCAACCGTCCCGATCGTGGCGTAGCAGCTCGTGTGGATCTTGCGGATCTCACCGGAGGGCATTTTGATCAATGCGTAGTTGCCCTCGCGGTTGGAGAGGATGCAGCTCTGGCCGGCGCTCCGCGCGATCTGACCGCCACGCCCCGGGGTGATCTCGACGTTGTGGATCGTCGATCCGGTCGGAATGCTGCCGAGAGGAAGCGCGCAACCAGGCTTGATCGGGGCATTTTCCCCTGCCGAGATCTGGGCGCCCACTTCGAGGCCGCGGGGAGCGATGATATAGGACCGCTGTCCGTCCCCATACTCGACAAGCGCGATCCGGGCACTGCGATTGGGATCATACTCAATCGTGAGGACCTTGGCCGACTCGTCTCGGCGACTCCGCTTGAAGTCAATAAGCCGGTATTTGCGTTTGTGACCGCCCCCACGGTGGCGGCAGGTGATGCGCCCGTTGTTGTTGCGTCCGCCGGACTTCTTGAGCGGACGGCAGAGGCTCTTCTCGGGCGTCGAAGTGGTGATCTCCTCGAAATCGGGGAGGAGCTTATACCGGTTCGACGGCGTGATGGGTCGGTAAGTTTTCAGTGCCATGGCTCGTTCAAGAGTGGTCGGTTAAACAAATTCGATGGTCTCTCCGTCGGCGAGGCGGACGAAGGCCTTTTTCCAGTTTTTCGTTCGGCCGAAGTCGGCGCGTCGCTCGCGCTTCTTCTTTCCGTCGTAGTTGGCGGTGCGCACATCGGCCACCTTTTTGCCGAAGAGCTTTTCAACGGCGTGCTTGATCTCCAGCTTGTTCGCCTTTGGGTTGACCTTGAAGACGTATTCGTTGTTCGTCTCGGTCAGCAGCGTGGCTTTCTCGCTGAGCTGGATCGTGTCAATGACTTGGAAAATATCTTTCATTTGGATTCCTTTCCTCGCTTCAGTTGCCGGTGCGGGCCGCCAGGGTTTCGAGCGCCGCCTCCACGACAACGATCTTGGAGTAGTGGAGGAGTTGTTCGGTGTTCACTTCGTGCGCCGAGATAAGCAAAGCCGACTGGCAGTTTCGGGCGGCCCGTTTCGTTTCATCAGAAAACTCAGACCCAACGATGAGGACACGCTTCACGACGCCAGCGAGATCGACGACCTGCTTGGCGAAGGATTTCGTCTTCCCATCGGAAACCGAGAAATCGGAAACGGTGAGGACATCGCCCTCGGCAATGCGCTCGGTGAGGGCCTTCGAAAAGGCGAGGCGCCGGGTGCTGCGATTCACCTTCTTGGAATAGTCGCGGGGCTTGGGTCCGAAGGCAACGCCGCCACCGCAGTGGTGCGGAGGGTTGTTGCCACCCTGACGGGCGCGCCCGGTGCCCTTTTGCTTGAAAGGCTTCTTCCCGGTGCCAGAGACTTCGGCACGAGTCTTGGTGTTTGCACTGCCGCTGCGACGGTTGGCGTGCATCGCCACGATCACATCGTGGACGGCCTGCAGGCCACGGTCGGCATCCTCCACGAGGTGGATGCTCGCGCTCTTCGCGCCTTCGAGATTGAGAGTCTTCGCTGCCATATTGAGTCTTCCTTTCAGTCAATGGGTTCCACCGGGCCACCTCAGCCCTCCGTCACCTCAGCGGCGACCGGTGCGACACCCGTTTTGAGGTCGCGAACCGGACCTTCCTTCTTTTTCGCGGGGCGAATCACGACATAACCTCCCTTGGCGCCGGGAACGGCGCCGCTCACCAGAATGACGTTATCGGCAGGACGCTTCTTGACGATCTTGAGGTTTTGCACCGTGATGCGATCATTCCCCTGTTGACCGGGCATGGCCTGCCCCTTCCAGACACGACCGGGAGTGGTCCCCGCAGCGATGGCCCCCGTCCGACGGTGCATCATGTGACCGTGAGTCTGAGGCTGGCCGGCGAAATTGTGGCGGCGCATGGCCCCTTGAAAACCCTTCCCCTTGCTCGAACCGATGATGTCGACCCACTGGCCTTCATCGAAGAGCTCGAGTCCGGGATGGGCGATCTCAGGAAGCTGCCCGTCGTTCTCGACGCGGAATTCGAGGATCTTGCGCTTCGGCTTGGATCCGTGGGCCTTCAGGTGACCCGCTTCGGCGCGGCTGAGACGCGACTCCTTCTGGTCGTCGAACCCGACCTGCACCGCACTATACCCGTCCTTCTCAGAAGTCTTCTTCTGGAGGAAAACGTTGTCGCTCACGTCGATGACGGTCACGGCGATGGCCTCACCCTCTTCCGTGAAGATGCGGGTCATGCCGACTTTTTTTCCGATGATTCCGATGCTCATTTGCAGTCGTCCTGGCTGAGGTTTCTAGGTTCCGGGAACCCGTCAGATCTTGATGGTGATGTCAACGCCGGCGGGAAGGTTGAGCTTCTTGAGTTCGTCGACGGTGCGGGAGGTGGGCTCAACGATGTCGAGGAGGCGCTTGTGCGTCCGGATTTCGAACTGCTCAGCCGACTTCTTGTTGACGTGGGGAGAACGGTTCACGCTGAACTTCTCGATGCGGGTCGGCAGCGGGATCGGTCCGGCGACACGGGCCCCGGTGCGTTTGGCCGTTTCCACGATATCGAGCGTCGACTTGTCGAGAAGTCTGGAATCGTAGGCCCGGAGGCGGATTCGGATACTTTGTCCCTGCATTTCAGTTGGTCCGTTGAGGTTTAAATGGGGTGAAAAATCAAACGTATTGGGCGGTCATCCGCTCGACAATGGCGGCGGGGACCTCTTCGAAGCGGAGAGGCTCCATGGAGAAACTGGCGCGCCCCTTCGAGAGGCTCCGCATGTCGGTAGCGTAGCCGAACATCTCGGCCATCGGTACCTCTGACTTGATCTGGCTGAAACCGCCCCGCGAGTCGACTTCGGCGATACGGCCGCGGCGGCGGTTGAGATCGCCAATGAGATCACCCTGATATTCATCAGGAACCTCAACCATCACAGCCATGACCGGTTCGAGGAGAATCGGAGCGGCTGCGGCGAGCGCCTCGCGCATCGCCAAAATCGCGGAGATCTTGAAGGCCTGCTCGTTGGAATCTACCTCATGACTCGATCCACCGATCAGGTCGACGTGCAGATCCACCACCGGATAACCCATGATGACACCGTTGTTCAGCGACTCACGGATGCCGGTTTCACAGGAACCCAGGAACTCTTTCGGGATCTCCCCACCGGTGACGAGATTCGCGAAAGTGAAGCCCTTGCCACGCTCGTTCGGCGAGATGCGGAGAACGACGTGACCATACTGACCCTTGCCACCCGTCTGCTTGACGAGCTTGTATTCGCCCACGGCGGACTTCCGGACCGCCTCGCGATAGGCGATCTGAGGCTTGCCCGCGTTGCTACGAACGCCAAACTCGGACTGAAGGCGCGACTGGATAATTTCGAGGTGGAGCTCCCCCATCCCGGCGATGATCGTCTGGCCGGTTTCTTCGTTGGTCGAGACCACAAACGTCGGATCCTCCTCGGCGAGGCGCTGGAGTCCCTCGGAAAGCTTGTCGGAGTCCGCCGTCGTTCTCGGCTCGACCGCCATCGAAATCACCGGCTCGGGAAAGGCCGGGGGCTCCAGCATGATGTCGAAGCCCTCGAGATGCAGGGTATCCCCGGTGCGAACGTTCTTGGGCCCCACGATCGCAGCAATGTCACCGGCGTAGCAGGTGTCGATATCCTTGTGATCGTTCGATTGGATCTGGATCAAGCGACCGACCCGCTCGGCACGACCGGTGCGGGAGTTGAAAATTTTATCACCCTTCGAAACCCTTCCGGAATAGACGCGGATGAAGACGAGTTTGCCCACAAACTTGTCAGACCAAAGCTTGAAGGCGAGGGCGCAAAACTTCCCGTTATCGTCGGCGGGAGCCTCGAGAACAGTGGACCCGTCAGCCTGCCCCATCCCCTTGGCGGAAGGAATCTCCACCGGACTGGGAAGGTAATCCACGACGGCGTCGAGGAGGTATTGAACCCCCTTGTTCTTGAACGCCGAACCACCGATCACCGGAACGATGGCATTCGCGATCGTCGCTCGGCGGAGTGCCGCCTTGATGTGAGAGGGGAGAATCTCCGCCTCATCGAGATACATCATCCCAAGCTCGTCGTCGACATCAGCAAGGGCCTCGAGGAGGGATTTGCGGGCCGCCTGGGCGAGATCGAGCTGGTCTTCCGTCAACTCGGTCACCTCATAGGTCGAACCGAGAAGATCGTTGTCGGAGTAGATCACGGCCTTGAGATTGATGACATCAATCTGCCCCTTGAGGGACTCCTGCGACCCGATCGGAATGAAAACTGGCTGGGCGTTGGCTCCAAGCTTGCCGCGAACATCCGCAATGACGGCGTCGAAATCGGCCCCGACCCGATCCATCTTGTTGACGAAGATGAGGCGCGGCACGCCATACTTTGAGGCTTGTCGCCAGACCGTTTCAGACTGGGGCTGCACACCGGCCACTCCGCAGAACACGACGATCGCCCCATCGAGAACCCGAAGAGAGCGCTCCACCTCGGCGGTGAAGTCCACGTGACCGGGAGTGTCGATGATGTTGACACGATGACGCTCACCGGCGGCAGACTTGTAGACACCCACCTCCTCGGACTGGCGCCACTCACAAGTGACCGCGGCCGAGGTGATCGTGATCCCACGAGCACGCTCCTGCTCCATCCAGTCGGTCGTCGCCTGACCGTCGTGAACCTCACCAAGCTTGTGAATGGAGCCCGTGTAGAAAAGGATCCGCTCGGTCAGGGTCGTTTTCCCCGCGTCGATGTGGGCCGCAATCCCAATGTTGCGCGTCCGCTCAAGCGGAAAGGCGCGATCGGGATGATTGAGACCACCACTCATCGGTTTCGACGGGAAATGTAGGACGGCAGGCACTTGGGATTTTACCAGCGGAAGTGAGCAAAAGCGCGGTTGGCCTGCGCCATCTTGTGAGTCTCGTCGCGCTTGCGGACGACAACGCCCTGATTCGTGCTTGCATCGCGAATCTCGTTCGCGAGGGCAATGTGCATCGGGGTTCCGCGGCGGCCGCGGGCAGCATTGACGATCCAACGCATCGCGAGCGCCTCCTGGCGATCCGGCGAAACCTCCAGCGGAACTTGGTAGGTGGCCCCACCAACGCGTCGACTCTTCACCTCGACACGAGGCTTGGCATTTTCGACGGCACGGTTAAGGACTTCGACCGGATCCACCGACTCCGCACCTTCATTGGCGCGATCAATCGCCGCGTAGACGATGCGTTCGGCGAGCGATCGCTTCCCCTGCCGCATCACTTTGGACACCAGCTTGGAGACAATCGAGCTGTCATACCGAGCATCACGCCGCTCCGGCTTGCTGTAGACTCTTTTTCTTCGGGACATAGGATTATTTCGGTGAAAACCTGGACATTCGTATCGCCGGAGAGAAGATCTGACGGGAGTCAGATCCTCACCCCTTAGGTCGTTTGGCGCCGTATTTCGAGCGGGCCTGCTTGCGCTTGGCCACACCAAGGGTGTCGAGCGCACCACGAACGATGTGGTAACGGACCCCGGGCAAATCTTTCACACGCCCACCGCGGACCAGCACAATGGAGTGCTCCTGGAGGTTGTGACCCTCCCCGCCGATGTAGGCGATTACTTCCTGACCATTCGTGAGGCGGACCTTGGCCACCTTCCGGAGCGCCGAGTTCGGCTTCTTCGGCGTGCGGGTGTAAACTTGGAGACAAACGCCGCGACGCTGCGGGCAGTCATCAAGCGCGGGAGACTTGGACTTGGAGGGCTTGTCCTGTCTTCCTTTCCGTACGAGTTGATTGATCGTGGGCATGGCGTTTCCGTCTATTGGCAAAATTCTCAGCATCCTTTCTGCTCCCACACTGCCGCCACCAGACGCCAGAATCAGAGCAAACTTCCCCGCGTTTGGGATGCCTAGGCGGCGCGGGGGGCGGGAATATAGACGGCCTTTTCCCGACCGCAACGGAATTTATTTCAAATTTTTCGGATTCCGCGGGGTCCGCGCCGTCCGTTGCCCGTTTTTAAGGGATCCCCTACCTAGAAATCGCAAAAAGCGTGGCATTTCCCGAAAGTTTTCCGAGAGCATTTGTGGCGGTAGCAGGAGGCGGATTTGAACCGCCGACCAAAGGCTTATGAGTCCTCTGCTCTACCCCTGAGCTATCCTGCCGTCCACAAAAGCCGGCCTGTAAGGAACTTTCTGCTGTGGAAATGTCAAGCGTCGGCTTCACCCGTCGATCAATTCGTTGGCTGCGCTTCCTCAGCCCAATTTCGAGAGTCCCCACGCGATCACGAAGGGAGCCGTGACGAGGCTCGCCAGCGAGGTGATCATCACCACCTGGATCGCTACCCGCGGTTGTCCGTTGAAGAGTCGGGCAAGGACGATCGGGAAGATCGCCGCCGGCATCGCTGCCTGCACCACGAGGAGGCGTCGGAGATCGGCGGGCAGGGGGAGGAAAAACGCTGCGACGAGGATCAATGAGGCGTGCAGACCTAGCCGGACGAGAATACTGGAAACACCGACTCGGAGCGCATCGGTGAAAATCCCCTCACGGAGAAACCTTCCCATCGTCGCCCCGATCATGAAGATCGACATCGGCACCGCACAACGTCCAAGCATGTCGAGCGAGGTGTGCACCACGCCGGGGATGTAACGATAGGACCCCGAGTAATTGAGGATCAGGGCCAGGATCACCGCGATGAAAGGCCCGTTGACCAACGCGCGGAGGCCGGCCTTGCCAGTGAGGATCGCGAGCCCCGCCGTCCACATTGCCAGTTCCACACCGATACCGAAGATGAACATCAGTCCGGAAGGACCCTCGTTTCCCGGAAACAGGTCGATCAAGAGCGGCAGGGCGATGAAGCCATAGTTCTGAATCCCGGCACTGATCGTGAACGTGCGCAGACCGGTCCCGATCCGCATGCCCCCGGCCAACCCGGCTCCCCATGCGATCAGAAATCCCCCGAGGATGAGAACGAAACCCAGCCCAATGGCCCATCCGGCCGCGGCCAGCTCCTCAAGGGCCGGGTTACCGGGCACGAGGGAAAGGATGAGGCAAGGGGCGAGCAGGTTCATCCCCAGCTTCATCATCCCGGTCTCGGTTTCCTCGCTCAACCATCCGCGAAGGTGAAAGAGCATCCCGGTCGTGATGACAAGGAAGACAGGAAGGATCGCCGAAAAAATGGTCGCGTAGGAGGGCATGCGGCTCCCGCCTTTAGCGCCTTCGCCAAGTCATTTCAATGTCGCTGTTCGACTTTTGCGCCTCCCGCCACCGTCAAAGGTTGGCCATGACGCTCCAAACCCTCACGATCTTCGACTTCACGGTCGCGAGATCGGTCGAGTAATTGGTCACGAAAAGGGCGAAGGCGTAGCGCTTTCCCGAACGAGCCTCGAGATATCCGGCATAGTTGTGGACGCGGTCCATCGTGCCGCTCTTCGCGCGGATCCTCCCCTCAGCGGCCGAGCCACTTCCGATGCTCTTGAGCGTGCCCGATCGCCCCGCCACCGGCAGCGATCGGTGAAAGGTCTCGAACTGCTCCCCCTTGGCCGCGGCGTGGAGAATCAAGGCAAGCTGCCGCGGCGTCACCGTGTTGGCCCGGGAAAGGCCACAGCCGTCGCCCATGAAGAACCCCGTCATGTCGATCCCCTTTTGCGCCCAGTGATTTTGCACCGCGGTGGCAGCAGCCATCGGACTCCCCTCCCCTTTCACCTTCACGGCGATGGCGCGATGGATGCACTCGGCCTTGAGGTTGTCGGATTCGTGATTCGTCGCCACGAGGATCTCGGAAAGAGGGTCGGAACGCTGTTCGAAGACCTTTTTGCGAGCACCAATTTCCTCACCCGCAATACCAAGAAGGCGATCGGTCGTCGGCTCACCCGCGACAGTGAGGCCGTTCCCGTTGAGGAACTCGGAAAAGGTCCTCGCGCAAAAGAAGGCTGGGTCGGGCAGGGCTCCCTTGATCGTGAACGGAACGCTGCCCGCCGGGACCGTTCCGCGGAACGTGAGGAGCTTCCCGTAAGGATCGCCGTAGATGTAGCCTTGGTCGCCCGAACCGGCCGCGCCAACCCGCATCTCATTGTAGAAATCGTATCCGGGCAAGGCGGGCTCCGCACCGGCGAACGTTGCTCTGGCTCCGACGGACGGTGTCCGGAATCTCGCACGGAAGAGGTTCCGATGCACGGTCAGGCCGCTCGCGCCCGCACCGTAATAGTTTCCCAGGTCGCTCCACTGCCACGTATCCGGCGTGAGGATCGTGCCGAAAATCGAGGCATCGCCCACGATCCGGCCCTCGACCCGTTTCACCCCCGCCTCAATCAACGCAGCCTTCCACTTCGCAAAGGTTGGCAAAAGCTCCTCGGCGGCGAGCGTCGGATCGCCTCCTCCCCGGATCACGACATCGCCCTTCAGCCCCCCGTCGTCTCCCAACACTCCGGTGGTTTGAAGTTCTGTGACAAAGCGGTGGTCCGGCCCGAGCAGCTCGTTGGCGGTGGCCGTGGTGATGGCCTTCATCACCGAAGCAGGCACGAGCCCCGCGTCCATTCGGTAGCCGGCCGCCTTCTCCGAACCGGCCTCGAGATCGACCAGGCAGAAGCCCACAAGGGCCGTGCGCAGGCCCTGCTCCCCCGCGATCTCCTCGACCTCGGCAATCACCTCCTCAACCGTGGCCGCCTCAGCCGGGCGAGAAACAGGAGAACCCAGGACGAGCACCGAAACCACCCGGGCGAAAAGCCCTCTTCCCAAGATCGAAGGCTTCGCCACGCCTCGGCCAACTGCGGCTTTACTCGGTGAGT
>Ga0172372_10011852_pt1 | contig 11032 bp, 6 predicted proteins | sample LakKiv5m_2_FD_114544 | JGI IMG/M metagenome (GOLD analysis project Ga0172372, IMG submission 114544) | Freshwater microbial communities from Kabuno Bay, South-Kivu, Congo - kab_092012_9.5m | ecosystem: Environmental > Aquatic > Freshwater > Lake | place: Democratic Republic of the Congo... | reverse complement strand
CGTGACCGACCTCGTGATGCCGCACATGGACGGGCACCAGTTGATTCAGCACCTGCAAAACGTCGCGCCCGGCCTGCGCATCATCTGCACCAGCGGCAATTTCCGCCCGAGCAACCGCCAGCTCGGCGTGACCTACATGCAGAAGCCGTTCACCAGCCAGGACCTGCTGCGCGTGGTGAAGGAGGCCTTCCAAAAGCCCGCGCCCGGCGAGGCGCACCCGGCGGCGGAAACCCGGCCCCGCGCCAGCGCGACGGAAGAACAAGGCGACGCGAACTCGGCGGCGCAGGTGGGCCACTCGTAAGGCGGACATTCCTGTCCGCCGCGACGCGTTAAGACTAGCTCTTGCAGCATACTGCGGGACAAGAGTGTCCCGCCCACGCCGCACTTTCCGCTTCGCCCTCCCCGGCCCTTCTGTTACGAAAACTCCGTGCGTTCCGCCGTCCTCAAAGACATCTCCCGCCTCGTGGTCAAGCTCGGCACCGGCGTCCTCACCGACAGCCGGAAGCAGCCTGACCTCGCGCAGATGGAGCAACTTGTCGCGCAGGTCGCGGCGCAGCGGCAGGCCGGGCGCGAGGTCCTGCTCGTCACTTCAGGCGCGGTCGGCGCGGGCATGGGCGTGCTCGGCTTTGACACGCGGCCCAAAGAACTGGCCGAGCTTCAGGCCTGCGCCGCCGTCGGCCAGTCGCGGCTGATGACGACTTACGAAAGCCTCTTCGCCAAGTTCGGCCTCCACGTCGCGCAAGTGCTCCTGACGCACGAAGACCTTGAACACCACGAGCGCCACCTCAACGCCCGTAACACGCTCGTCGCGCTCCTCGACCGGGGCGTCATCCCCGTCATCAACGAAAACGACGCCGTCTCTTGGACCGAGTTGAAGTTCGGCGACAACGACAAGCTCTCCGCCCTCGTCGCCTCGCTCCTGCCGGCGGACTTGCTTGTCATCCTCACCACCGTGGATGGCGTCATCGAAGGCTTCGGCACGCCCGAGGCGCGCTTGCTGCCGACGGTCGAGCGCATTGACGACTCCGTGGAAGGGCTGGCCGGCGGCACCTTGAGCGCGACCGCCGTGGGCGGCATGGCGACGAAGATTCAGGCGGCCAAAATTGTCACCCGCTCCGGCATCCCGCTCGTCATCGCCAGCGGGCGGAAGCCCGCCGTGCTCGCGGACATCCTCAGCGGCGCGGAGGAAGGCACGCTCTTCATCCCGCAGCCCAGCAAGCTCCCCGGCCGCAAGCGCTGGATTGCCTTCTTTCATCATCCCAAGGGCACGCTCTACGTGGACGACGGCGCGAAGAAGGCGCTGCGCGAGAAAGGCCGCAGCCTGCTCCCGCCCGGCATCACCCGCTGCGAGGGAGACTTCGAGAAGGACGAGGTCGTGCGCATCTGCGACGAGGACGGCACCGAGTTCGCGCGCGGCATCGCCCGCTTCCACTCCGTTCAAATCGCCGACCACCAGCTCCCGCGCGAGGAAGTCGTGCACCGGGACGACTTGGTCATCCTGTAGCCCAATTCAACGCCAGGGCGCAAAGACGCGAAGACGCAAAGCATGACTGACCAGCATTCCTTCGCCGCCTTCCCCTGCTCTCCTTGCGCCTCTGCGTCTTTGCGCCCTGGCGTTAACATCCCATGAAACGAAAACCCGCCATCAACGACCTCCTCGCCGTCATGGCGCGGCTCCGCTCGCCTACCGGCTGCCCGTGGGACCGCGAGCAAAACCACATGACGCTCCGCACCCACGCCGTCGAGGAAGTCTATGAGCTGATGGACGCCATCGAGGCCGGCGACGACCACGAGATGGCCGAGGAACTCGGCGACCTGCTGCTGCAAGTCGTCTTTCACTGCCAGCTTGCCCGCGAGCGCGGCGCGTTCGACTTCGAGCAGGTCGCCCGCCGCATCACCGACAAGCTCCTGCGCCGCCACCCGCACGTCTTCGGCGACGTGAAGGTCAAGGACGTGGACGAGGTCTGGGCCAACTGGGAGAAGATCAAGCACGCCGAAAAGCACGGCACCAAGCACGCCCGTCCTTCCGCCCTCGACGGCATTCCGAAGCATCTCCCCGCCCTCGCCCGCGCCGAGAAGCTCGTGAAGAAGGCGCGCAAAGCGAAGCTGTTTCAGCCGCCCACCATTTCCCGAGCGTGGACCAAGACGGAACTGGGACAGCTCCTCTTCGGCATCACCGCCCACGCCCAGGCGCAAGGCTGGTCCACCGAGGAACTGCTGCGCACGGAGGTCAAGCGGAGAGAAAGAGCGCTGAGAAAAGCCGAGGCGAAGCGGCCCGCCAGTCAGTAACCATACCAACTACTGGTGGACACTGGTGGAATACAAAGCGGGGGTTGGGGAGAGCCTTCTCCCTTCGCGCAGCGAGGGGAGAAGGTGGCCGAAGGCCGGATGAGGGGAGGGGCCACCAACGCCGACGCAGCCAACCCCTCACCCCGGCCCTCTCCCCTTTCTGCGAAAGGGGAGAGGGAGAAGGGCAACGGGCTTCCGCGTCATTCTACCGGCTTTCACCCAGAGTTGGTATCACTCCTTCCCCCGCCGCTCCTGCGCGCGCTTGCGGGCAAGGCGGAGGGCTTCGAGCTGGTCGGTGGGCGCGGCGTCATCGGAGCGCCGAGCCTCGCTAGGCGTTGCGGCTTCGCCACCGTCCTGCCGGGCAATGCCCGGCGCTCCGGCGGGGGCGGCCTTCTGCTTCCGACGGGAAACGATTTGCGCAAACGCCGACAACTTCCTCGGCGTGGCCGGAACGGATTCCGCATTCCGCATTCCGCGTTCCGCATTCTCGATGGGAGCCTCCCTACGTCGGCGGCTACCCAGCCAACCCGTGCGGCGCTCGAAGATTTCCACGAGATAGACCAGCAGGGCGAAGATGACGAGCCAGACGGCGAGGTCCACGAACTGCGGTTTGCTCGGCAGTGATTTCCAGATGCCGGGCAGGTCCACGCGTGCTTCACCGCTCGTGGTGGCGCTGAGTTTCTCCAAGGTAACGCGGCCCCGGCCCGCCTGCTCCGGCGCGAACTCCGGCGAATACATCAGGCAGACCGGCGGAAGAGAAACGGGGTTGAGGCCGGGGATTTCCACCGTGTTCAGTGCCGTCTCGCGGCCGCGAATGGAAACGACGGCTTCGAGCAGGTCGGCGGATTTCCACTGCATCGGGAGGTTGAGCTTCGCGGGCGGCGCGCCGGGCAGGCCGTGCAGCACCTTCACGCGCGGCGGCGTGGCGAAGGGTTCGTTCGTGCGCTCGGGGTCGAGGTGGAGCTGCACGAAGCACGCGCCGTCGCGGACTTCCTGCGTGAGCAGCATGTTGTCGGGCAGCGTGGGCTGCTCGCCGGCGGTCCAGCGCGCGAGCGTGGCGTGGAAGTCGCCGACGCTCGCCCACTTCGCGAGTTCGCCGGCGTATTTGCCGTCCGCCTCGCCGGTGAAGGCCAGCGCGCGCCCGCTGCCGACCTGCCACGCGGCCACGACCGGCGCGGCGTATTCGTCCTCGGTGATAAGCGCGACGTTCGCCTCGGGCTTGAGGTAGGTGAGGTTGTAGCCGCCGAGCGCGGGCGGCTGCCAGTCGCCCTGCCCGCCCAAAGTGCTGAAGCCGCCGGTGACCTTCACGGGCGTGGTGTCCTCGACGAACGTGCTGCGCGCGACGGTGAAAGTATCCTGCGCGAAGATGCGCGGGAACTCCTCCGGCGTGTTGCTGAAGTAGATGTTCCCGCCGCCCTTCGCGGCCACGTCCTTCAGCAAGTTCGCATCCACGTCCGCCTCGGTGCCCATGCCGATGACACTCACGGTGATGCCGGCCTTACGGCACTTTTGCAGCAGCGCGATGTATTGGCCCGGCTCCTCCGAGTCGGCGGCGTCGGCGAAGAGGATGATGTGCTTCGTCTCGGCCTTGGCCTTCATCACCATCTGCGACGCGGCGGCCAGCGCCTCGTAGATGAAGATGCCGCCGCCCATGCTCTCGATCCCGAGGATGCGGCTGCGCTGCCCGCGAACCGCGTCCACCGGTGCGAGGTCCACCATCGTGTGCGGCGTCGAGTCCACGGCGATGACGCCCAGCTCGTCCGTCGGCCCGAGCAGGTCGAGCACCTGCACGGTGCCGATGTTGGCGAGATCAATTTTCTTCTTCCCGCCGCCCGCCGGCGCGGACATCGAGCCGGAGCGGTCGAGCGCGACGACGATGGCCAGTTGCATCTTGCGATGCTCCTTCCGCATCTCCATGGACACGGGGAGAATGCGGTCCAGCGGCGAACCGAAGTAGCCGCCCGGCCCGTAGGACTTGCGCCCGCCGGTAATCATCAGCCCGCTGCCCGTGGTCTCGACCCACGCCGCGAGCGTCTCCATTCCCGCGCTGCCGACCTGGCCGGCCATGACGTTCTCCAGCACCACCGCCGAGTAGCGCGCGAGTTCCTCCAACGTCCACCGCGTCTCGGCGGGCGTGCGCGCATCGAGGTCCACACGGCCGCGCCGGAGCAATTCCACGTAGGCGGACTCCTTCGACTGCGAGAGGACGAGGATGGGCTTCGGCCCGCGCACGCCGACGAGCGCGCGGGCGGCGTTGTTTTCCGGCACGGGGTCGGCGGCGGCGGACTTCAACGTGAGTTGATACTGCGTCGTGCCAGGCGTCGTGGCGCGGTCGCGGAAGAGCAGCCGCGAACGGCCGGCGGGAACTTCCCGCTTCCCCGACGCGATGACCGTGGTGCCGCGCGAAAGCTGATACTCGATGCTTTGCTCGACCGGCGACTGCACCCACGCCGTCATGATGTAGGCCTGCCCCGGCAGAACCGTCTCCGGCGTGTTGAGGGATTGAATGGCGAGGTCGTTGACGCCGGGGCGCGCAAGCAGGCGGTGGTCGAGCGCGATGCCGCGGCCGGCGGCACGCGCGGCGGGGGCGAGCGGGTCGCGGCCCGTCCACTTGCCGTCCGAGACGATGAGGATGCGGCCCGGCGCGTCGGGCGGGATGAGCGCGAGCGCGGAGTCGAGGGCGTCGGCGAGATTCGAGGCGTCCGCGCCGACCTGCGCGGTGAAACCCGGAAATTCCCCGCGCTGCGGCGGACGCTCGACGGCGGTCTGCTGACCGAAGCTCACGACGGCCAACTGGTCGCGTGCTCCCATGCCGCGCTGAATCAAGTCCACGGCTTCCTTCGCCTGCGTGCTCGCACCGGCGGGCATGGAATCGCTGCGGTCCGCGACCACGACGATGGTTCCAGCGCGGTCCGGCAGCTTGATGGAGGGCTGCGCCATCGCGAGCACGAGCGTGACGAGTGCCACGGCCCGCAGCACGCGCAGCAGCCGCGTGGGCATCGGCCAGAACGCCCAGAGGATGCCGAGCGGAATCAGCAGCGCGAGCCAGACGGGTTGGGAGAGGATGAACAAGGCGCGGAGAGTGATTAGTAATTAGTGGAGCGCGGACGCCCGCGTCCGCAGGCCATGTCGTGAAGGTAGCGCGATTTGGAGGGACAGAGGGGGCCACAGCGCACCAGATTGCACGGCCTCTGACTTCAGCCCGGAGGGCTTGGGGAACTTAGCCGGGGGCACCGCCCCCGGTGTTAGGTGCGATAAAACGTGCGTCCCGGAGGGACGCCGGAGAGTGAACCCGACGCGTTCCGTCGCCCCTCCGGGGCTTGCGTCGCTAGGGGCGTGGAACCGGGGGCGTTGCCCCCAGCTAAGTTCCGACAGCCCTCCGGGCTGTGGAGCGCGGACGCCCACGTCCGCAGTCGGGCAGCAACAGCGTGCTGCGGACGCGGGCGTCCGCGCTCCATTGGGCAGTGGCCATTGGTCATTCATTGGTCATTGCGCATTGGCCATTGGTCATTCTCACACGCGTCCTTTGCTATGCGTCACGAGGAAGAGGTGCGTGACCATCACGACGAGCGCGCCGAGGACGAAGAGCCAGAGGACACTGGCGTATTCGCGACGCGTCTCCTCCGGGCGCTCCCACTCACCCCACTTGCCGGTCTTCGCGGTGGCGAGGTCGGATTCCTCGGGTGCAAGCAGGTTCACGGCGAATTGCCAGCGGCTCTCGCCCGCGTTCACGGTGTAGAGGCCGGACGTTTCCGGTTCGAGGACGAATTCCTCCGCCGACTTCGTGAGCGTGCGGGTCGCGCCGCCGGGCAAGGTGAGTTGAACGGAGTTCGTCAGCGCACGGACGGAGACTTCGGAGCCAAGCCGGAAACTGCTCTCCGTCAGGCCGGGCGTTTCGCGCGCGCGCCACGTGAGCAGGTTCCAGAAGAAGATGGGCCAGTTCGGCGTGGCGGAGAGCGTCGAGCGGTCCGGGATGAGGTGCAGCGTGATTTGCTGGCGGCGCAACGCGTCCTCGGTGACGGCGAGCAACGGCGTGTTGCCGGCGGTGATGACGGGCAGGCCGAACTGGTTGGTGCCCGGCGGCGCGGCGGTCCAGACCACGCCATCGAGCGACAGGCCGCGCGCGAGCGGGTGCGCGGTGTCCACGATGAACGGGCCGGTGTGCGGCGTGGCGGAGTTCGTCTCCGCAAGCAGTCGCAGGCCCCACGCGTTCGTGCCGGCGGGCGTGGCGCGGGCGTTGTGGATGATGAGTTCCGGCGCGGCGGAGATGGAGCTGCGCAGGCCGGTGGCATCGAGCGCCTTGTCCACGAGCGGGCGCAGAGCGGCATCTTCGAGCGAGTTCTGCACGCGGATGCGTTTGCGGACGGCGGGCAGCAGCGTGACGCGGTTGTCGGCGGCAAGGGCGTCGGTGGCGAGCACGGCTTCGATGGCGGGTGTGTTCGCGGGGAGATTGAGAATGAGGCGTTGGCGGGCGCGCGGCTCCAAGTTGAGCGTCGCGCTGCGGAGCAAATTGCTTCCGCTCGTGATGCGATACGCGGCGGACGCGCTCGCGCTGGCAGAGTAGTTCGCGACTTCGAGCAGCACGCGGTCGCTCTCACCGTGCGTGGTGCGCGTGGCGTTGACGAACGCGAGGTTCGGCTGGGTCGCGCCGAAGGCCCACCACTGGATGCGGTTGCCGGTGAACTCGCTGCCGGGCGAGGCGTGGTCGGTGAGGACGAGGAGCTGCGACTGCGGGCCGCCGAGGTCGTTGGCGAGCGCGATGGCGGCGTCGAGCGCGGCGTCGGGCGACTGGCAGGTCCACTGCGCGAGCGCCTCGCGGACTTCCGGCGCGGTGGTGACGGCGCTGCCGAGCACGCGCGGCTTCGGCCCGGCGAGCACAAGGCGGATGGAGAGGAACTTGCGGGACTTGAGCAGGTCGTCGAGGGCGGCGGCGGCTTTGGCGCGGGGAGAACTCGCGGGCAGGCTGCCCGCGCTGCTTTCGCTGGCGAGCATCGAAGCGGAGTCGTCGAGGATGACGACGAGCGGGCGGGCGTGGGCGGGCAGTTGCCAGCGCGGGCCGGTGGCGGCGGTGACGAGCAGCGCAAGCGCGAGGAGTTCGAGGAAGAAGACGAGCGGGAGTTGGAGCTTGTTGACCTTCGCGCCGCCCTCGCGCGAGAGCACGGCGAACTCCCACAGCATCAGGCTCGACACCTCGCGCCGCCGGTAGCGGTTGCGCAGGATGTAGATGGCGGCCAGCGCGGGAAGCGCGGCGGCGGCCAGAAGCGCGAGCGGGTAAGTCAGGAAGGGCATGCGGATTTAGCCGCGAAAGGGCGCAAGGAGCGCAAAGGAAGCAAAGAGGGGAAACGCTCAACGTTCAACGTCCAACGTCTAACGCTCAAAGGAGTGGTCGGACGGTTCGTAGGTGGATATGGCGCGTGGAGGCGAAGTGGGCGTTCTCCCTCACCCCGGCCCTCTCCCGCTGGGAGAGGGGGAAACGTAGGCCGCGTTGGAGCGAGGGAGAGTCGCGGATAGTCGGGTGTGGTCGAACTGGCTCCCTCTCCCAGCGAGAGAGGGCCGGGGTGAGGGAGAAAAGCTGCGGAGTCGTGCAACATCCCGTCACAAGCCACGCGTCCGAGCGGACTCGTTGAAAGTCGGAAGTTGAGCGTTGAGCGTTGGAAGTTTGCTTTCATCTCTGCGCTCTCTGCGCCCTTTCGCGGCTAGTTCATGCGGGCACCAGCAGTTGCGCTTCTTCCAGCGCTGGCAAACTCGCGTCCAGCTTCTCCGCCACGAGCGAGACGAAGCGCGCGCCGGTTTGGCGACAGGCGGCGTCCCAGCTTTCGCGGTGGCGGGCGAGGGCGTCGCGGAACTGCGCGGCGACGGTGGCGTCCACGAAGATTTCACGCTCCTCGCCGGTCTCGCTGTCCACGAGCTGGATGTTGCCGTGCTCGGGCGGCTCGGTGTCGGCCTGCGCGAGGAGTTGGATGACGAAGGCGGCGGCGGCTCCGTCCGCGAGGCGGCGCAGGATGGAGAGCGGCTCGACGGGCCACATGAGGTCGCTGATGAGCACGCGGATGCCGAGCCGGCGCAGGCGCGGCGGGAGGATGGCGAAGGCTTCGTCGAGCGGGCGGCGGCTGGTGAAGCCGAAGCCGTCCCACGCGGAAGGAAGCATCGTGTCGTTCGCGGCGCGTTGAAAGCCATCGCCGGCGAGCCAGGTGGCGTGGGTGCAATGGCCGTTCTCCGCCGCCGTGCCGAGCAACGCGGCGAGCCGGAGCGTGGCGGCGGACTTCGGCGTGTTCTCCAAGGCCATCGAGCGCGAGGCGTCGAGGACGAGGTCGAGGTGCGGGTTCACCTCCTCGCGGAAGAGCTTGATCGTGAGCCGGTCGGTGCGGGCGAAGACGTTCCAGTCAATCGTGCGGAGGTCGTCGCCGGGCTGGTATTCGCGGTAGTCCTGGAAATCAATCGAGGTGCCCGCGCGGCGGCCGAGCTGGCTGCCGGTCGCGCCCGCGAGCGCGGTCTGCGGCACGGCGAGCGCGTAACGCTGGCCGAGGGCCTCGCCGGAGAGGAGATGCTCGCGGGACGTGGTCATGGGAGTTCAACGCAAGGACGCAAAGGCGCGGAGACGCAAAGCGGAGGAAACGTCCAACGCCCAACGCCCAACGCTCAATTCCGCGCCTTTGCGCCTTTGCGCCTTTGCGTTGAAAGCGGCTCCACTCATGACAGCGGCGGCGGAGTGGCAACCACAGGCGGGACGACGGTGTCGGCTCGGCGCAGCGGCTGGAAGGCGGCGCGCTGGGCGAGGAACCACTTCAAGTTCAGCAGCACGCCGAGCGTCGCCAGCGCGAGCGCGCAGGTGAGGTGGTCGGGGAGGTAGGCTTGATTCTTCATGCCGAAGACGTTGAAGATGTTGCCGAGCTGGCGCTCCTGCAGCGCGTCCCACGAGAGCTTGTTGAGGAAGAACAGCACGAGGTTCGGCACGATGGCCCACAGCGCGGGCAACGCGACGGCAATCATCGCGGCGACGATGGGCGGGCGGTGCGATTGGAAACGGCGGTGGATGAACAGGCCGAACAGCGAGTAGGCTAGCACGTAGAGGATGATGGTCGAGAGATAGGAGGCCAGTTCGCCTGAACTCGATCCGGTCACATGACTTGGCGGCCGTCCAGTGAAGGCGGTAGGAAACACGCTCATCAACGGTTCGAAAGCCCCGGCCACGACAAGAATGGTCGCGGCGCTTAACGCTATTGTCCACGCGAGTCCGCCAGCCGTGCCGCTGTAGAAGAAGAACGCAAGCCCCCGTCTGCCCGGTGACTCCGGAATGGTCCGTCGAATGCGGACACTTTGATCATCCCCTTCGGCAACGGAAATCAGCAAAGCGAGAACCAAAATTCCCGTGGCAAAACCCGCCCACACGTAGAACGGCTCAACATAGCCGGAGCGGGCGGCCCACAGGATTGCGACGACCAGCGTCACCAGCCACGCGCCCGTCACGTAGCTCCGCAACGGCAGCGCGCGGTTGGCCGACGGCGGCGAAATCAGCGCGATGGCGGCGAGGTGCAGGAAGCCGAACAGCAGCAGCCCGATGAACAGCAGGCTCAACGCCGGTCCCCAGAAGTCCCACGTTCCCAGCCGGCTGCCGATGCCTTCGCGCATCAGTTCATGCGCCATCGCGGTCATCCCGCCGACCAGGCTCATCATGAAGCCGCCCGCCGGCAGGCCGACGAGGAGCTTCAGCCCTTTGCTCGCGGGCAGGCAGGAGAGGAAAATGGCGGCTTGCAGTGAGAGAATTGACAGCAGGAACGCGATGATCAGCAGCACGAAGACGGTCGGCAGGTCAATGCCGCGCAGCAGGTTCGTGAACACCATGAACGGCGCGCACACGCTGAAGAACAGCACCGTGAGATAGATGCCGCAGAGCAGCTTGCCCCGGATGATGCGCGCCGCCGAGAGCGTGGTGATGTAGAGCATGTCCACGTTGCCCTCCAGCCGCTCCGCCGTAAGCCGCCCGCCGATATACACCGGGATGAACACGAAGCCCACGATGCTCAACACGGGCAGGAAGAACTGGAAAATCTCGCGGCCCAGCGCCTGATTCGGGCTGATGTGGAAGCTCTGCCCCAGCAGGAAGCCGACGGTGACGAAGAACAGGATGGCGAGGAACGCGAGCAGCATCCCCGTGACCGCCCAGCTCCGCACGGCCTGCCGAAGCTCCTTCACGACGATGGGATTGGGTTCCCAGGTGCGCCAGTTGGAGGGAGTGGGGAAGTTCATCGCACGCCTCCCCTCCTGCTCATAATCCTAATCTTAATCCTGCTCTCTCCCTGTTCCGGCCCAGTCGAAAGAGCAGGATTAGGATTAAGATTAGGAGCAAGAGTAAGAGTCGTCATTGGACACCGCCTTTGGTGACGTTCATGAAGATGTCCTCCAGGTTCGCCTTGCTCTGCTTGAACTCGGCGACCTTGAAGCCCTTGCCCACCAGCGCCGCCAGCAGTTCGCACCCGGCGGATTCCTCGCCTTCCAGTTCCAGCAGCACCTCGCCGCCGACTTCGCGGGCGTTGATGACGTGGGGCGTTTGCAGCAGCTCCTTCACCAGCGCGGACGCCTCACCGAGCACGCGGATGGCGAAGGCGCGGTGCGGCGTGCTCTTCTTCAAGACCTCCGCCACGGTGCCGGACTCGAGCAGCTTGCCGCGCTCGACGATGACCACGCCGTTACAAATCTCCGTCAGCTCCGTGAGGATGTGCGAGCTGATGAGGATGGCCTTGTT
>Ga0172372_10011851_pt1 | contig 11033 bp, 8 predicted proteins | sample LakKiv5m_2_FD_114544 | JGI IMG/M metagenome (GOLD analysis project Ga0172372, IMG submission 114544) | Freshwater microbial communities from Kabuno Bay, South-Kivu, Congo - kab_092012_9.5m | ecosystem: Environmental > Aquatic > Freshwater > Lake | place: Democratic Republic of the Congo... | reverse complement strand
GTTTGGGGCCGCGCTGTGGGATCTTCCCGGGGCGAGGTCGCTGGACTTGTCCGAGGCGCCGGTGCAGGTGGCGGGGTTGGGTTGGTTCGGGGAGGAATCCCCGGTGCTTCGACGCCTGCCCGCACGGATGAAGGACCGGGTGAGCCCGGCGGTCTGGGGACTGGCCCAGCATCCCTCCGGGGCCCGGGTGAGGTTCCGCACCGATTCGCCACGCCTCGGCCTGGTGGCCCGCAACCCGGACGCCTCGACGATGCACCACATGACCAGCGTGGGGCAGAACGGCTTCGACCTCTATGTCGATGGCCAGTACCGCAACAGCGCCTGGCCCGACGCGAAGGGGCTCATCCAGCGGGAGTGGACGCTGGGCGAGGACCGGCGCCTGCGGGAGGTCACGCTCTACCTGCCGCTGTACAAGGCGGTGACGGTCGAGCGTCTGGTGCTCGAGCCCGGGGCGGTGGTGTCGGCACCGTCGTCCTTCGCCCGGCCGCGGCCCGTGGTGTTCTACGGGTCGAGCATCACGCAGGGAGGCTGCGCCGAGAATCCCGGCCTGAGCTACACGGCCCTCCTGGGGCGTTCGTTGAACCTCGATTTCATCAACCTCGGGTTCAGCGGTGCGGGTCTCGGGGAACCGGCCGTGGCCGAGGCGGTGGCCGAGATCGACGCCGAGGCCTTCGTGCTCGACTTCTGGGCCAACCCATCGCCCGAGGCCTACCGCGACGCGCTGCCGGGTTTCGTGGACACGGTGCGCCGGCGTCATCCGCGCACGCCGATCCTGGTGACGGGCCCGTTCTGGTTCCCGGCCGAGGCGGGCTCGTCGGCCCTGCACACCCAGCAGGAGACCAAGCGGAAGACGGCCCGCGACCTCGTGGCCGCCCGGCGAAAATCCGGCGATCGCGCCATCGCCTTCGTGGACGGCCTCGGCATGCTCTCGGCCGCCCAGGGCTCGGGCCTCGTGGACGGCGTGCATCCCAACTCGCTGGGCTTCCAGCACTGCGCCCACGGGCTGGAACCCCACCTGCGGCGCGCCCTGCGCCTGCCCGTCAGGCGGCGCTGATTCCGTTTCCCGACTGCGGCCTCGAAACCTTCCCTCGTCTTGGCCCTCTCATTCTTCGCCTCCATGACCCTCCTCGACTTCCGAACCTTGCTCGCGCGGCAGCCCGAGGCGCTTCTGCGCTTCCGACGGCCCGACGGAACCTTCCTGCCGATCCATGCGCATGTCTCGGAGGTGGCACGGGTCGAGAAGCATTACATCGATTGCGGCGGGGTGCTCCGGGCCGACGCCTTCTGCCGGCTGCAGACGTGGGTGGCCGACGACGTCGACCATCGGCTGAGCGCCGCCAAGCTGCTGGGCATCCTCGGCAAGGCGGGGCCGATTGGCCTGCGCGACGACCTCGCGGTCGATGTCGAGATCGAGGTCGGGTTCGTCACGCAGATGCCGCTCGAGTCCGTGGCCGTCCAGGACGGGGAGCTGCACCTGCAGTTGGGCCTCCGCCATACCGACTGCCTCGCGCAGGACCGTTGCCTGCCGAAGGCCCCGGCCCCGCAAGCCATCGGGTTCCGAACCCTTCCCAAGACGCGCTGACTTTCCACCATGACGACCTCCTCCTCCGAAGTCCCCCGGACGCCGCTCATCCTCGTGCTGTGCACGGGCAACTCGTGCCGCAGCCACATGGCCGAGGGCATCCTGCGGGCCGCTTCGGGCGGGGTGTTCCGAGTGGCCAGCGCCGGAAGCCGGCCGGCCGGATTCGTCCATCCGCTGTCCATCCGGGCGCTGGCCGAGATCGGCATCGACCTCGCCGGCCACACCTCCAAGCACATGAACCTCTTCCTCGACCAGCCGGTGGAGACGGTGATCACCGTGTGCGGGAATGCGGACCAGGCGTGTCCGGTGTACCCCGGACAGGTGAACCGCCACCATTGGCCCTTCGACGATCCGGCCCATGCCCCGGGCAACGAGGAGGAGCAGATGGAGGAGTTTCGCCGCGTGCGCGACGAGATCCGCCGGGTCTTCGAGGCCTACGCCCAGGGGCGCATCGACCAGGCGCGGTCGGACGGTGCCCGGCGCTGAAGGAGCGCCGCCGCTCAGGACCAGGCAATGCCGATGGGGGGATACCTTCCGCCATCCGGACTTGCGCCGTTCCCGCGGTGAGGCCTTGGGTTGAGTTCGCGGCCCCGTGTGGTTTGCTCAAGGCCGGCCCGATGAATCCCGAACGATTGCTCCTCCAAGGCTCCCTGCAGGAGATCTCCGCCCGCCTGCACTCAGGTGAACTGACGCCCGGCCGGTTGGCCGGTTCGGCCTTGGAGGCCGCGCGTCGCGGTGCGAGGTCGCGGGCGTTCCTGATGGTCGACGAGGCCGGTGCCCGGGCCCGTGCGGCGGCGCTGGAGGCTTCCGGGCCCGGGGGGCCGCTCTGGGGCCTGCCCGTGTCGGTGAAGGATCTCTTCGACGTGGCCGGATGGCCCACGACCTGCGGTTCGCCCTTCTACGCCGGCACCCGGCCCGTGCCCATGGCCGATGCCCGGTATGTGGCCGGTTGGCGGGCGCAGGGCACCGTGCTGGTGGGCAAGACCAACCTCAACGAGTTCGCCTATGGGATCACCGGGGAGAACCGCTGGTTCGGCGACGTCACCCAGCCGGACTGGCCCGGCCGATTGACCGGGGGATCGAGTTCCGGGGCCGCCGCCAGCGTGTTGATGGGCGCGGCCGCCATCGCCCTCGGCACCGACACCGGGGGATCGCTGCGCGCTCCGGCCGCCCTGTGCGGGTTGGTCTCGTACCGGGCCAGTCTGGGCAGCGAGGACGCCTCGGGCAGTTTCCCGCTGGCCCATGCCTTCGACACGCTGGGCTGGTTGCAGCGCCGCCTGGTCGACCTGCCCTGGGTGGCCCGGAGCTTCCGGCCGGCCGTGGCGTCCCCCCGGCTCGGGCGCGCGCCCCGGATCGGGGTGGTGCGCGGCGACTGGCTCGCCCCGGCCGAGCCCGAGGTGCTGGCCGGCCTCGAGCGGTTCGTGGCGGCCCTGCGGGACGGCGGCGCCGGGATCGATGAGGTCGAGGGCGTGGGCTGGGACCGTGCGGTGGACTGCTTCGTGCCCATCCAGGCCCACGAGGCCCACGCCACCCACGCCCGATACCTCGCCGACCATGCCGGGGCCTATGACCCGGCCATCCTCCCGCGGCTGGAGCTGGGGCGTGGCGTGTCGTCCGCGCGGTATGTGGAACTCCTGGCCGGGCGCGAGGCGTTCCGTCGCGGGCTCGGGTCCCTCTTCGCCCGCTTCGACGTGCTGGTGGCCCCCGCCAGCGCCCTGCGGATCCTCGAGGCGGGTGCGGACCACGCCGGCACCCGGCCGCGGATGATCCGTCTCACCGCCCCCGCCAGCATCGGTGGGCTGCCGGTGGTCACCGTGCCCTGGATCGAGGCGGGCGAACCGGGCCTGGGGTTCCAGTGCCTGGGCGCGCCGGGTGCCGACGGACTGCTGTGGTCGTTCGCCGAATGGGTGGCCGGGCTGGGCCGCCCCGAGATCCCCTGAATCGCTGCGCCGGATCCCCGAGCCCGGCCACCAGTTTTGCGTTTTTCATTTCCGGTTTCCCGGCACACTCGGCCCGGCCCTATGAGCAACGCCTCCGCCCACAAGATCTCCAAGAAATTCGCCGCCTATCCCCGGCTCAACCCCTTCGCCATCGGAAAGAGCATCTCCGCCGCCGACCTCATCGACCAGTCGATGCTGGCCTACAACGGCGGCCGGTTGCGCGAGGCGGCCCAGTTGCTCGCCAGGAAGATGCTCCCCGATGACGGGTTCATCGGCATGTCGCTGACCGGCGCGCTCACCCCGGCCGGCCTGGGCAAGAGCTGCATCATCCCGCTGATGAAGGGCGGCTACGTGGACTGGATCATCTCCACCGGGGCCAACCTGTACCACGACCTCCACTTCGGTCTGGACATGCACCTGCACAGCGGGACGCCCTTCCTCGACGACGTGGAATTGCATGAGGAGGGGGTCATCCGCATCTACGACGTGCTCTTCGACTACAACGTGCTGCTCGACACCGACGCCTTCGTGCGTGAGGTCATCCAGGGGCCGGAGTTCCAGCGGCCCATGGGCACCGACGAGTTCCACCACCTCCTGGGCAAGTACGTCCACGCCCGCCAGAAGACGCTGGGCATCCGCGACAGCTCGATCCTCGCCACGGCCTACGAGTGCGGCATCCCCATCTTCACCAGCAGCCCGGGCGACAGCTCCATCGGCATGAACGTCGCGGCCATGTCGCTGCGCGGATCGAAGCTGCTGCCCGACGTGAACCGCGACGTGAACCAGACCGCGGGCATCGTCTACCACGCCAAGAGCACGGGCCACACCAGCAGCGTGTTCATCCTCGGCGGCGGCAGCCCCAAGAACTTCATGCTGCAGACCGAGCCGCAGATCCAGGAGGTCATGGGCATCCAGGAGAAGGGCCACGACTACTTCCTGCAGTGCACCGATGCGCGCCCCGACACCGGCGGCCTCAGCGGGGCCACGCCGGCCGAGGCGGTCAGCTGGGGCAAGGTCGACCCCGACAAGCTCCCCGATTCGGTGGTCTGCTACACCGACAGCACCATCGCGCTGCCGCTGCTTACCGCCTACGTCACGGCGCGGGTCAAGCCCCGCAAGCTCAAGCGGCTCTACGACCACCGCGACGCGATCCTCGACCAGGTCCGCTCGAAGTACCTGAAGACCGGCACCGTTGACAAGGTGCTCACCAGCCGCAACGTGGCCAAACGCTCCAGCTCCATCGGCCTCAAGAAGAAGCGCTCCTGAGCGGGCCCGTGCCCGTCGGTGGCCCGGCCGGCCGGGGCGACGGGCGGGCGGCGGAGCGGGCGGATGTCCGTTCCGGGCCGGAAAGGGCGCGAGTGACCATGGAATCCGATCCGCCGCATGACCAACCCAGACCCCATCCCTCCGGTCACCTCCGTTGATCCGCGCCGCCATGACCTCGACGCCCTGAGGGCGGCGGCGATGCTGCTGGGCATCGTGTACCACGCGGCCCTGGCCTACGCCGCCGGTTTCGGCTGGATGATCGAGGACCCGAGCCGCAGCACCGGGCTCTACCTGTTCCAGGCGGCCGTCCACGGCTTCCGGATGCCGCTCTTCTTCGTGGTCAGCGGGTTCTTCACGGCCCTGCTCTGGCGCAAACGCGGTCTCTCGGCCGTGTGGAAGAACCGCCTGCTGCGCATCTTCCTGCCCTGCCTGCTCGGGCTCGTCACGCTGGTGCCCGCCATGGGCTGGGCCTCGGGCAGCGCCATGGCCGCCGGGTTTCGCCTGCGGAAGGCCGCCGAAACGGCCCGGACCGCGACCGCCGACGCCACGGTCTGGAGCGCCCTCGCTTCGGGCGACGCGGCCGCCCTCGACCGGGTGCTGGCCCGCAAGCCGCCCCTGGATGTCCAGCAGCCCGAATCGGGCATCGTCCCGCTGACGCTGGTGGCCTTGCAGGGCCGCGAAGACCTCGCCCGCCGGCTGCTCGACGCCGGGGCCTCGGTCAACGCGACCAACCGGGATGGCAACACGCCGATGCACGCCGCCGTCTTCCTCGGGCGCACAGGCTTGGTGGAGCTGTTCCTCGCCCGGGGGGCGAACGTCCATGCCCGCAGCGTCTCGGGCGAATCGACCGTGCAGCCTGCCCGGGCCGACTGGGCCGCCACCGAGTTCATCGCCGGCCTGTTCGGCGTGAAGCCCGACCGCGCCGAGGTCGAGGCCGGGCGGGCCGTGGCCGTCCGCCGCCTGACGGCCCTGGGCGTGGAGGAGTCGGCGGCCGGGCAGGGGACGGGCGAGGCGGGCCGCCGGATCTCCGAGGTCTTCCGTAGGCTCATCGACACCCCGGTGTTCATCGTGGTGTGGTTCCTGTGGTTTCTCTGCTGGCTGCTTCCGGTGTTCTCCGCCTACGCCTGGCTGGCGCGCCGGTTCGGTTGGGGGGCGCCCCCACGGTGGCTGGTGCTCGGTCCGGCCCGTTGGCTGGTCTGGGTCCCGCTCGTGCTGGTGCCGCAGGCCTTCATGACCTGGGAGGGCACCTACGGTCCGGACACCTCGATGGGCCTCGTGCCCATGCCGCATGTCCTTGCCTATTACCTGCTCTTCTTCGCCTTCGGCGTGCTGTACCATGAAGTCGATGATTCCCGGGGCGAGCTCGGCCGGGGCTGGCGGTGGCTCCTTCCCGTGAGCCTGCTGGTGCTGCTCCCCCTCGGGGTCGAGGCCGCCACGGGCCACCTCGGGTTCCGCGACCGCGTGCTGCCGCCGGGCCTGTTCCATGTGGCCACCGTGCTGCTCCAGGGGCTCTACGCCTGGGCCATGACCTTCGGGTGCATCGGCGCCTTCCGGGAGTGGGTCCGAACGGCGAGCCCCCGGGTGCGCTACCTCTCGGACTCGGCCTACTGGCTCTACCTCGGCCACCTGCCGCTGGTGATCTGGGCCCAGGGCTCGATGGCCCACTGGCCGCTGCCCGGCTGGCTCAAGTGCCTGCTGATCTCGGCCGCGACCACGGGCGTCCTGCTGGTCACCTACGAGTGGGGGGTGCGCTACACCTGGGTCGGCACGATGCTCAACGGGCGGAAGCTTCGGAAGCCGTCGCCCCCGGCTCCCGGGAGCGCGGCGGTGGCGGGTTGATCGTCTGGGATCGTGGGATCGGGGGTTTGGGTTGTCGGCCGGGCCGTCGGGCTGGTTCCATCGGGGGAATGATTCCCCGGACTCTCCGTGTGCTCGCCGGACTCGTCGTGGCCCTGTGGGTCCTGGGTGGGCCGGTCGTGGTCGTCGTCGTCGCGGCGGCGGACGGGTCCGGGTCGGCGGTCGCGGGCAACGGGCGGCCCAACGTGCTGTTCCTCTTCGCCGACGACCAGCGGGCCGACACGATCGGCGCCTGGGGCAATCCCCACCTCCGCACCCCGCACCTCGACCGCCTGGTGGCGCGGGGCGTCAGCTTCCGGGGGAACTACTGCTTCGGAGGGAACAGCGGCGCGGTGTGCATCCCCAGCCGCGCGATGCTCCTGAGCGGCCGCACCTGGTTCGGCCTGTCGCACAACCTCGACCAGACCATCACCTGGCCCGAGCACCTGCGGCGGCAGGGTTATGAGACCTTCGCGACCGGCAAGTGGCACAACGGTGAGGCGTCCTTCATGCGGAGTTTCGGGCGCGGGCGCTCGGTCCACTTCGGCGGCATGGACGACCACACCCGGATCGCCCTCCAGGACCTGCAGCCCGACGGCACCTGGTCGCCGCGCCGGCCCTCGCCGAAGTTCTCGAGCGAACAGTTCGCCGACGAGGCGATCGGGTTCCTGCGCGGCCACCCGGCCGGGCAGCGGCCCTTCCTGGCCTACGTGGCCTTCACGGCTCCCCACGACCCGCGCAATCCGCCCGAGGCCTGGCGGGTGACCGACCCCGCGAAGCGCCCGCCCCTGCCGCGCAACTACCTGCCCCAGCATCCCTTCGACAACGGCGAGCTGGTGCTGCGCGACGAGAACCTGCTGCCGTGGCCCCGTCCGCCGGAGTGGGTCCGCGACCAGCTCGGGGAATACTACGGTCTCATCGAGCACCTGGACGCCCAGATCGGGCGGGTGCTCGACGCCCTGGCGCGCTCGCCCCACGCCACCAACACGATCATCGTCTACGCCGCCGACCACGGGCTGGCCCTGGGCAGTCATGGGTTGTTGGGCAAGCAGAGCGTCTATGAGCACAGCATGCGCTGCCCGCTCATCCTGGCCGGGCCTGGCCTCCCGGCCGGGCAAAGCACCGGGGCCTTCACCTACCTCTTCGACCTGTTCCCGACCCTGTGCGGCCTGACCGGGGTGCCGGTGCCCGCGGGCTTGGCCGGCCAGGACCTGCGCCCGCTGTGGACCACGCCGGGGGCCCGGGTGCGGGACTCGGTCTTCCTGCCCTACCAGGGTCTCATGCGGGCCGTGCGCGACGAGCGCTGGAAGCTCATCTGCTACCCGCCGGTCAACCACCGCCAGCTCTTCGACCTCGCGAACGATCCCGACGAGCGCGTGGACGTGTCCGGCGATCCCGGCAACGCCGCCATCGTGTCTGGCCTCCTGGCCCGGATGGCCGAGTGGCAGGCCAGGGTGGGCGACACCCAGCCGCTGACCGTGCCGAATCCCAGGCCCCTGATGCGCGATCTCACCGGCCACCCGCGCAAGCCCGACGCGTGGCAGCCGCGCTGGATCGTCGAGAAGTACTTCTGAGCGCCTCCGCCGGCGCCTTCCCGGGATCCCCCGGGGATGGGTCGGGCGTCCGTGGCGGTGGGAGGGGACCTCCCGGCGGACTTGCGGACCCGCCGGTCGCTGCGCACCGTTGGGTCGTGACTCTCGAAGATTCCCTGGGCGACATCCTCCGGAAGGCCCGCACGTCCACCCACACCGAAGCCGCCGCTGCGGCGCAGGCGGCCGGGCTCCCGCTGGCGGACTACGAGCGCATGGAGGAGACCGGCCGGCCGGCCCCGGGCTGCCGCTTCGAGGACCTCGCGACGCGTCTGTCGCTCGACGGGGCCAAGCTGAGGCGGATCGCCGACGGTTGGCTGCCGCAACCCGTGGCCACCGCCGGGTGGTGCGAATTGCGGGTCATCACCACCGAGGGCGACGGCATGGCGGTGCACGCCTACCTGGTCTGGGACGAGGTGACGCGCGAGGCCGCCGTGTTCGACACGGGCTTCGATGCGACCCCCATCCTGGCGCTGATCGACGGGCACGGGCTCCAGCTCAGGCATGTCTTCATCACGCATTCCCATGGCGACCATGTCGCGGGATTGGCGGGCCTGAGGGCTCGCTTCCCCAAGGCGCGCATCCACACCAATTCCAGGAACGCTCCGGTGGAACAACGCATCCGCCCCAACGACTTCATCATGCTCGGCAGCCTGCGCATCACCAACCGCGACACGCCGGGACATGCCGAAGACGGCGTCACCTACATCGTGGGCAACTGGCCCGAGGATGCGCCGCACGTGGCCGTCGTCGGCGACGCGCTCTTCGCCGGTTCCATGGGCGGGGCGCGCGACCAGCTGGAGCTGGCACGCACGAAGGTCCGCGAACAGATCTTCTCGCTGCCTCCCGGCACGCTGGTGTGTCCGGGTCACGGTCCGCTCACGACCGTGGAGCAGGAGAAGGCCAACAACCCCTGGTTCCCATGAACACCCTCCACGGTCCGTTGCCCGATCGTTCCGCGTCCCGTCCGCCGGCCCGGCGTGGGGCGACCCCGTGGAGGTGCCGGGTGGCCGTGGTGTCGATGGGGCTCCTGTGGGCTGCCGAGGTCCAGGGCCAAGGCAAGGTGCCCGACTCGGCCCGGCCGACGGCGGGCAGCCCCGCGACCGCCACGGATGCGTCGTCGTCGCGTCCGGCCACACCGGTCGATCCGGCGCTGCCCGCGGCGACGTCGCCGACGGCGGTCTCTCCCGTACCCAGTCCGGATCAACCGGGGTCGGCATCGGCGCGGCGGTTGTTGCTGGTGCGCGCCTCGCCGGTGCCCCTGGGCGAGAACTCCGTCCTGGCGGTGGGTGCCGACCACGCCAAGGACGAGCTGAAGGGGCTTGAGGGCGGGATGCTGCGCCGCAGTCTGTCCGAGCCGCGGGTGCTGTCCGTGCCGGAACAAGGCGGTTGGGTGCGGGGCTTCTTCAAGGAGCCCAAGGCCTCGCGCCTGTGGTCGTTCTTCAACCCGAGGGCCCCGGTGGACAGCGAGACCGACCTGCAGCGTTCGGCCCGCATCTTCGGCATCCGGGGCGATGCGCCGCTGCCGACCTCCCAAGTCGATCCCGTCCACGTCGAGCCGGTGGGCATCCGGTTCTGGCAGATCTCCCGCTGAGGACCCGCCGGCCGGAATCGTGCGATCCATCGCGGGCAGGACCCCGACGGCGACCCCGGGGTCCGGTTGATTTCCTGGCCGCATTCCCGACATTCGCCCCCGATGACACCGACCTCCCCCGATCCCGGACTGGGCGCCCCGGCGTTCCTCACGGCCGGTTCCCGGAGGGAGGCGATGGACTGGGGGTTGGTGCTCATCAGCCAGGGCATCCCGGCGGTCATCGAGCGGGTCCAACCCGATGAGCCGTCGGATCCGCCGGTGTCCTGCGATCCGGTCGATCTTGCGGAGCCGGACCTGTCCGGTCCGGCCGGGGCGTCGGAGTCCTGCGAGGTCGCCCTGTCGGACGACGGGACGCCACCGCCGCCCTCGCCGTCGCCCGTCGGCCCGATGCGCCCATCCGGCCGACGGCCCTCCTGCCGCCCCCGTCACCGGGCCCGCGTGCCCCGCCGACGGCCGGAGTCCTCGCGCACCGTGATCTGGCACCTGCGCGTCGAACCCCATCTCATCGACCGCGCCCGGGCGGTGATCGAGGCCTACCGCCTGGAGGATCGGCGCTTCGATTGGGCGCGGGGGGCCGGGGCGGGGACGGCCATGGGGACCGGGGCGTTCTCCTGGTCGTCCGGGGCGCTCGTCTGGGCGGCCGTGGTGTGCGCCCTGCATGGCCTGCTGCCGCCGGCCCTTCGTTCCCTCGGCTGGATCGAGGTGGCGGCCGTGCGCCAACAGGGGCAGTGGTGGCGTCTGTGGACGGCCACCTGGTTGCATGCCGATGTGGCCCATCTGGTCTCCAATGTCGCCACCGGCGGCCTCACCCTCGGCCTGGCCATGGGGCGTCATGGGCCCGGTACTGCCCTGTGCCTGAGCCTGCTGGCCGGCGCCCTGGCCAACCTGCCCGGCCTGTTCCTGCGCGAGTCGGCCTCCCGGGCGCTGGGCGCCTCGGGCGTGGTGATGGCCACCTTGGGCCTGCTGGCGGGCCATGCCGTGGTCTGGTGGCGCCTCAGCCGTCACGCCTCCAGGCCGGTGGGCATCAGCCTCGGGGCCGCCGGGTTCCTCTTCCTGAGCCTGGGCGTGGACCCGTCCTCCGACGTCCTGGCCCACCTCGGCGGCTTTTTCGCCGGCATTGTCCTGGGCGCGGTGGCCGCCTGGTTCCGCTGGGGGCGTTTCGACAAGGTCTGGGCCTGGGCCTACGTCGTGCTCGCGCTGGGCCCGTGGGCCTGGGCCATGGTGTC
>Ga0172372_10011850_pt1 | contig 11034 bp, 19 predicted proteins | sample LakKiv5m_2_FD_114544 | JGI IMG/M metagenome (GOLD analysis project Ga0172372, IMG submission 114544) | Freshwater microbial communities from Kabuno Bay, South-Kivu, Congo - kab_092012_9.5m | ecosystem: Environmental > Aquatic > Freshwater > Lake | place: Democratic Republic of the Congo... | reverse complement strand
CATTTATATATGGTTGCCATTCAAATAAATTAGATTTATATCTATCATTTTTAAATCTAATTTTATAAACAAAATCACCATCTTTAATATAACCTTCATCATAAAGACTGTTAAACATCTCTAATGCTAAATGTTTATCAATATCTTCTCTATGTAAGGTATAAAAATTTGGATTTAATTCCTTTGATACTACAAATTTCATATTTTAATTTACTCCATTCAAACCTCATCTATATTTATAACGGTTTCATCGTCTTTGGCTTTATCTTCCATTTCAAGAAAAGCAAAAGATTTATTCTTGTAAATATGAAAATCTTTTCCTTCTACTCTAATACAAACACCCTCACGAATATGTGTATCAAGAGTAGATTGTCCATCTGTTAAAGAATCAACTAATTCAATTAATTCTTCTTTATTTCCATTGTAAATAAAAGGATCACACATTTCTGGAACATAATCAAGTCCTAACTCTCCACATCTTGATTTAACTTGATTCCAAGATAATTCAATTTCTTTGCCATCTTCATTAGTTCTTACTATTCTATAAACAAACATTTTAGGTTGATCTTTAGAAACGCCATAAGAAAAATTAATTTTACCACATTTTTGTACACATGTATCATGAGATAGCCATGCACATACTTCCCCATATAAAACTTCGCCTTTATATAAATTAGGAAGTGCCTTTTCTACAGCTTTATATCTAAAAGCATCTTTATAATAAGAATCTAACTCACCACCGCACAAAATAACTTTGCGAGTGCCAATTAATTTAGTCCAATTTTGACGATAAAATCCAAATAGATTAAATATCTTATCTAACCAATTGGGTTGATTATCTAATACATAACCAACTCTTTGACTTGTGGAATGAATTTTTTCTGAAATTACAATTAAATCTCCAATGTTAATTGTATCAACATATTGTTTAAATTTAGCAGTTTCAAAGTGCATTTTAAACATAGTAATTTCATGTCGAAGATTAGCCGTTTTTTGTTGACGAGAAATATTTTTAGTAGCTTCGGTTATATATTTTTGACAAAACACATGACCATTTAAACCAACTAAGTCAACATTTTCTTCTAATTGAACTAAATCATAACCAGTAAAAGACAAAGAATCCAGTGGCAACCAAATACCATTGGATTTTTCTCCCCTAAATCTCTGTGCGCGTACCCTACGATTATTGGCAAAATAACCTTTAACATTCTGATTTTTATTAAATTCAGGATTACTAAATAAATTATTATTATAACAAAATTCAGAAGATAATTGACCATCACAAGGAAAATAAATACCCAACTCACCTTCTTGATGATCTAAACCAATAACAACTTGTTCCCCAATGCAAGTGGCTAATTTTAATCTATCTGCATTAGGATGTTGTCTTATATTAGTTAATTTAGTAATTGTAGCATTATACATTTTATATTATCTTCCTACTATTTCTATTATTATTAAAATTATTCATCAATTCGACGTAATCCCATAAGCATAAAAACAAATAGCCACACAGAACCCACAGGTACTACAATCAAGCACAATACGGGAAAAACCATTGCGCCAATGGCATTTGTCCATCCCGCCATATTCTCTGATTGCGCTCTAGCCTGTGTTAAATTTGCTTCGGTCAATGTCTTGACTATTGTTGCATCATCTACCGTTACACCAGCACGTCTAGCTTCTACCGCCAGTCGCACTCCATCGGGCATTGTTAACAACTGTATTGTACTCAATATACCTAGTACAGTTACCGCAATGAGAAACATGCCTGACATAGCAAAAAATATAGTTTGTTTCATTATATTACATCTCCTTTAAACTATCTACATAAATAATATTATTTTCAATATTTATAACTCTAAAATATCTATCATCTAAAGTAGTTGAACAAGTATATGATATTTCAGAATTATAAAAAACCGTAACTTCTATTAATTCAAATCTCTTTGGTTTAAGAAAACAAGAATATGGCAATATTCCAACAAAATCTTGTTTAGTATTTCCTCGATAAATTATTTTATAAATTAATTGATCAGTATCTTGTAATTCCATGTACTCAACATTATATATACTTTCAATAATATTACAATAGGTCTTTAGTACTACGATATTATAATTGCTAGCCATTTAGTTAGTATATACCTAGCCGAATGGTTAGTTAAAATTATTCACCCTTGACAAGAAAATAAAATTTGAGTATAATACTGTTATAATCCGATCATACGGAAAAATAGTATTTTCAAAATGCCATTCTCTTATTTTACAATGACTATGATAAATTGTCAAGATAGGAGAACATATCCGCAATTAGGTTATCAATCCAAGATTATTCCAATGAAATTGGGTAAATTTCGGAATAATCAAGGACGTGTAGCTTGAGACAGCCTGATCCTATAGTAACCCTATTTACCTTAGATTTTATTAGGGAAAACATTACTTCTGCGATAAGTGGTAAGTCAAAGGTGTATTACGAAGAATATCCGCGAGGATATGAATCACAAAGTAATCGGAGTTCTTTCTGCTTTTTAGAAATATTCGTAATCTCAGTAGAATTTCCACGCTCTTTTTAGAGAATTAATTCTACAATTATTCGTCATTGGCGATACTAAAATACCAGAGCATATGTTAAATGTAGATGGTGTTAAAATCTGATCACGTATATTACCAGATTTTTTTAAACATATATTTTTTAACCAAGACGTATATTGGTTTGTATTTTAAATACAATTTTTACATTAAATCTTTATTTAGCATATGCTTCGGGAACTTCACCCGAATTAAATTGTATTAAACATTTAATAGAAAATTTTTCTATTAAATGTTTAATATAAATCTTTAAATTAGCCAATTATACTTAAATTTTGGAGGCTTGAAATGGAAAAAATTCATAATTCTGATTTTGATATGATTATCAAAGAATATATGAAATTATATAAATATAAAATTAAACTTAACTATGTTCAAGGAAATTCTTTGGTAGTTAGAATTACATTTAATGATATGTCCAATAAGGATTTATCTCAAATGAATAATTTTTTAAAGAATTTACTTAAACAACATAAATTGACTAAAAGTTAATTATATGTTATAATTTTATCGAAAGGTAGGATTTATGTCAAACATAGTTAAAAATGATACCATAGATAAAGAGATATTAGATCAATTAGAAAAATTAAATCCAGATAATTCAGATTTTTTGGCATTAATCCGCGTATATAAACGTGCTATTATTTTTAATAAAAGCATTGTTTTATTTGGCGGAAATGATTATCAATCTCCAATAACAGATTTAGAATTAAAAGAGTTATTGTCAGGACAAATTGATATTTTACGCAAAAAAATTAACGAAACAGAAATAGTCACATGGTATTTATTACCATATGATCAAAAATCTAATATTCCTATGCCTCCTAAAGATGTCACTTTAAATAGAATAATTAAACTTAAAATTCCTTATATTTCTCAATGGAGTAATATTGCTCAAAGCCATGTGGCAGATTGTGGGGTGGTTTCTGTGGCTATGATTTTAAATTCTTATGGAATTAATATTACCCCTGATGAATTATATTCTAAATATCTTCCAAATAAAGGATATTCTGAATATACTAATTTTACCGAGATGATTCATTTAATGAATCAATTTAATGTTAATGGTAAACAATTACAATTGGGGGTAGAATATTCCAATTTAATTTTAGGCATTGATTATCTACAAAAGAAAATCAACGAAGGATTACCAGTAATTACTTTAATCAAATATGGTAACTTACTTGAATCCAGTCAAATAAATAATTTTGATGGGTCACATTTTTTTGTAGTCGTTGGTTATGATGAAGATAACATTTATGTACATGATCCTTTATACCAAGTTATTGATTCAAAAGGTGCTTATTATAAAATAAATAATGAAACTTTTTTGAAAGCATGGGGAGGTTTTACACCATCTGAAAATCCTAATTTTGCGGCGTTAATACCAAATGTAAAAATAGATACCATTAATGAATATGAACAACCAGTAATTGTTAATACTCCCAAATCTTTAGGTAAGTATAAATTAAATTATTGGGTAGATGTGCTTACCATTAGAAATGAAAAAAATGAACCTATTGGAAGCATTACCAGAGATCAAAATATTTCTTTTGATGTATATGATATGTTGGAAAATTATAATGATATGACTTATAGGGCAGTTTTAGAATATAATTTAAATAAATTACCTATCAAACATATAAGTTATAAAATAAATGGTCGAGATACTATAGTTAAAGCAACATTATAGTTGAATATAGTACTATTTACCCATTGCATTACAATTGAAAATATAATATAATTCTCCTATCTAATAAATAGGAGAATTATATTTAATGTTGGCAAGCACCGAAAGGAAAATAACATGGCTAAAGAAGTAGAAACCGAAATGATTCGTCTCGTCCTTGAAAACGGTGACGAAATCGAAATAACTTATCCGCTTGATATTGCCGATGAGTTATTTGACGAAATGCGCGAAGCGCAATCACGCGATAGCTTTTGGAATGTTGGTAATTACATACAAGCCCGCGCAATGTATAAAGGCGTTCTTGTTTCAGACGTGAACATGAAGCGCGTCATAGGTACGGTATAGCGTAATGCTTGCCAACAAAGCGTCCACCTGACGCTTGGGATTCTGCGGTCATCCCAAGCAGTTTTCTACGCCTGAGCCTTTTTCTAGTTGGACGGCGAAGCCGTCCCCGCCCCAGCGCAGGTAACGCAAACCGATATACATAACACAATTGTTTTTATTTAATATTTTGGGATTTGTATTGGCATCTCTTAATGTGAGATTAGATACATGGCAACTTTATGTTATATTATTAATTATTATTCTTATCAGTGTTTGTAATTATATTGATGGTAAAAATAAACGATGAATATAATTTAGGACAACACTTAAAAGTAAAAGGTTGTTTATTTACTCAACCACACAATATCAATGATAACTTAATATATTATGTGAATAATAGAATTATTCACATAAATAACTATAATTTAATTTTACAACATATACAAGGAGAACTACAATGTTAAAGAAAGTTTCTAAAACTGTTTCAAATAAATCAAAATTGGAAAAATTAGCCGAAGATCATGGGTTTTTATTTAAAGGATTTTTATCTAGTGAAACTTTTGATTTACAAGACTATAATGATTTAGAAGAAGTTTTAGATGATGTACTTGAAGATGGTGAATATGTTGCTATTTATCAACTCGTAGAAATTAAAAAGGTTGTTAAAAATGAATGTTATTTAGAAGATGTAGAATAATATTATGGCAGTATCCAATAGATATTTACAACTTTTAGAAGAAATGAAAGACCTCCATAAAACCAAAAATGCTGGTTATAGTGGAATTGATAATCCTGATGCTTGGGCTAATTTTAGAAATTCTGAATTATTTGGAGTATCGGCTTTTAAAGGTTGTTTAGTTCGCGCATCTGATAAATGGACTCGGATTCAAAATTTACTTAAAAATCCTAAAAACGATATGATAAATGAAACTATTACAGATACTTTAAAAGATATGGCAGCTTATTGTTTAATTGCTATTTGTTTATATGAGGAAGAACAAAACATTAAGTTTTCCAAATTGGAAATAAAAAAATAGTATTTGAAATTTTTAATTATTTATTCTATGGCATGTAAAAATGGTTGTGGTTGTGATATTAATTGTAAAGGCGGTCTTTTTTGTATTTATCCGCATTTGACAAAACACGCACCAAAAATAATCAAATAACGTAGATTCAGTGATTAAAATTCTTAGATATTTTCATATAAATTTTATAAATTAAAGGAGAATTAAAATGGTTAATGTTGACGTGGGTACAGAATTTAATTATGAAAGCGTAATGTATCGAGTTACTAAAGTTAATGGAGAATATTGTTGGGCAGGTAAGGTACAATCTAATGGAAAACTTAGCAAAGGACGAACACGAAAATTTACAATTGAATTGGTTACAAAGTTGCTAAGTTAATTTTATTGTGGTATAATTAAGGTATTAAATCACAATCAAAAATAGCCATTGAATAATGGCTATTTTTGTCTCTATGAAAGGAATTTAATAAATGAAACAAATTATATTTATATTAGGAATATTACTTTATGGGTGTCAAATATCTATAAATACCCCAACTGGTTATTATACTGCCACATCTACAAATACTATGACACCAACAAGTGTAATTTTTAAAACCACTATTATAAAAACATCAACTGCTACAGCAACTTTTACTTCCACTAAAACAATAACGCCTACTATTACTAATATTCCCACTAAAATAACTCTTACTCCAACACCATTTGATAATATATTTAATGGCATTAGAATGAATTATTTTAAATTAACTGATAATAAAGTATACTCAGTCGGGGAAGATATTTGGTTTGAATTTGAAATTGAAAATATTACTGATCAAGATATTAAAGTTTCTTGCGTGGGTAGTTTAGTTAATGATTATAAATCCCAATGTAGTTGGGGAGATTTTATATTGAAATCTAAACAAATTTTAACTTGGAAAGATCATACTAATATTTATACAGTAGGTAATTTTAAAATTACTGGTGGAATTTGTTATGGTAATAATCGTTCTAATTGTGATTCAGTTATAGATTTAAATGGTTTTTCCAAGTTATCTAATTGGATTAATATTACTATTAAATAAGGAATCATATTATGAATTTCAATGAAAATATAATGCAATTAAGATACTCATGGACTAAACCAGATGGCACTAAAGAAACTTGGAATGAAATTTCAGATAGAGTGGTAGACAATGTTTATTCTGTTGTAAATTTACCTAAAGATGTTATTGATCAAACTAGAGAAATTATTAAAAATAAAAAATTTATACCTGGTGGGAGATTTTTAGCACAATCGGGTAGAGATTATCATCAAACGAGTAATTGTTATACCCTTCGTGCCGAAGACACTAGAATGGGGTGGGCTGATTTAGCATATAAATCTACTATTATGCTAATGTCGGGTGGGGGTATTGGAATTGATTATTCCCAATTAAGACCCAACGGAAGTTCTTTAAAATCTAGTGGAGGAACTGCATCTGGTGTTATACCGTTAATGAAAACAGTTAATGAAATTGGACGTGGGGTTATGGCAGGCGGTTCGAGGCGTTCAGCTATTTATGGTTCATTGAATTGGAAACATGGAGATATTTTTAATTTTTTAACTGCTAAAGATTGGATCAAAGAAGTTAGAGAGTTAAAGGAAAAAGACTTTGATTTTCCAGCACCTTTAGATATGACTAATATATCTGTAATTTTAGATAAAGAATTTTTTAATGCTTTTGATAATATTAATCATTCTTTACACCAACATGCCCATGATGTATATAATCTTTTAATTAAACAAATGGTCAAAAAATCTGAACCTGGTATACAAATTGATTATAATGATTCTAATGAATCTTTGAGAAATGCTTGTTTTACTGGTGATATGAAATTATTAACTAAAGATGGTTATAAAACTTTTAAAGAATTATGTGATAAAGAAGTTTATTTTATAAATGATAAAAATAACATTACATTGGGCAAAGTTTGGTGTAATGGTAAAAAGAAAATAATTCAATTAAATATCGTATATTCTGGAACACGAAGAACAGAAATTATAAAATGCACTTCCGACCATATTTTATTTGATATAAATAATAATGAAATTATGGCTAAAGATACTTTATATAAAGTATTAAAACCACATTCAAATCATTATAATTCAATTGAAACTAACACATATCCTGTAGTGGTATCTATAAAAAAATTAGATGATGATGAATTAGTTTATGATTTTACCGAACCTGAAACACACACTGGTTATGTTAATTATATAAAAGTTCATAACTGTACTGAAATTGTATCTAAAGATGATAGTGATGTATGTGTTTTAGGTAGTATTAATTTTTCTAAAATTAAAGATATAAATGAACTAAAAATGGTTACTGAATTAGCAACATTATTTTTATTAGTTGGCACTGAATATACTGATAGACCCACTCCTAAAGTTAAAATTATTCAAGAAAAGAATAGAAGATTGGGCTTGGGTATTATGGGATTACATGAATGGTTAATTTTGAAAAATAAATCTTATGGTAGAGATAATGAATTATCTAATTGGTTAAAAACCTGGAAAGATATTTCAAATCAATCATCTAAAAAATGGGCTAATTATTTAAATTTCAATATTCCAGTAGCGGTTAGAGCGTGCGCCCCAAATGGAACTATAAGCATTATTGGAGAAACCACTAGTGGTATTGAGCCTATTTTTGCGGTGGCTTATCAACGTAGATTTTTAACTCCTAAAGGATGGCATCACCAATATGTTATTAGTCCTATAGCAGAAAAGTTGGTTAATGATGGTATTAACCCTAATAAAATAGAAGATGCTTATACTTTATCATTAACTCCAGAAAAAAGAGTTGATTTTCAAGTATTTATTCAGGAATATGTAGATAACGCTATTTCATCTACTATTAATTTACCCAAATATGGAAATCCTGGCAATAATAATTATGATGAATTTGGTAAAATGTTATATTCTTATTTACCCAAATTACGTGGCATTACTTGTTATGCCGATGGTAGTAGAGGTGGTCAACCTTTATCTGTGGTAGATTTTAATTATGCTATGAAACATAAAGATAAAGTATTTGAATCAAAAGAAGAATGTAACAATGGAATATGTGGTATATGATACCATCTCATATTCTAGTAGCCTTATATATTTGGTTACAACCTTTTCCCAATTATGTTTATGGTAATATTGTCAATTATGGCAATCAATATTTAGTAGAAGTTAATGCTCAATATAGAAATTATGATTTATCTTTATATCCTAACCGATGTGGAGTTTCTTTAATGTCACCATCAGATTTGGGTAAATCTGTTTGGATTAAATTACCTAGTGGGATTTGGATTCAATGTGTTTCTATAGATGCGGGTGCTTGGATAGATTATTATGATTTAATTTATCTAAAAGAGGAAATAGTTGAAGTGCCAAATTGGGTATTAAAATTATTTACTGATAATTGTTGTATTACACAAGGTGAAATTTATATAGGATTGTGTCCCCCCGAAAATAATTTATATCCTATTAAATATAATCCTAAATTAGAATTATCTAACACTTATGAAAGACCTTATTTTGAATGGAATAAACAACAAGTACCCACTAAATGTGATAATTTCAACGATAAATAGTACTCAGTTCCTATTGACTTATAAATCCTTTCGTATATAATATGTATTACGAAAGGATTTTATTTTTATGGTAAAATCACCACAATATTATCATGCAGAAGCTTTATTGAAGTTAGCAAGAGATAAACGGAAAGAATTACTTTATATTATTAAATTACTTGCCGATGTTTTAGAAGTTAAACCAGAAACGAATGATTATTTTGGTCATGTATCCGATAGCATTTGGGAAGATTATGATATTGATGAATTAATAAATCGAATTAATTTAGGAAAGGATAAAAATAATGTTGAATGAATTTACAATTGAATTTAAATATCCTAAAGAATGTGTTACAAATGAACAAAAAGAAGAATTTGTTACTAATCTTTTTCTTGCCATGAAATCTACTACTATTCCTGTAAAATATCGGGGAGTTGGTGAAAAACAGTATGTGGCATTGGTTAAACCGTATATTGTTACTTTTAAATTAGGAGAAAAATAATTTAAATGAATAAAACTGGAACAACATCTACGATTATTACTATAGCGGCTATTATTACTGCCGCGCCTCGTTTAGTTGTAGCTATGATGAGATCAGAGGGATTGATTTTACCTCCAACGTGGTTAGAAACTTGGACAGTGATTAGTATATTTTTATCAATTGGTTTAGCTATTCTTGAGGGGTTAGCATTTGGTGTTGTATTTAATGCTTGGCGTAGAGAGAAAAATAGAATCCGCAGTGTTATTTTAATTTCTTTAGCATTATTTTCAGCATTAATGTTTGTGGGCATGGTCGCTCCAAGTGTTGTAGCTAGCGTTAAAAATGTAAATATTGAAAAGGTATTTGATCAATGGGGAATTTTATTATGGGGATGGGCTACATGTGTTTCTTTATCTACCATTTCAATTGTAATGTCTGTTGGTTATAGCGAAATTTCCCAAAATCACCCTAATTTTGGAAAAAAATATAAAAAATCTAATGGGCTTACATTGCGTAAACGAGGTAGACCCAAGAAAATAGAATTATGATCAAAATTTGGTATGGTATTCCACTAAAAGAAAAACGTAAAGAATTAAAATCATTATTAGAAAATGGGTATCAATATTTTTATGAAAATAATAAATTATTTGGATTTGGCATTTCAGTTATTGAATATTCAAATGATCAAATATCTATGATGATTATGAACGAATTTTTAAAGGAACTGCGAGAAATTCACAAGTCAGTTTTTATAGATTTTATTAAATATAATTTAATAGGCGATAAATCTGAACCTCATTATAATTTTCCAATGTTATTTATATTTGAAGATGAATAATGAAATATTAATAAATGGTTATTGGGAAGATTTAGGATATTGGAATAATGATTATACTTGTTTTTCATATTATCCAGAACTTTCCAATAAACTTACTTGGCTAGAAAATATATATTTTATTGGTTGGTGTATATTTATAATAATTATTTTTAATATATTTATACTTATGCCATTATGTTATATATCAGGATGTAAATAAATTATGATTTTAAAATTTTGTGATAATTGTAATAAAATTCCAGATAATTATATTGAATTATATCATGATAATTCTCCTAATGCTTTATATTTTTCTAAATTAGATGCTTATTTATGGTTTCCCAAACATCATATATATTTTTGTTCATTATCGTGTTTCTATGAATGGGTAGTAAAACAATATAATAATTTAGAGGCAAAATCGAATGGCTAAATTTATATATTTATATCCTAATGAATCTCTTTATATTGATATGCAAATATTAGAAAACGAAAAATATTATATACATAGAGAAT
>Ga0172372_10011846_pt1 | contig 11037 bp, 17 predicted proteins | sample LakKiv5m_2_FD_114544 | JGI IMG/M metagenome (GOLD analysis project Ga0172372, IMG submission 114544) | Freshwater microbial communities from Kabuno Bay, South-Kivu, Congo - kab_092012_9.5m | ecosystem: Environmental > Aquatic > Freshwater > Lake | place: Democratic Republic of the Congo... | reverse complement strand
TATACTCAAACACCTTATAATCATCTCCTTATTCCTTATAAGTCCTTATAAATGTACGCTGGCAGTGTTGCCTAAGCGGTCGCACCATAAGACACACACAGTCTCACAGTTCTCCCCCGTCCAGTTATAAGAACCACAGCACACTTTTCCACAGCAAACTTATAAGTTTTCCACACGTTTTCCACAGTTTCTTATAAGTTTTCCACAAGCAGTTCGTGTTACTTTCAGTGACAGACTGTGATCTCGTTATAACCTGTGGAAAACTTTCGCTATACTTATGGGAACGTGTTTGCCCTTATAGTTACACACCAACACACACAGTTCCTAACAGTAACTCATGTCTGCTTCGTTGATGATCTCTGCACTTCGTCTGGGTAACACTGGCAACGAGATCTTGTCGATCTTGGATGCACTTACATCCGATGAGCAGTCTACCACATCTGACAGTGTTTGTCAAGTCGCTTATAATCAACCCACAGCAGATGTGATCGACTTCTGATAGTTATTCACCCCGTTCGTCATTGTCACTTATGGACAGTGTTTGGGCGGGGTTTCTTATACCGTCGCGGTGCGATGCCTAAAGCTAAAAACGCTAACTACCCTAACCTACAACGAACCAAAAGAGCGAACGAGATATAAGGCATCTCAAAAAATTTTTCAGGTATAAAAAATTTGATTATAGAAATCATAGGATGGTTTAAGAAGTTCTTTTGCTTTTAAAATATTACAGTTTGATAATGGTTCGGTATAGATTTGTGTATTAGATTTGGGGATAATTTGAGTATTAATTGGTGGTAAGTTTAAAAATTGTTCTAATTTGGATCGTTGTGTATGATCATTAGGATCAAAGATTTTTTCATTTAACAATAAAATCCGATCACCAAATACTTGATGAAATTTATGATAGGTATCAGGATATAAATTTTGAATATTATAATTGTAGATATCTTGATTAAAGAGATCAGATGCACTAGTAGGATGATTTAAGATTAATTTTTTCATATGGCAGTTAGAAAATAATCGTTTTATAGGATCTCTAAAGAGGAGGACAATTTTTACAGTAAAAAAATTAGATAGACAAGTATCAATTTCTTTTAAGTATCCTGGTGCAAATTGATGTTGGCAATACGAAGTTGAAAAGTCTCCTACACCATGATAGACAGATTTTACGATTTCGTATACGTTTACATAATATTCATAGTAAGTAGATAATGAATAATATTGAGATGTATAATCTGAATAAATTTTTTCTGGCAATTGAGTTTCAAAGTTTGGAATATAATTTTTCCACTCTTTCAAAAGAGATCTATGATGTAATGATATAACATCAAAATTTTTATATAAATGTTTATTTCTACACATATCTACCAAAGATAGATATCCAGTTTCTTTACATATTCCACAATGAATAAAGTTATTATAATTTTGTAGCATTTCAAAGAGTGATGATGTACCGCTTTTCCCTACTCCAGGGCAAAGTAAAAATGGTGGTTTAGTCATAAATAAAAAACTTACGTCCATATATTATATGTACTATAATAGATATCAAAATTTTTTCGAAGTATAAATTAATGAAATTCTTTCAAATAAAGAAGGGCATTATAAATTATATGAAAAGATTACTCAAGTGGTTCAAAATAAAATATAAGATGTGGAAATTGCGTCGAGAAGATCCTTACATTTATGAGGACTAATGCATTATAATCTTTTGTTCAACGGTTGTAGTTTTACTGAAGGATGTGAATTAGAAGGTAAGACTAAAGATTTTAATCATCGAATTAAAAGTCGATATAGTCATGTTATTCATGAGCGTACTAGTAAAACTTATGATAATATTGCATTAAGTGGTGTATCCAATAATCATATTACGAGGACAACAATCGAATGGTTTGAAAAGGGAAATACCTGTGATCTTGCAATCATACAATTCACAATGCCACAAAGGATAGAATTTATTTCTGGATTAACGGGTGAATTATCATTATTTGCACAGTTTAATTTTATTCCACATAAACCAAATGATTTTTATACCATAGAAAAACCAATCGATTTTGATGTCTTAAAAAAGAGTTATCATGAATATTATAGACATGTTTATAATTTAAATGTTGGGATCAATAATTTTTATAAAGATTTGTTTATTCTAGAGCAATATTTTGATAAAAAACAAATACCATATTACTTTATTAAATTATGTGATATCAATCATATAAAAAAATATAATGATGTTATATGGGCAGCATTATGTAAAAATCGATATCTAGATATACCTACAATCAATGGAGATATTTTAACAATGTCGTATCAAGGTGAAGATTATACTCCAGATTATTCAAAGGATGATCCAAAATATAAATGGTTAAATGGTATTCATCCTAGTGAACTAGGACATCAAAAAATAGCAGAGCATATTATCAACCATGCACTATAACTTATTCTTCAACGGTTGTTCTTATACCAACGGTTCAGAACTACAAGGAAAGGATGATGATCGAGAACATCGTCGATTACATCGTTTTAGTCATCTGATCAGTGAAAAGATGAATAAGACTTATGATAATATTGCACTCGGTGGGAATTCTAATGATCGTATTGTTAGAAGTACAATAGAATGGTTTGAGAGTGGTAATACATGTGATCTAGCAATCATACAATTTACTTTGATGTCAAGGTATGAATTTATTTCTAGACATGCAGCACATCCTGTTAATTTTGCACCTGGGACAAATATTCCATTGATGTGGGAAGTAGAAGGTAAGATTGAAAACAAAAAAGATTATAATGATGCAAAAGATGCTTATGATAGTTATTACAAGTATGTCTATAATGATAACTTAGGATTATACAATTTTTATAAGAACCTGTTTATACTAGAACAGTATCTTGAGAAGAATAATATTCCATGTTATTTTATTAAACTAGCAGGTGATCGTGCATGGTTAGATAGTCCACAAAAGAACGTATACTGGCGTCCTAGTTGTAAGCATACATACTCTAGTATTCCTGCCATTAACGGAACCATTTTAGATTCAGAAGATCGATCAAATTTTACAATTGATTATTCTAAAGATGGTTATCCAGCATTAAATGGGAAACATCCAAGCGAATTAGGACATCAACGGATTTCTGATTATATTATTAAACACTATGCATATCCTGTTCAACGGTGATTCGTATACCTGGGGTGATGAACTGCTCTATCGTTTAAGAGATCGCTTCAGTAACCTTGTCTCTAAACATTATAATGCAACCAGTAATAATATTTCCATCTGTGGTAATAGTAACGATGCAATCGCTCGTACCACAATAGAATGGTTTATTCATAATCGAAAGTGTGACTTAGCTGTCATTCAACTAGCACCGATGTCTAGATTTGAAGGATGGAACGCTGCTAAGCAAAAATATTATCATGTAACCATTCAGAAGACACCAGGATGGAAAGAATTTTATGTTGATCACTATCAAGATAAATTAGCCGCTGATAATCTCTTTAAGAACTATTATCTACTAGAACAGTTCTTTATTGCTCGTAAGATTAAATATGTCTTCATCCTGCATGATGCATGGGATAAGCATTTAGTCGAATCCAGTAATATCTGGAAATCTATGATTGTTCAAAAACCAATTTACTACATTAGAGGACATGATTTCATTGAGAATGTAATCATCCCTGAGAAAGATAAGAAAGAATTGATTGTATCTAATGGTAATCATCCTAATGAATTGGGACATCAAAAGATCGCTCAACATATTATAGATACTATTGGAACTCTCCAATAGAAATAAATGTTACTCTCTTCTCCAGATGAGTATCTTTATCAATTACAAGCGAATAATAAGGCAGACGCAATAAGATTATGGAGAAAAGCAATCAAGGAAGCATGGAATAACTGTTGCGCGTATTGCGGGGAAAATAAAGATCAAATGACAATTGATCATGTCATTCCGCAATCTCTAGGCGGAACTGATGAAATTATGAACGTTGTTTGCTGTTGTGAAGATTGTAACCGCGATAAGTCCCATACTGAAGTTGAAATTTGGTATTTCCAACAGTATTTCTTTAATCAAGAGCGTTGGGATAAACTTGAAGATTGGCGAACACCAAAACCAGCTGGTTCTAAGAAGCGATATATAAGAGGTAAAAATGGTACACCAACAAGATCAGTTATTCAATGAAGATTTATTTTGATGGATGTTCTTGGACATATGGTTGTGAATTAGATAATCCAGAACAACAGCGGTTTAGTAAACTAATCTGCGACTATTTCGGCGCAGAAGAAACTAACCTGGCAGTACAGGGCGGATCAAATGATAAGATTGTTAGAAAATTATTAACAGAAACAGACATTAGTCAGTATGATCTTGGTATCATACAAATGACACATCCATCAAGAACAGAGTTTTATACAAAACGTTGTTGGATCCCAATGAATATTCAGTATGATTATGTGTCTTGGAATTTAGAAAATACTGAAAAAAATATTTTATCACGATTTGCTTGCTGGAACTGGGGACAACAATCAGAAATGGATACCATGAAACATGCATGGAAAGAATATTATATCCATATTGTTACTAATAAATTTTTAGATAATAAAGAACATATTCATATACAAACAATCAAAGATCATTTCAAAGCAAATGGTGTGCCATTAATTTTGATGACAATCAATCACTGTACAAATCTACCAGACAAATTTGACATTCGTTTAACTGATCAAAAGTCATATCCTTTAGCACCTGGTCGCCATCCCAATAAAGAAGGACATCACATGATTTTTCACGATATTTTAAATTTCATAAACAATGAAAATTTACTTTGATGGATGTTCCTGGACATATGGAACAGAACTAGAACATAAAGAACAAGAACGCTTTAGTCGATTAGTTTGCAATCATCTCGGTGCTGAAGAAACAAATCTTTCTTGCCCTGGAGGATCCAATCAAAGGATTATTAGAAATCTACTAACAGAGATAGATATTACAGAATATGATCTAGCCATCATACAATTAACATACTCATCACGTACAGAGTTCCATGATGGTACAGTATGGAGAACAATTAATGTCACTCCTAGACGAGTTAATATCAAACAAGATTTAGCATTAAATGTAACCCACCAAGATTTTTGGGAATATTACTACACTCATATCTGTAATGATCATTTCTTTAAGACACAAGAAAAGATCTCTACTCAAACAATTAAACACTACTGCAAATCTAAACAAGTTCCATTAATACTAATGTCTATTGACCACAAAACAGAATTGGATTATGATATAATCTTGACAAGACCATGGAAACGGTATCCGACAGCACCAAAGAAACATCCAAATAAAGAAGGACACAAAATGATTACAGAAGACATTCTAAATATTATAACGTCTCGGCAACTCTTATGACGTATAATGTGTATATCGATCAAAAGATCGCCTTTGAAAATTTATCTAAAGAAGATGCTGATCAACGTGTTAAAGAAATTCAGCAGATGATTTCTGCTGGCATTCCAACTGAATATACAGTTGAACAAATTAAAGTTATTAAAATTAAACCATGAACCCCATTGCAAAATTGATCAGATGGATCAAAGGTGAATATAAGTTGTGGAAACTACGCAGACAAGATCCTTACATTTATGAAGAGGAATGAAACAACTTTATTATACTTAGATAAAGTTTTGGAAGTAACCACTGACCAGTCAATTAGAGATTTTTATAGACGTTGGTTATATATTCAGATTAACCAGTTATCTGATGATGAATTTAATGAAAAAATAAAAAATGATTTTCCAGAAATCTTTTGAAGAATTATTAAAATATAATCAACCAATAGGTATTAAACTTACATCTAAGTTTGATGCTTCATTGGTTTTTTATTTGCTGGCTAAAACAATAGACTTAAATAAAAAATATTCTGTTGAGTTATATCCATTTACTGTAGGATATAAAAAAAACAAAATACATATTCTCAAATCAATCAAACAAATTCATTTATTTGTTAAAAATAGTTTTCCAAATGTCATTATAAAAGATATTAAGTATTTTAATTATGATTATCCTGATTGTATCAAGTATTCAAGAAATCAATGGATTTTTTGGGGGTTTGCTAAAAAGGAAATGTATGAACAATATGGAATTAATATTTGTTTAGATGGTAGGTCTAGAAACTTTCCGCTGAGTATTTTATTAAGAAATCAATATAAAAATAGACATCTTGAAAAAGATTTTGATTTTAGTAAAGAACCGCAAAACTATACACAGTATGATTCACCATTTTGCAATATTACTAGAAAAGAAATTGCAAAAATTTATCAAGATTTAAACTTAATGAATACTCTATTACCATTAACTAGAATATGTGAAATGGATCCTTCTTGTGAAATGTGTGATTGGTGTAAAACCTTCAGGATTTCATTTGGTGCCACTTTTTCGGAATATATCCAAAACGTTCACGACAAAAATCATACTCATACTTAATGTAAGGATAAAGTTCTTTAATTTCTTCTTCCGTAAAATCTTCATACTTTACTGGATTAGGTCTATAAACAGAAAAATCTGGTTTACAATATGGAATGCCTACAAAGTCAGTTACTTTTTTTATTGTTTTTTCGTTAAACATATCTTCATAGTATAAGTAAAGAACTTCTTCCTCAGCAAAACAACTATCCATAGTTTTAATCGTCCAAGAATATGGGTAGTAATTTCTATACTCTTTTATGTTTCTTATTGCCAACTGTTTTGGCGTATATTTGAGATCTGGACCTTCATCACGCACTGCACTACCTTTTTGAAGTCCATGAGAAAGGGAACGCAGTTGTTTAGAAAATGAATATATTCTTTCTATAGGATCTCTCATTTGAAAGATACATCTAATATTAAAGTGATCACCAAACCTAGATTTAAACTCATTAATAATAATCGGATCCAACATAGAATATTGCACACTATAATCTCCCACTACACCATACTTTGATGATAATTCTTTAAAGAATTTTTCATATAAATCAAATGTAGGATTTAATTTATATTTTAAGTCTAAAGCAGTATTAATGCGGAAATATTCAAACTTTCTTTCTGTGACTTCCTTGTTGTGAATTATTCTCGCATTAATTTCTTCAATACTTCTTTGATAATCATATAGTGGTTTTCTATTACTAAAATCTGTTATGGGGTCCAAATATTTTGTTTGATAGTCATATAAAAATGCATGTTCTTTAACACCATTAAATCCTACAAGATCATAAGTTTGAAAATAGTTTGATAACCAACTAGTTGCACATTTTGCAGCACCAAATCCAAGAAGAAAAGTCTTTTTCATATCATATCATTTTTATTATCTATACTATCACTAAATAAGATGATTAGATGATTGATCATGATTGGAATAAGTGAAGGATTTCATGATGCTGCTATTGCAGTTGTCAATGATGGTAAGATCAAGTTTGCTGCCCATGCAGAACGTTATTCTAAGGTAAAGCACGATAAGCATTTAAATCTACCAGTATGTGCAGAAGCATTGCTCCATACTGAAGATGATATCGTTGCATTCTATGAACGTCCCTGGTTGAAACGTACTCGTCAGTTCTTTGCAGGACAATATAAGAGTGCATTCAAGGAAAGGAATATCTATCTCACTCCTAGTCATTATTATTCACATCATCTCTCCCATGCTGCTGCAGCATTTCAGACATCACCCTATTCCGATGCTGCATGTGTTGTCGTAGACAGTATTGGTGAATGGGATACGGCTTCAATCTGGCACGCTCAGATGGTGGAGGGATGTGCTAAGTATAAGAAGGTATGGTCTAAGAAATATCCAAGTTCTATTGGATTATGGTATTCTTCTTATACGAAATGGGCAGGTTTGAAACCCTTAGACGAAGAATACATCTTTATGGGTATGGCAGCGTTTGGTAAGCCCTTATACGTGGAACAAGCGCGTAACATGCTCTCTAGAAATAACCACAAAGGCTTTTCCACCTCTCTTGAAGGAAATCCAGAAGACAACTCAAAGAGTGCAGAGATTGTTCTCTATGAGGAACTGAGAAAAATTTTCAATAAAGCAAGACAGTATAGTAATAATATTTGTTATGGAGGAGGTGTTGCTTTAAATTGTGTAGTGAATACTAAGCTACAAAACGAACACCCGTACATGTGGATTATGCCCAATCCAGGAGATGCTGGAGCTTCCTTAGGGGCAGCTTTGTTATCTTATGGTGGTAAAGTAAACTTCACCCCATATGTGGGTGAAACCATTCAAAAAACGGTTGATCCAAAGAAAGTAGTTGACACATTACTGCACAGAGGCATGTGTGGGATTGCGAATGGTCCAGCCGAGTTTGGACCACGGGCTTTAGGTAATAGAAGTCTTTTGGCGGATCCTAGAACGCTACAGATGAAGGATTTAGTTAATACTGTTAAGAAGAGACAGAAGTTTCGTCCGTTTGCTCCTGCTATTTTAGAGGAGCACTGTCAGGACTATTTCCGTATGCCAGCAGATAGTCGCTATATGTCCTTTGTATACGACTGTAAGCGTCCTGATTACATCCCAGCATGTGTTCATGTAGATAATACTGCTCGGGTTCAAACCGTTCCTATATGGTCTTCTAGCATCCTTAGAGAAATACTTGAGTGTTGGTATGAACGCACTGGATGTCCAGTTCTTCTAAATACATCACTCAATATTCGTGGGATGCCTATTGTTAATACTTGGGAAGATGCAATACAGTTTTCTAAACAATACGATATTAAGGTTTACTAATGGAAGAAAAATTCATTTGTTCAAAACCATTCAATACAATATTCAATCATCCTGGTAGGCATTATACACCATGTTGTTGGGCAAATTATACAGTAAATGAAAGTAATCCAAACAACACATTACCATTTGATCATTTTGATGGAGATGATTTTAGAAGACTTAGAAAAGAGATGATGATAGGAGAAAAAACAGATTTTTTATATTCTTATTGTAGGTATTGTATTGATAGAGAAGAAGAAGTTAAGGATTCTCCAAGGAAAAAATTTAAAATCAATTCAGATTTTATTTCCCATAATTTTAATATGGATGGATCGCTAATAAAAGGAACTAAAAATAGATACATTACACTTTCAATAAACATTTATGGCAATTATTGCAATTTAGAATGTTATGAGTGTGATCCACTTGTATCTACTTCCAGAAAAAAAGCAATTCAAAAAATACAACCTCAATTAGAGTCTATAGGAATAACTCAAAAATCAATTTCAGAAGAACCATTGTTTAAATCTGTATCATTTGATGAAAAAAATAAAGAACAATTTGAATCTATTATTAATCAAATAGTTGAATATGCCGATAATGTTTTTTCTATAGAATTTGTTGGTGGAGAACCAATGCTAATGAAGTCTCATTTCAAATTACTTGATAAACTTATACAAAATAATAAATCACATTCAATTGTATTAGTTTATATTTCAAATATGACTTTGATGACTATTGATAAAATGAAATATTATTTTGACAATTTTAAGAAAATTAAAATACAATGGAGTGTTGATGCATTGCAAGAAAGAAATCATTGGTTAAGATATCCGACAAATTGGGACGAAACTACAAAAAATGTCATTGATATTCAGAAATACTTAAAGACAACTAAAACGGGCGATATTATTGCAACAATAACTCCTAGTTTATTGGGAATAGTATCTTTAAGAAAAACATATAATTGGTTATTTGCAAGAAAATTAATATCTAAAGAACGTCAAATTTTTAATGCACTATTAAAACCTAGAATTTTAAGAACAAGAAATCTACCAGATGAACTCAAAGAAGAAATTTGTAAAGATGTAAAACTTATTTCAGAATATCACTACAATGATCTTATACAACCTAGAGATGAGCACCAATTTAAAATGGCTATAAAATATTTTGATTTATTAGATCAATCTAGAGGAACTAACTGGAGAGAAACATTTCCAGAAGTTGCAAAGTATGCAAATTGACATTTTCTAAATAACGTGGTATCATAAATTTGGGTGATACCCGTTTACGTAAACAAATCAAATTGAAGTATATTCATGGCAAAAGGTTTTAAAGTAGTCACTAAACCACCTACATCATCAAGCGGTGGTTCTGATGATTTTAATTTGGAAGAAGCAAAACAAATGATCAAAGACAAGAGCATTGTCTTTTGTCTTCCTGGTAGAGGCGTTTCATATACATATCTCAAAAATTTTGTACAACTCTGTTTTGATCTTGTACAAAATGGTGCGTCAATCCAGATTTCACAAGATTATTCTTCAATGGTCAACTTTGCCCGTTGTAAGTGTCTAGGTGCTAATGTTCTCCGTGGTCCCGATCAACTTCCTTGGGATGGTAAACTAAAGTATGATTACCAACTTTGGATTGATAGTGACATCGTATTCAACACAGAATCGTTCTATCGCCTAGTATGGATGGATAAGGACATTGTTTGTGGTTGGTATGCAACTGAAGATGGCGTAACAACATCGGTTGCACATTGGCTTGAAGAAGATGACTTCAAGAACAATGGCGGTGTTATGAATCATGAAATGGTTGATGGTATTCAAAAGCGTCGTAAACCATTCACTGTTGATTACACTGGGTTTGGTTGGACACTAATCAAGAATGGTGTATTTGAACATCCAGAGATGAAGTATCCTTGGTTTGCTCCTCAGATGCAAGTTTTTGATTCTGGAGAAGTTCAGGATATGTGTGGTGAAGATGTTTCGTTCTGTCTAGATGCAATCAAGGCAGGATTTGAAATTTGGTGTGATCCTATCTGTCGAGTAGGACACGAGAAGACACGAGTTATTTAATATATAAGTTAGAATTTGTGTCGGATTATACATGGAGAAATACGATATATATTGTCAGGGGAGAAAAATCTATTCTTCCGTAACGGAAGAGGATATGTTGGAGATCACGCAAGAACTTGCTGATCAATTTTATCAAAATGGTACTCCCCATCCTGACGATATTGTGGTAGAATATCTTGGTTACGACATTGAGTAAATTATGGCAGTGAAAAAATC
>Ga0172372_10011843_pt1 | contig 11038 bp, 8 predicted proteins | sample LakKiv5m_2_FD_114544 | JGI IMG/M metagenome (GOLD analysis project Ga0172372, IMG submission 114544) | Freshwater microbial communities from Kabuno Bay, South-Kivu, Congo - kab_092012_9.5m | ecosystem: Environmental > Aquatic > Freshwater > Lake | place: Democratic Republic of the Congo... | reverse complement strand
TGGACTCAGCCTCTGCAGAACTGGAGCCTGACCATATCACAACTTTCTATTATTTTTGGTAAGAGATTGAAACTGGCGTTCCTTGAATGAAAAATCAAATAGCACAGTTTAGTTTACACTCCCGAGTGTAAGGGAGAACTGTGCTATTTATTCCGTGTACCATAACTTCACCCGCACTTACTATGCCCGCAACTCTTGCACTTCAGGCAACCTTCTTCGAAGATCAATCCCTCGGCGTCACCGCATTCTGAACACTTTCTATCTACGGCTTCTGTTCCGTCAGGAATAAATTTCTTCAGCGCTCGTTCAATGCCCGACTTCCAGTTGTTGATGGAATCAGAATAGAGATTCAGATTCTCAATCAGGTTTACTACATGTGGAATCGGCATACCGTGACGCAACACACCTGAAATCAATTTCGCGTAGTTCCAGTATTCCTTATCGAATGAACGCGACAATCCTTCAATAGTAATACGGAATCCATCCTGATCGAGATAACGGAAATCGTAGCGCTTCTTGCCGTCTTCTCCCGTGTTCTTAATCACCCAGCCCTGCGTAACGTAAGAAGGAATAACAAATGAATCCTGCGCTTTTCCTGTGAAGATTTCATACGGTTTGCCTTCAAGAATTCCTACAAACGCAAGCCATGGTTCGTTGTGATTGCTGAATCGAATAACTTCGGCAACGAGTTCTTTCGGACGCTTCGGAGGACGTGAATCAGCAATGAATTCACTCTCAGATTTTTTCTTGTCCTTCTTGTCTTTCTTTTCATCCACCGCAACAAGAACTCCTGAACGAGATCCGTCGCGATAAACAGTAATTCCTTTCAAACCTTTCTTCCAGGCCTGCATGTAAATTTCCCCGACGTCTTCAACACTCACATCAGATGCAAGATTGATTGTGGAGCTGATGGAATGCGTAGTGTATTTCTGAATCACGGATTGCAATTCGATACGCTTATCCCAACGGATTTCAGAAGCAGTAGAACCTGCATACGGACTCTTATTGATATCGTTTTCATTGTTGATGTCCATCCACATTTTCAGTTTCTGATGGTACACAGTGAATTCCTGCCACGAGTCGCCCATGTGATCGGTGAAATCAATGCGTGCATCAGGATCAGCAGGATTCACTTTGCGACGACGCTTGTATGCAAGCATGAACACCGGTTCAATTCCGGATGAAGATTGTGCCAGCATACTCAACGTGCCTGTAGGAGCAACCGTGCTGAGTGAAATATTTCTTCTGCCGAATTTCTGCATGCGCGTGTACAGTTCAGGGAATTCGGCGCGCATCATCTGTACAAACTCCGAAGTGTCTTCGATTTCAGCATTAAATACGGAGAAGCGTCCGCGTTGGAGAGCCATGTCAACAGAACTGTTGAATTCCGCTTCCATTTTTGTGCGCATGATCTGATCTGTGATTTTGATCGCTTCATCAGAATCGAAACGTATGTTGAGTGCGGCCAGTGTATCTGCAAGTGCAGTAAATCCGAGTCCGGTGCGGCGACCGTCTTTACCGTTGTTGTAAAGCAGTTTCCATGTTTCCAGTTCCACAGCTTTGATGTGTGCAGGTTCAGTATCACTTTCCACTTTATTGAGAATGCGTTTTACGGCTTCGAGTTCAAGATCCACGAGATCATCCATGAGTCGTTGTGATTCGTAAGTAATAGCGGCGAACTTCTCGAAGTTGAATTTCGCTTTCTTTGTAAACGGTTCTTCAACGAAGTTGAAAAGATTCAGCGCAATCAATCGGCAACTGTCGCCGCCCTGCATGGCAATTTCGGAGCAAGGATTAGTGGATACGTTTTTGAATCCGGGATAAACAGAGGAAGTGGAATACGCATGTTGGCGATCCCAGAATATTAAGCCGGGTTCAGCGGTGTTGTGAGCACTTTTAATCACGGTGTTCCACAATTCACGCGCGTTTACCTTCTTCGTGATTCGCGGTTCAGTAGAATCAATCGGAAAACGAAGCGTAAACTCTTTATTGTCGTGTACAGCCTGCATGAATTCATCAGACAATCGCACAGAAATATTTGCTCCTGTTACTTTGGATAAATCCTGCTTGATGGTGATGAACTTTTCGATGTCAGGATGACGAATGTCCATTGTGATCATCAACGCACCGCGTCGGCCGTTCTGCGCCACTTCACGAGTTGTGTTGGAGAAACGTTCCATGAAAGAAACAGCACCTGTGGAAGTTCCTGCAGAGTTGGAAACGTGAGCGCCGTCCGGACGTAAAGATGAAATGTCGATTCCAACACCGCATCTTCTCTTGAAGAGTTGAGCGAGTTGCTGATCGGTGTAGAAAACACCTCCGTATGAATCATAGATTTCAGGAAGCACCACGCAATTCGAAAGTGATGCGATAACGTTGTGATTTCCTAATGACGACATTACACTTCCTTGCGGAATAACGTAGCGGAAATCTTTGAACAAATCGTAGATCGCGGTTTCTGTCAGTTGAGAACGTGATTTCCCGTATTCAGATAGTCCGTTGTAAGATCCGTTTACAGGATGATCGAGATAATATCTTTCGATACGTGCGAACTCTGCAGCCATGCGTTTGTGCATAGCATCAGGAGAATCTTCGAGGAAGTTTCCATTAGCATCTTTCATGGCATATTTATTTATCCATGTGGAAGCTGCGAGTTCATCGCCGGAAAAATAAGTGAGAGATTTCTTCATCACTTCTTCGCGTGTGAATACGTGCAACACGCGTGATGATTTTGTTTTTTTATCTGTTGACTTTATCATAAATGTGAAATTTCAGAGAATGAATTTGAGGTGCAATTTAGTCGGAGAATATTCCGACACTCTATCATTCTTTTTAACATGCAGCATTCCTTTTCAACAATGCAAACGGAAATGTGATTCAAAACATAAAAGGTGCTGACAATTGTCATCGTTCTGTTCTGATACGGAAATTACCTTGTGGCAGTTACACTGACAACATGCTTTTCAATGAAGTAATATTCGGTCCGGTCAAAAGCAGAAGATTCGGAATTTCGCTGGGAGTTAATTTGCTTCCTACAGAAAACAAGCTCTGCAACTTCGAATGTATTTATTGCGAATGCGGTTGGACAGAGGGTAAGCGCGGAAAAGCTGAGTTCGCAGATCGTTTGGTTATTGCAAGTGCATTGCGCGCCAAATTGATTCAGATGAAACAAGAAGGTGTTAAACCCGATGCTATCACATTTGCGGGTAATGGCGAGCCGACAATGCATCCTGAGTTTGCGGGTATTGTTGAAGATGTTGCGAAAATCAGAGATGAACTTTCTCCGGGTACGCAGATTGTTGTTCTCAGCAATGCCATGCTTGCAGATCGTGAACAGGTGAGAAGAGGTTTAATGAAAGCAGATCGTCGCATTCTTAAACTCGATGCAGGTGATGCGCAGACATTCCGCTTGATCAACGGACCACAGAGCGAAACAACGTATCAGAAGATCACACATACGCTGGAATCATACGCCGGCAAGGCAGAAGTGCAAACGATGTTTCTGACCGCAAAGCACGAGGGACATGAAATCGATAACACCACTGCGGCATCTGTCAGTTTGTGGATTCAGGAGTTGAAGCGAATCAAACCTTTGCTGGTGCAATTGTATTCTGTGGATCGTGAAGCGCCATTGCACAGTGTGAAGCCGGTTTCAAAAGAAATACTTGAACGAATTGCAGAGCAGGTGAGGAGGGAAGGAATCCGCGCTGAAGTTTTCTGAGAACGCTGCGTTGTATCATTGTTTGAAAGCTGCAGTTCTGATTTTCTTTGCAGCAAAATCATTGTTATGATGTTTGTAGTTGCAGGAGTCTGGCTGTTGCTCGCATTAGGATTAGCTTATTCCATTTCCTATCTGAGTGATCTGAGAAGGTTTCTGCGAATTGCATTATTTATGATTCCCGGATCATTTGTAGCAGGAGTGCTCATACTTGCCTGGGCAATTGCAGGAAAGTAAAACCGAGGAAGAAAGAAGATGAATCAATGATGATTCAGATCCACGGGATGTGCGATAAGTTCGAGTCTGTGCTGATCCACAATTCTGATCTTTTTACCGACAAGCCCGAGAACTTTTTCTCTCTGCAGAGCTGCCAGAGTGCGAATCGTAGTTTCTGTTGATGTGCCTGCGATATTGGCAATCACTTCCCTTGTAAGCCTTGCATTGATAGTTTGCTGATCATCTTCTGTTCCGTAATAATCTTTCAGCATGATCAACGCATCTGCTATACGCTCTTTTACTTGTTTGCGTGCCATGTTGGTGACCATCATTTCAGCTGAACGTAAATCGGCTGCAAGAAGTCGAATGGTTTGCAAGGCTAGATCCGGATTCGTTTTGAGCGCGTTCATGTACACTGTCTTTGGAAAGAAGCACACTGTTGAATCTTCCAGCGCGGTGGCAGAAGCGTAGTAATGTTCATCGCTGAGCATTGCACGATAACCGAGAACATTTCCTGCTTTGGCAAAACGAACGATCTGTTCACGCCCATCGTCACCGAGTTTGTGAATTTTTACTTTGCCGGAGAAGATACAGAACACCCCGTGGGGCAGGTTCCCTTCATAGAAGATCACCTGTCCCTTTTTATATACGGCGTGGGTTTTTTCGGCCGACATCAGATTCAGAATTTCCGGAGGTAAGCTGGAGAATACGGAAGTCTTGCAACCTTCGCATCCCGTGCAAAGCGGTTTTTCTGTTTTAGAATTGTTCTGTGAGGCCATCGTTTCGGAAATTAGAAGTGAAACAATCTTTGTGTACTGTACGAATTACATCGGAGGCATCATATTCCAGCAGGTACGGGCTGCCACCATTATAATGATGAGCACAACAGCAATAACAGTTCTTCTGTTTTCGTTGATCATTTTCTCGAAGTAACCGTTTTCAGTAGTGTCAACAAATGGTAAGCCTTTACCGGTTGCGTCTACCATCACACGATTAACGTAAGAAAGGAACAGGAACAACAGTCCACCGACTACACCCAATATTACCAGAACCGGTAACCAGGGAATGTTGCTCCTGTGATCTTCTTTGTCAGGTGCTGATGCAGCTGCTATTTGTGCAAGTGAATCGGCAACCCGTTTCTTATTTGCGTCTGCGAGTTCTTTCTGTTCCAGATCATCAACGTAAACGAAAACAGATTTAATTTCCTCATTGCTCAGCGTGAACGGAGGCATGGGCATGTTGTTGAATTCGGCGGCAATAGCAACTGCATCTGCATCTCCTGTTTTCACGAACTCGATGGAATTCGTAACCCATTTCTGCAGCCACTCTTGAGAACGTTTCTTCGATACACCACGAAGTCCCGGTCCTGTCATTTTTTTATCAGAAGAAGAATGACAGGAAGAACAATTGGCTTTGAAGATTGCTTTGCCGTCGGGCTGGGCATTCGCTTCTGTAAACAGACCGGCGAATGTCAGCATTAATGCGCTGATGAAAGTCAGCATCCCAAATCTCTTGAGCGCGCTCCGCTGACTGTTGCCTTTCGTTTTCATAAGTTCAGTTATTAAACTGATTAGTTGTTTTTTGATTTTTCGCCTTCAGAATGCTTTGTGCTGTTTCTGATTGTGCGACGATCCCAGTTCCAGATTACCTGCTGATAACTTCTCCAGAGATAATCTACCGGATATACGAGGAAGTGCATGAAACGTGTGAACGGAATAATAGCGATGATGGAAAACGCAGATACTACGTGAATCTTCAGCCACCATGAATTAACTCCTGAAATTGCAGTGATGTCCGGATCGAATACAAAGATGGATCGCAAATAAGGAGTGAGGAATGCTGCGAACCAGGAAGAACCCCAACGATTGAAGTACGCTACACATAATCCTGAAACGATTTGCGTAAGGAGTATAAGAAATACAACTACGTCCATCTTGCTCGTTACAACTGTTACTCTTGGTGTTGTAACGCGACGAAGGATAAGTAATCCCAGTCCTATGAACGCTGAAAGTCCGAATCCGAACGAAGCGATTTCAAGAATCAGAAGTCGCATTGGTTGGCCATTCCACGCAAGCACTGCGCTAGGGAAGAGGAATGCAATAAGGTGACCAAAGAACAGAATCAGCAATCCCCAGTGAAAAGGCTGACTGCCCCAGAAAAGTTTACGCCCTTCAAGAAACTGAGAAGAGATTGAAGAGACGGAGAATCCTTTATTCTTGTAACGGTAAATTGAACCAACAAGGAACACCGCCAATGCGGCATAAGGAAATATTACGAACAGAAACTGATTAAGCGTGGCATTGAACATAGCTAGTCGAGTTTATAATTGTTTTCAAAGGTGTTTGCATTGCGCTTCTGAAAGAATGAAGCGGGATTCGGAATAAAGCCGCCGTAGTTGGCGTCTTCGACAGGTTTCTCCTGCACCGGAAATTCCGTTTCCAGTACAATCAGCAAAGCCTGAAGAGCATTGCGGTAAACATTACCGAAGTTGAGTTCGTGGTCGATTAACGCTTTATGAAGTTTGCGAAGTACCTGTTCCTTCAACTCCACACGCGATTGTTCAAATTCCCCGATCATTTTCTTAGTTCCGGGAATCAGAATATCGTGAGCAAGTTGTTGTCGCAGCAATTGATCTTCAGAGATGTCCATCAGCGTAAGCATATTGGACAAGTGATCAGGTAAATCCGTTCCGCAATCGTTGTTCAGTTTTTTCTGTTCTTCCTGCATGTGTAACAGGAAGGCTCCGCGTTTGTAGTCTTCTCCGAAGATTACATATCCGAGATCGAGATAACAGATTGGTTGAACATCGAATGTTTTCGTGTAGAGTTCTTCGCGCTGATCATCATTTACACTTTTCATGTAAGTGCTGAAGCGTTGAAACTCTGCAGCGGCAACCGGCCAATGGGCCAGGAGATACTCGCTGACGCGATCCAGTGTCTCCGTGAAATTGCTTTCCGGATATCTGAACACGTCAGCGAATATGCTGTATGTATTTCGCATAATCATGGTTTAGAGTCCTCTTGCCGGTCTTTCTTTGAATCCGAATCCGGTGTTGCCTTTCACATCGCCGGTGTTCTCGAGCATTTCTATGGATTCTTCGCGGTGTGCCGGTGGAATTACGAAACGTTCATCGAACGTAGCGAGTGTGGTGAGACGGAAAATGGCATCAGCTGTTGCAGTATCCATTTTAGTGTCTTCAAGAGCCGCATTAACGGTTTTTTCATCCACATCGCCAACGGTTACGTTTCTGCGGTGCCAGCGAACAGTCATCAGTCGCTTGAGTACTTCCGCTACAGTTTCTGTATTTCCCGCTGAGAAAAGCGACGCGAGATACTTCATCGGCAAACGTGTTGTGTCGATACCGCCCCATAGTCCGTTGGTGTTGGAATTGTACACTCCGTTGTTCACTGTACCAACGCTTGGTAATAATGCCGGAACATAGAACAGGTTCGGAAGTGTACGGAACTCAGGGTGTAACGGTAAGGCGAGTTTCCACAGTTTTACGAATTTGTAAACCGGAGATTTCTGTGCGGCCTCAATTGTAGAATCTGCAATTCCGTTCTTCTTCGCTTCTTCAATTACTTTCGGATCAAACGGATCGAGATAGATATCCATCTGCGCCTGAACGATCTGATCTTCCGGAACAGATGCAACTGCTTCAATTTTGTCTGCATCGTAAAGCATCACTCCCAGATAACGGATTCGACCAACACAAGAGTGGAAACATGCCGGAGCCTGTCCTGATTCAAGACGCGGATAACACAATACGCATTTTTCTGATTTGCCTGTATGCCAGTTGTAGTAACTCTTCTTGTAAGGACAAGCAGTTACACACATTCTCCATGCACGGCAACGCTCCTGGTTGATGAGCACCACTCCGTCTTCACCGCGCTTATATAAAGCACCTGAAGGACATGAAGCCACACATGCGGGATTCAGGCAGTGATTACAGATTCGCGGCAGGTAGTGGAATGTCATTCTTTCCAGCTGGAACATTACTTCCTGCTCTGCAGGAGTAAGCTTCTGCATATTTACATCCTGGCGTGCATAATCAGGCGAGCCTCCGAGATCATCGTCCCAGTTCGGTCCGGCTTTCACGTCCATTGTTTCTCCGGTAACAAGCGAAACCGGTCGTGCAGTCGGCTGATCATTTCCTTCAGGTGCTGTAAACAAATCCTGATACTTGTATGTCCATGGTTCATAGTAATCATCCAGAACCGGCATATAAGGATTGTGGAAAATGTTTTTCAGTCCGCGCAATTTTCCTGCGCCTTTCAGTGAAACCGAATCCGCAGTGCGTTCCCAGCCTCCCTGATATATATTCTGGTCTTCCCATTTTGTCGGATATCCTGTACCCGGCTTGGTTTCCACGTTATTCCACCACATGTACTCTGCACCTTTGCGATCTGTCCAGATATTCTTGCACGCAATGGAACAAGTATGACACCCGATGCATTTGTCGAGGTGGAATACCATTGAAACTTGAGATCTTACGTCCATAACTCTTCTTTTTTATATTCGTTAGAATTCAACATTGGTCATTTTGCGTACGAGAACGTGCGTATCACGGTTCACTCCTACAGGTCCCCAGTAATTGAAGTGGTACGAGAATTGTCCGTAACCTCCAACCATCAGACTCGGTTTCAAATGCACGCGTGTGAAACTGTTGTGACCTCCTGCACGTTTTCCTCCGCGTATCTGCGACTTCGGCACAGTGTAAGTACGTTCCGGTGAGTGATACACGATACATACTCCGGATGGAATACGAGCACTTACGCAGGCGCGTGTACAGTACACACCGTGGTCATTGTACACTTCCACCCAATCGTTGTCTTTGATACCGAGATCCGCTGCGTCTTTCTCGCTCATCCAGCATGGTTCCATGCCTCGTGAAAGTGTAAGCATACGAAGTGTATCACCGTAGGTAGAGTGGATGTGCCATTTACCATGCGGCGTGAGCACGTTAAGCATTTTGGCTTTTCCATCGTTTACTGTTACACGCAGATCGCCGTAAGCTTTCGGTGTTGGAGATGGTTTATAGGTCGGCAAATGTTCTCCGAATGCAATATATCCGTCGTGGTCGAGATAGAACGACTGTCGTCCGGTGAGTGTTCGCCATGGAACCAGACAATCGACGTTGTACGTATACGCACAGTACGCACGACCGTTATCCATCAGACCTGACCACAACGGAGAGTTATTGTAACGCTTCGGTTGTGCCTGCAGATCTGCGTATTTAATCAGCACCTGCTCGTAGCCTTTGCCGTGCTGCATCAACGGCATTCCTGTTTTCTTCTCCATGTTGGAGTAAGCTCGTGTTGTGAGATGTCCGTTCGTAAGTGAAGAAAGCGTCAGAATCGCATTGATTGCTTCAATATCTTCTTTCACTGATGGATACTCTTTTCCGTCGACTTGCTGAACATGACGTTTGTCTTTCAGCATTTCTTCGTATACATCATCGGCCATGAAATTCACACCATGCGCACCGATCTGATTCTTGCTGATGTTTCCACCCAATGCAATGAACTTGTCGTAGATTTTAGTGTAGTCGCGTTCAACAACAACAATCTTGTGCATGGTCTTGCCCGGAATCGGCTCACATTCTCCCTTATACCAATCCTGAATGTGCGGCTGTGTGATTTCATCAGCGCTGTCGTGAGACAACGGCATGTTCACAATGTCCTTCACAGGCTCAGGCATGTAGTTCTTCGCAAGCTCGCTGAGTTTTTTCGCGAACAACTGGAAGATCTGCCAATCTGTTTTTGCTTCCCAAACCGGAGCTACAGCGGCAGAGAGCGGGTGAATGAACGAGTGCATATCGGTACTGTTGATATCCGCTTTCTCATACCATGATGCGGTCGGAAGAACGATATCAGAGTACAATGCCGATGTATCCATGCGGAAGTTGATGTCAACCACCAGATCCATTTTTCCTTTCGGCGCTTCTCTCCAGAGAATTTCTGAAACGTGATCTTTCGCAACTTCATCAGCCACTTTGTTAGTGTGTGTGCCGAGATAGTGATCCAACATGTATTCGTGACCTTTCGCACTCGACATCAACGCGTTTCCGCGCCAGATAAACCAGTTGCGAGGGAAGTTGGTTTCGTTATCAGGATCCATGATGCAGTAACCGACTTCTTTAGATTTCAGTTTCTCTACCACATATGCGCGGATCTCGTCATCAGATTTTGCTCCTTTTGCAGCAGCTTCTGCGGATAACTCCAGATTGTTACGGTTATATTGCGGATAGAACGGCATCCATCCGTTGCGCACTGCCATTGCAGCGAAATCGGCAGAGTGCATGTTACCGAGTTTACTTCCGGTAGGAATGCTGTTGTATTCTGCCTGATTGCCGTCGTATCTCCACTGATCGGAGTTGATGTAATGCCAGATCGGACCTTGCTGCAAACGATTGGCTCCTTGCCAGTCTTTTGCCGACATCAAAGTTGACCATGAATCCATAGGAGCAAGTTTTTCCTGTCCTACATAGTGATTCATTCCGCCACCGTTCACGCCGTTACATCCTGTGAGCATCTGTGCCATAATTGCGGCGCGATACATCAGGTTGTTGTGGAACCAGTGACAGATTGCTGCACCAACGATAACCATACATTTTCCGTTAGTAGCTTCTGCAGTGGTTCCCCATTCGCGCGCAAGCTGAAGTACAGTATCTTTTCCGATGCCGGTAAAGATTTCCTGCCATGCCGGAGTGTATGCCTGATTTTTGTCGTCGTATGAAGTCGGATATTCTCCCGGTAAACCTCGTCCCACTCCGTATTGACCGAATGTGAGATCGTAAACGGTTGTCACCGCGATTTTCTTTCCGTCTGCAGTTTCGATATACTTTACAGGAACTCCGCGAACAGCTTTCTTGTTGAGTCCGTATTCTACAAACTCAACCATCAGCACTTCATCTTTGTTATTCAGCAAAGAAAGAACAGGCTCATACGGAGTATTATCTTCACCATCCTCGAATTTCAAATTCCAGTTGCCTGTTTTCTCTTTGTCCCAACGTTGACCCATAGAACCTTTCGGCATTACAGGTTTTCCTGTTTTCTCATCGAGATTCAGGAATTTCCATTCTCCGTTCTCAACGTTTTTATA